>Ga0247833_1000696_pt1 | contig 59487 bp, 49 predicted proteins | sample LaCruzMarch2015__7_FD_187117 | JGI IMG/M metagenome (GOLD analysis project Ga0247833, IMG submission 187117) | Freshwater microbial communities from meromictic Lake La Cruz, Castile-La Mancha, Spain - LaCruzMarch2015_8m | ecosystem: Environmental > Aquatic > Freshwater > Lake | place: Spain...
TGGTGTTGGCCACCGTGTCCGGATCGACGCTCGGGTCGGGCTCCTTCGGCTTGCGGCCGCGCTTGCGCCTGCCGGTGGCCTTCTCCTCGGCCTCCCGTGCCGCGATCTTGTTTTCCTGGCGGCTGGCCGCGGCCGCGGCCTGAGCCTGGAGCTTTTCCTGGCAGGCCTTCAGTCGAGCCAGACGCTCTCCGCGCCGCTTCAGATCGCCAGGCATGGCCGGACCACAGGCCTCGGGGCCGAACTGGCGGTCCTCGCGGGCATCCGTCTCCTCGGCCTCCGCCAACACCCGGTCGATCTGCTCCCCGATCGTGCTGGCCGTGCGGTTGGCGTCCAGCGACGCGTTGGCTTTCACCTTGGTGCCGTCCAGCGCAACCAGCCCGAGCCGGATCAGGCCTGCCTCCCGGCACAGCTCCAGAACCTGGAGGAAGACACCCTTCATCCGCTCGGCATGGCGTTGGCGAAAGCGTGCAATGACGCTGTGGTCGGGAACGTCGTCGCCGACGATGAACCGGTAGCCGGCATCGCGCCGGCACAGCCGCTCGATCGCCCGGCTCGACCGCACGCCGTGGCTGTAAGCGTAGATCAACAGCGCCAGCAGCATCGCCGGTGCGAAAGGCGGCTGGCCCGCGCGACCCACCTTGCAGGTCGCCTCGAAGTCGCTGAGGTCCATGAGCCCGACGGCATCCACAACGACGTGGACGATGTCACCCTCGGGCAACCAGTCCATCATGTCGACCGGGAGCAGGAAGCGTTGCCGGCGATCCGGTTCGCGGAAGAAATGAGCCATGGCGATCCCTCAACGGCAACTGGCGCAAAGGGAATCACGCGGACCGAGGGCCGTCAACCGAGAGACGGCCAGCCAGAACGGGATCCCGATCGCCGAGCCCCCAATTCTGCAACAGGCTCCTTAAAACTCGATCCAGCAGTTGCCTTTCTTCTCCTTGATAAACTTTCGCCAATCCTCGTTCTTGTTGAAGACCCGGTATAGGTACTTGTTCTCGCCCTTGGCGCCGGCCTCCTCGAGGACAGCGGCGGTGCGACACACAGGATCGTTGCGGTTATAGGCGTCGACCAGGATCTTCAGAATCCGGCGGTGGAGGTCTCCGGTGAATACATACTGCTCGTCACCAATATAGATCACACCGTAATCGACAGAATGCCGGATCGGCTTCCGCACCGAGGACGGCACGAGTTTCAGCCGCTTCGCGAGTGTCGCAGGATTGATCACGAAACCCGTATCAGTTTCTGCAATGTCTCGGATCGCGACCGTAAGGTGGCCGGGCGACTGGATATCTGCACAGCCATCCGTGGCCGTGATGAGCACCCGTGAATCGGCGGGCGGGCGCTTGGCTGCCGCAGCTTCGACTTTGCTGCGGTGGCCATCATCAAAAAACCTGCGCGCAAACCATACTGACACGGGCTTGCCGCGGGCTTCGAGTTTCACGGTCCCGAGGTCCCAGAGGACGTTCGGAACCAGGGGATCAATACCGGCCGCTGTTATGCGCTCACACCTGACCAGAAGCTGTGTGAGGAACGCGGGCATCTTGACGCCGTAAAGCGTGAGCTCTTCCGCCGGCACAGACACCCACTTTCCATTGCTGCCGTAATAACCATGCGATTCCCGCTCGGGCGACCACTGCACCCGCGTGGGCTCATCCTCGTAATCGTCCATCGCCGACACGACGTCAGTCTGCCCAGCCTTCGTGAGGAGGTCGGACCCGAGCAACACGCGCCCGGCTTCTCCGAAACTGGCACGCATGATCGCGCCAGACATCTTGCCGTTTCTGCTTTCGATGATCTGCAGGAGAAGCCCGACGGCCCCTTTATGAGCGATCAGCGCCATCGGTTTCCGTCCTGCCCTTGAGGATGCCCCACTCGCGGAGGTACTTTTCGCCGATCAGCCGTTCGCCAGGTGTCATGCCCTTCAGATTGCAGCCATGAGGGACCGTGATCGTCAGGTTGAGGATCTTGGCGCGACGTGACTTTCCATGCGGAGCAAATTTGACGACGAGGCGCGCCCGCGTGATTACCCAGTCAGCACGCCGCAGCGCTGCCGGACCGATATGCCGGTCGGCCATGTCCCAGACACTTTCGCCGCCAGCACCATTGCATTCGAGCGTGACGCGTTGACCGGGGATATCCAGCGGCTGAAAGCGAAGCTCCTTCAGTTGCACGCTATCGATCACTTGTCCGGCGGGTACCCCCGTGTCGGTCGGGAAATCGAAAGGCTCCATCAGAACGCTGAGATCATATTCGCGCAAAGGAAGTTTCTCGCCTTTGAAATCAATGGCGAGGAGATGGCGCCCCATGAAGCCGGCCATGGCTTCACGAATGTCCTTGTCGCCCGCCACCACCTCGATCACGCCCTCGCTGGGTTCATAGGTGAGCGAGGCTTCGAAGACGGGCCTTATGAGATGGCGCTGCAGCTTGCCCGCTCCATCAAAGCCCAGTGCGTCGTCGGGGCGACCTTCACGATAGACGGCCACCTGGACGAGTTGGTGGCTCGTGCCGTCGAAGGTCACGCGATGCCGGTCGAAGACATCGACATGCACATTGTTGGTGCTGAACTTCTTCTGGATCTCGGCATTGAACGCGTCGCGTGAAAACTGATCCTTGCGAAAGAGCTTCTTCTTTTCGACGACGAAGCCCGACCACATCCGCCCGCGGCGCTTCTCGTCATTGTAACGGACCTCTTCGGCCAGTCGGAAATTCTGTGGCTCATTCATGAGCACCCAGAGGGCGCGGTTGTGGCCGCCATCAACGGCGTCGAACACCGCACGGTTGGCGACCACATCCTGCAAGGCGTTCTGCCCGGGCTCGTCGGCGAGCGCGATGATCCGGTTGACCTCGAGGATCAAGGACTCGCGGTCGGCCTCGGAAAGGGTGTCCAGCGCCTCAATGAGGGCCGAGATGACATCGCTTTCGGCGGCGGTCCAAACGACAGTGGCGGGCAAGGTTAAGGACTTGGTTGCGAAATATGCCTTGAGGCTTGGCACCGGTGTCTTTCTAAAAAACGAAGTGATGGATGCCATTCAAATTCCTTTCTCGGGCGGGGGGATGGAATCCAAAATGAGAACATAATAGGAACTTAGATTGTGGGGAACACTGACGATCGCCCACTCCCCATCTTTCGGCGGAGGCGGCGCGTGTAGACCCGAGCCGGCCCGATTCGGAAGTCTCAAACCGGAACGGTGGGAAGGCGCACAGAGGCCCGTAGCTTGTCCACACCGCAGGATTTCCTAAGGTTTCCCAGAACTTGTTTCTTTTTCGCAAGATATTGATCTCGCTTGTTTTTCTCTGTTTTTGACTGCATCTCTCGCTCATCAGAACCATCACAAACGGTCTCCATGAGCACAATGCCCACCCCTCCAAACTGGACGCCTCCGGACCGGATGACCACGTCCGACCGGCTCGACGAACTGGCGCTTATTCTGAGCGCCGGCCTGCGTCGGATCCTGCCCGAACAGTCGAGCTCTTTATCTGCCCAGACCCGAGACAGTTTGGTCGACTTCTCGCCCCTGAGGAGCGGTGTTCGTCGTCGCAAACTGCGCAACCGAGTTGGAGGCTGATGATGAACACTGCGACGAAACTCAAGCCCCCGGCGCTGCCGCGCGCCGGGGCAGATGCCGCGACAGACGGCACGGTGCTGGCCCAGCTGGCGGCGCTGCAGCGCCTGTCGGTGAACGAGCTCAAGGCAAAGTGGGAGGACCTCTTCGCCACGGCGGCGCCCAACAACAGCCGCGCGTTTCTGGAGGTGCGGATCGCCGGGCGGATCCAGGAGCTGACCTATGGCGGGCTCACGCGCGACACGCGCCGCGCACTCGACCTTCTTGCTGACGAGGTCGAGGGCAGGGTCACGCGCAAGGGCATGGCCGACGATGCCCGCAACCCGCTGCCGGGCACGAAGCTCGTGCGCGAGTGGAACGGCACCGAGCACACGGTCACCGTCTTGGCTGACGGCTACGACCTCGCGGGCAAGAAATTCAAATCGCTCTCCGCCGTGGCCAAGGCCATCACCGGCACGAGTTGGAACGGCTTCAGGTTCTTTGCGCTCGGCAACGGGAGGAAGGGCTGATGGCTGGTATCATTCTCAAACGCTCGCGCTGCGCCATCTACACCCGCAAGTCTTCCGAGGAAGGCCTCGACATGGAGTTCAACTCCCTCGATGCCCAGCGCGAAGCCTGCGAGGCCTATGTCGCCAGCCAGAGGTCGGAAGGCTGGGTCGCCCTTCGCGACCGCTATGATGACGGCGGCTTCTCCGGCGGCACGCTGGACCGGCCTGCGCTGAAGCAGCTGATCGCCGACATCGAGGCCGGGCTCATCGACGTCATCGTCGTCTACAAGATCGACCGTCTGTCGCGCTCGCTGATGGATTTCGCCAGGCTGGTCGAGGTGTTCGACCGCAATGGCGTGACCTTCGTGTCGGTCACCCAATCGTTCAACACCACCACATCGATGGGGCGGCTGACGCTCAACATCCTGCTGAGTTTTGCCCAGTTCGAGCGCGAGGTGATTGGCGAGCGCATCCGCGACAAGTTCGCCGCCTCCCGCAAGCGCGGCATGTGGATGGGTGGCTTCGTGCCGATGGGCTACGACGTCATGGAGCGCAAGCTGGTGGTCAACGCGGCTGAGGCGGCAACGGTGCGGATGATTTTCGAGCGCTTCGCCGCCCTCGGCTCTGCGTCCACCCTGGCACGCGCCCTTCAGGCCGAAGACATCCGCAACAAGCGCGGCAAGCGCATCGACAAGGGTTTTGTCTACAAGCTGATCAACAGCCGCGTCTATCTGGGTGAAGCGGTCCACAAGGGCACATCTTATCCCGGCGAGCATGATGCGATCATCACCCAGGAGCTCTGGGACAGCGTTCACTCTATCCTGAAAGAGAGCCCGCGCGAGCGGCGTGCCAGGAACCGCAACAGCTCCGAGGCGCTGCTCAAGGGTATCATCTTCACGGACACCGGTGCCGCAATGACGCCGACCTACACGCGGAAAGCCGAGCGGCTCTACCACTACTACACGTCGATGGACCTCATCCGGAACCGCGACACGGCGAGTGACGCAGGACCGATGCGGCTTTCGGCAGCCATGGTCGATGGGGCCGTCATCGCCGAGATGCGGCGGATCATCGGCGCGCCCGAGGTTGCCGCGCGGGTGATCGAGGCGCAGCGGCGCGAAGGTGCGCCCATGGATGAGCGGGCGATCGTAGCCGCGCTCCATCGCTTCAACGACCTTTGGGATGCGCTCTTCCCGGCGGAACAGGCGCGCATTGTGCGGCTGCTCGTCGACAGGGTCACAGTCGGTCCGACCGGCATGGCAGTCGACCTGCGCAACAACGGCATCACTGCGCTGGTCAGGGACTTGGCTGACAGCACGCATCTGGAGGCCGCGGAATGACGCAAACGAACGACACCACCCGCGTGTTCATCCCGCTGACGCAGCGGTGGCGTAACGGTCGGCCGCGCATCCTGCCACCGGAGCCCGAGGCTCATTTCCAGTCCCGCAGCCAGGATCCACATATCCTCAAGGCCCTCGGGCGCGCCTGGGCGTGGCGGCGGCGGCTCGAAGCCGGTGAGGCAGCCACGATCCAGGACATTGCCAAGGCCGAAGGCTTCACCGACCGCTTTGTCAGCCGCATGATACGGCTGGCCTACCTGTCGCCGGACGTGTTGGAGCGGCTGGTGATTTCACGCGACCCGCCGTCGGTGTCGGTGAACGAGCTCATCGACGCGACCTACTTGCCATGGGCGAAGCAGATGGGGCGGGTGTTTGACGGTAGGTAGACGCCGACTTCCAGACGTCATGATTCAGGCAATCTTGCCGACCAGTGCATGGTTCCGCAAGGACCATCGCAAGAAGTCGCGTGCCTACACCCAAGATCGAGCACGAGATCAACGCGATCGTTCTGACATGCACAGGAGCACGTCAGCGGAGGTTGAAGAAGCCGGACTACTCGGGACCGATGTTTCACCCCAGACGTCCCACGGTAGGGCACGAGATGCCGCCCATCACTTCGCCCCGACATCTCCGCAATCTCCAGCGGGCAGAGGGCATCGGCAACTGTCAGGCTATTCCATATCCGGCACGTGGCCATAGACATACTCCTGTGGTACGCCCAGCGCCATACATGATCCCGAGGAGGGTTCGCGCGAACCCCGGGGAATTTATCGTGGCAGAATTGCCACCGCCGCGGCTTTGTTACACGAAGAGTGGTTCTAGTGCGGCAGAGCCGTTGAATTGGCCGCCCCCAAGCAGCCTACTGTTTACCCTAGTGGGAATGTCAGAATGAAAACTTCGAATTCTTGGCGCACCGGGGTCGCCATAGCTGCGCTCTGCGCCTCGGGCATCCCAGCTGTTGCGCAGGAAACTGTCGCCACCTTTGCCAACGGCAACATCACGCTTAGCGGTGCGATTGGGATGATCGGGATCGAGGGGCGCGAATATGTCTACAACGGTGCTGGTTCGAGCGATGTGCTCAGCCTGCTCATCTGGCAGAGCCTTGCGCCGATGCTAACGACCGGCCTCGATGTTGAACTGCCCGATGGCTGGAGTATCGCCGCCAAGGCGCAGGTCGCGATCGCCGGCGACAGCTACATGGAAGACTTTGACTGGCTGCTTCCAGTCCGCCCGAGCTTTGCCTTCAACGATTGGACCCACCGGTCGCAGCACCAGGACACCAATCTCGACTGGTACTTCAATGGCAGCATCGCCCTGGGCAGAGATATCGCGGTTAACGAAGATGTCACTGTCAACATCAACGGCGGCCTGAAGTACACCGACGTGCAGTGGGCTGCCATTGGCGGCACATTCGTTTATAGTGTCAGCGGCTTCCGGGATGCCGCCGGCACCTTCCCGGATACCCCTGCTATCACCTATCGGCAGCAGTTCCCGGCGCTGTTTGTAGGAGCGGACGCAGAGATCGTGCAAGACCAGTGGACCTTGGGCTTCGGAGCCCAGGGCGGCGTGACCTTCAATGCCGTCGGCGACGACGATCACTGGATGCGCGTGCCGCCTCTCAACTTCATCGACAATCTGCAGATGGCGCCGACCGTGTCCCTGTCCGCCAGCGCCGAGTATGAGGTCGACGAGCAGCTCAGGCTGTTCGTTGCCGGCACCTTCGACAAGGTGTTCCTCGCGCGAGGTCACACCGAACTTTACAATAACGATACTGGTGCCATGCTGGCTACCTTCCCCGACGCTGCCGGCGGTGAGCTGATGTCCGCCAGCATCTCCGTGGGCCTCAAGGGTACGTTCTGAGACCGCAATCTCGAATTCGGCGCAGGCAACTATCGCAAAGGGTCGCGTTGGGGGTTACCCTCAGCGCGGCCCTCGGCTTGATGCGATGCACAAACTGGTAGCGACTATTACTGTGTCCCTCGCCTTGCTTGGCGCCGCAAAAGCGGCGGGTCCGGCAGCAACGTTCTCTGCAGGCAGAAAGGTGATCCTGCCATCGCCAAACGGCCAAGTTTGCTTCTACACGGAACCCCGGCTCGCCGGCAAAGAGTGGTGCGTCCGATCTGGCGACAGGGCGGCATCGATGTCCAAGGGCTAGGACAACCACATTTCCTCGATCCTCATCTCCGGCGGCGGCACGCGGCACCGTCGGCACCAGTCAGGAAACCGCCCTCCATGGCGCCGTGACGGGGGGTCACGCCAGCTTTGCCCGAGATGGCTATTTCGCCAAGTTTTATGCGGCGCTCGGGGTGCTGCAGCTCGAAAGCGCCCGTACCGTGGCCGACAACACTGTGACCGGCGGGCTGGACGTGGGGAGCTCCACCTTTCACGGCTATTTCCTGAACCCTGCCGTTACCGTCTGCGCCGACCTCGATACCGGGGACGGCACACTGACCCCGAGCCTGCGGCTGCGCTATACTGGGCTGATGCTCGATGGCTATGCCGAGAGCGGCGTCAATGACGGCCTCGCGGTCGATGCTCGAATGGTGCACGAGCTGGAACTGCGGGCGCAGCTGGCGCTGGCTCTGACGCCGAGTGCGAGGGAACATGGCACGGTCTCGACCACGGTGCGGGCCGGCGCCGACATCATCCACCGGCAGGCCAACGTCAGTGCCGAACTGCTGGGGCAAGACATCGCCTTCACTTCCGGCGGGGAGGGCATGCGCTATCGCGGCTTCGCGGCGGCCGAGTTCGACGTCGCGCTGAAGGGCGGCATGAACCTGTTCGGCAATCTGGAACTGGGGCTCGATACCGCCGGCGGCTATTCGAGCGCCGCCCAGATGGGCATGCGTGGCAACTTCTGATCTTTGCCATGAGTCTGTTGCAGAATTGGGGCCTCAGCGATTGGGATCCCGTTCTGGCTGGCCGTCTCTCGGTTGACGGCCCTCGGTCGGCTTGATTCCGTTTGCGTCAGTTTCCATTGAGGGAGCGCCACGGCTCATTTCTTCCGGCGACCGGATCGTCGTCAACGCTTACTGCTCCCGGCCGACATGATGGATTGGTTGGCTAAGGAAACATCGTCCACGTCGTTGTGGATGCCGTCTGGCTGATGGACCTCAGCGACGTCGAGGCGACCTGCAAGGTCGGTCACGCGGGCCAGCCGCCTTTCGCAGCAGCGATGCTGCTGGGGTTTTTGATCTACGCTTACAGCCACAGCGTTCGGTCGAGCCGGGCGATAAGACGGGTTAGACCATGGCCATTGCGTAGCAGTGCACCGATAAACTGCGCAACAGTGGCGCTAGATTGCTGGCGAAATTCTGCGGGCCTCAGAAATGCGCGCTACCACGCCCACCGCTGGTTTTAGCGAACCCGAGGGCGAGACGAACGTTTCGAACGAGACGTTTTCGCAGGATTCTTAACTGATTGAAAAGACGACGACTTTTCCATGCGTACCGATTTCGTCGAGGTTCGGTCGGAATGAGACTGGGGGCCTTCTCAGACCGATTTTCTGCCCCGGCGCAGTCTCACAAGTTCGCATGGCGTCGGTAAACCCCTTTGAAACCAAAAGGAATTTTGACGCTCATCAGGCAGGGTGATGAGTTTGCAATGAAAGGCTGGCGGAGGATAGGAAACCGGATGCGAGCGTTCTGCTCGGGATCGGGCGCAGTGGATCGAAGGTTTTCGAAATGATGATAATTAGACGTAGATGGCGATTACCGCAAATACTGCGTTCTCTGATTTGAGCAGGTCTCTCCGCGGATCGGCGTTGCTCGTTAGCTATACACTGACCGGCTGAAAGTTTGGAATCAATAACATTTCAGACCAGGAGACCGGTCTACGAAGTGTTGGCGCATGCGAGGATAGATCGGCGTCAAACGCCTTCTTTAGGCGTTCAACCGTTGGCGCGGCATCCAGGTCGACAGTTGCGCTACCCGGAGAGCTCTTGGGCAAATTGGCGTTCAGTACCTGAAGGAGTTCCCAATCGCGAAGCACTTCGGTCTTCCCCTCCTTCTCCGTTACGCCAAAGATCAATCGATGGACGAGCGCTCCTGTCCCGGTGACCTCATCCTCAACCGTGACGACTAGCAGAGGAGCGACGAGACCGTCTACGCAGGCGACGCTCGATGGAAGGTTTCGGGCTTCTTCAAGAGCTATGTCGAACAGGAGATGGCCGACCCCCAGAACACGTGATGCCGCATTGGTCCCCCGGAGGTTGCGATCGAAGACGAGCCCTTCGTATTTTTCTCGGAGCGCATAGCTGCGTGCTTTCCACTCATCAGGAGTCTTGATCTCCAAACCCTCGTCGCGTCTGAAAATCCGGCGCCCGTGTCGGCCGACGGTTTGAGTAAAGAACTTTTCTAGATCTGGAAGATCAACCTTCGGCAGGTCCTTACCCACCTGTTGGAAGTCGAACCTCGAAACGTTGCCAAGGAGTTCGCGAACCGTCTCGACGACGTCGCGCCCACCGAGTGTTGCTGTCGCTTGATCAAACCATGCCCCTAGGCGCTCGTTGGAGAGTCCCTGGCCCCCTGAGAACAGTTCGTTGAAAAGCGAATTCCCGGCCATCCCGATGACCAGCTGAGAGATGTCCTCTTGCTCCTCCATCACCGAGGAAAGGGCCACCTGAATTCGCTCAAGCTTCTCGTTCAGAAGATCCCAGATACGAGCCTCAACCGTTTGGGGATTCCGCAGAATGTAGACGCAAACCGGACGCTTCTGGCCATAGCGTGACAAGCGTCCAACCCGCTGGTGAAGGCGCATCGGATTCCAAGGCATATCTACGTGGACCAGCACGGCACAGCGTTCTTGAAGGTCGATGCCCTCGCCGCCGGCCTCCGTCGACACAAGAAAGCGCACCTTGCCCGCGTTGAATGTGTCCGCGGCATGCTCACGCGGCTGGCTGATTGTCTTGGTCACCCCCGAGGCCTGCTCCAGCCCATCAAGCCGCTCGTCACCGTTGATGAATGTTGCTGAACCAAAGCCGAACTGCCGATGGAGAGCGTTCACGACCAATGCTTGGGTCGCTTTGTACTCGGTGAAAAGCAGGACTGGTTCTTCCGCGGAAAAATCCTCGCGAATCATCTCAAGCAGGCGCTCGATCTTCGTTTCGTTGGCGACCCCCTCACTGAGGGCGACCAGTTCATCAAGCCGCTGTATCTCATCTTCCATCAGCATGACTGCCGCGGAACTGGGAAGGGCCTCCTCTGCCTCGGCCAAGTCTTCGAACGTCACCTGTTCTTCGTCAGGAAGGGCAATCGACGCGTCGCCATTTGAACTGCTGACGGCGTCCGCCAGCATTACCCGACGTTTACGAAGGGCGTTTCGGATAGCCGCAATCGAACTGGCAGCCAACTTCTGTAGGGTGACGAGCACAAGCATTCGAGCGGTCTGCGCACGACCGTCAAGCGTTCCTGCATACGCGCGACCGTCCAGGATGAACTCGCTAAGCGTCCTATAGAAGAGTGTCTCATCGGTGCTGTATCCGTACTCGCGACTGTAAACACTGACTGGCTTGAAAAGCCGCTGGCCCTGAAGGTCAGTGACGGTCGCCTTGTTGTTTCGGATCATCACCTTCGGCAGCTGAGAGAGCTGCTCAATCTTGTCGCCATCCGGATCGAACAGGTCGGGCCGCACAAGATGCATCAGGCCAAAAAATCCGTAGTCCTTTCCTCGATGCGGGGTACCCGTGAAGAAAAGCAGGGAGTTGATCTTGCTCCGCTCCTCGAGGTCTGAGACCAGGCTATAAGCCAGGGTCTCACCGGCTCGTTCGTCCACCCCTAGGTGATGAGCCTCATCGACAATGACTAAATCCCACGGGTCGGCGTCGAGGAGTCTTTGGCGAGCACCGCGACGATCGTCCCTCAGCGTGTGGAAGGATGCGACGACCATTGAGGCAGTCGCCCAAAAGTCTCCACGCTGAGTGTCTGCCTCCGTCACGTACCGTTGGAGCCGGATATCAAACATGTCCTTGAGGCGGAACTGCCACTGCGGGACGAGCTTCGCTGGGGCAAGTATCAGCACCCGACGCACTCGCCCGGAGGCGATCAATGGCATTAGAACCAGACCGCACTCAATCGTCTTGCCAAGCCCCACGTCGTCTGCGACCAGCCATCGGAAGGGCCATTCTTGGTTTACCTTCCGGCAAACCCACAATTGGTGAGGCAGCAACTGCACGCGTGACCGCGAGAATACCCCCCACTGATCATTGACCGACCCAATGGCGAGTGCCTGCGCTCGAATGACTGCATCCGTAGGGTCGCTGAGAGAGCCATTTCGAAGCGCTGAATGAAGTGACGGGACCTCGATGATTTCGTCGGCAAGAACTTGTTGGACCGCTGCTCCAAACCGAACGATAACCGTTGGCCCAATATCCACCACTACGCGACCGCTTCCATGCCGCGGATGGGTGACGGGAGTGCCGGGATCCAACTGCTGATTATTGTTCGTCATTGGCCGCCCATCTCAGAAGTAAATTCGTCTCCACTGTCGTCGTCTGATTCTTCGAAAGTCGGAGGATCGCGGTCGGCTGCTGCAAAGCATTGGGTCAATGCCGGCTTATGCGTCCCTCGGGTGATCAGTTGGAGAGGTAGATCAAAATCGCCGGCAAATCGGGCGTGATCCACGCCGACGTGTTTGACAATGAACTCGTATATCGAACGGCTGGCCTCCTTGTCCGCCCGCTCCCCGAGATCTGCGCCAAGTTCGTTTAACAATGTGCGGACCCGCTGAGATGCCGCCCAACAGTACGGCGCCATCAGGCCCTCATCGCGCAAGTCGTACACGCCGTGGCGCAACATCTCACGGATCATCCAGTTCACGCCGATTCCGAGAGAACGATTTATCGGCGCAGCATCGATGCAAAGACGCATTGCCGGTGCCCAGTAGCTGGGCTGCAATGCGCCATTCAGAGAGATCACACCGTGGTCCTCAATAATTCGAGGCAGTTTAACGGCAATTTCCCTGTATTCATCTAGCCAACGGGCAACCGCATACAAATCAACGAAGGTACGTCGCCACAGAAGGTATCGCTGATCGAATTGTTCCGGCGCGCTCCAACGTTCAAGGCGTTCAAGCCATGATTGTACGTCGTCAGGAGGGCGCGATTCGGCGAGCTCTGGCCACCAACCTTCGCGGCGTCCAGATTCAATGAAGCTGCGGTGTTGTCCGTCCTGCGTGCGGCCGAATGACTGAAAGCAGCCCAGAGCGAACATGGTGAACCACGCCGAACGATCGCTCGCATCCCGTAGTTGCGACGGTGAGAAGGAGTCTGGATAGGTCCGGCGCGAATACGAGGCCCGAAGATCAGCAGCTTCAGAAGCCCACCACTTATAGATCGCGCGCAGAACCGTCTCAGGCTCAGGTTTCGGAAGCGGGAGCACCTGTGCGGATTCGAATGCTCCGCGGCCCTGCAGAGCATAGAGGAGATCGTCCTTCTCCTTCTCCGTCCAACGCGATAGCAGTTCACAGTCCCGCAGTCGTGAAGTGGGCCAGGGAAGCCAGCTGGGCCGATTGCGCCGAAACTCCTCACTCAATTCCCGGCCTTGGCGTCCCTCTATGAGGTATCGGAGCGCCGCTGTCTGTCGGTCGTGGTCCTCGCCAGAGATTTCCGCCGCCCAGGATACGAGATCGCGCGCTTGAGGACCGAAACCCGATCGTTCGCGGGCAACCCGAAAAAACTCAAGTCCCGGGCCGGTATACCGCTTGTCGAGTAGATGCTTCGCAGGCGCGAAAGCGCATAGCCTGCGCTCTTCGTCGTCGCCTGCCGCATCAGGATTGGGAAGCTGCGCTATCCGCCATGTTCCGTCTTGCGCTAGGAACAATGCCTGCCTGGCGATGTCCAGAATCTCATGGAGTTCGCCGTCGAGAGGCGTTTCCCGAATGGATTGAGGGGTAACGGCACGGCTAAGAGTTTGGGCCAGATCAGGATTAACACGCTTTTCTTCGCCGATCTGACGACGAAGAAGGGTCGAAAAGCGAAGCGGACGGGCGCTCCCGAAGCCGAGCTTTCTCAATTGTCCGGCAACATCGGACGCGATGATGCGGTTTTGAAGATCGGTCAAGGCAGGCCAGTCCCGCACCTTGGCTAGAGTGACGGAGTCCGACAACGCTCCATCAGTGTAATGGTCCGCTTCAGATGCCCGCACCAATGAAGCGAATGGGGCTGGCAAGCGTGTCGGTATGACTTGGCGCTGCCCGGCGAGGTTCCCGTATCCACGACCATCGGCATGCAAGTATCCGCCCAAGTCGCCGTCGAAATCCAGCGCGAGGACGTCAAACAGATGGGACCAGAAGATGTACCAAGCCGTTGTCCGAGTAGTATCGAGGTCCAGACTCTCCGCGAACTGACACCAGTCGGCGTCCGCAAGATCGTGCAATTTCAGCAGGCGGTCTCCGAGCGTCTGCCCGAGCGTTCGGAATTTTTCCTGCCGTTCGTTAATCGAGCCGGCCAGCCCTGTGCGCCCGGGGTCGACCGCGAAAGGACCATTGAGCAGCCAGCCGGAACGAACCTCTTCCTCAAGCGGTGCGAGGTTCCAGAGGCGCCTGAGGTCGTCGGGAAATGCGCGGGGACCCGCGGCGTCGATGCGGAGCAGAAGGCCGTATCCGCCGTAGAGATCAAAGCGCAGGGCTCGCTCCCTGTTCGAGCCAGAAATGGAAACGATGTGGATCGCGCTTTCGTTGAGGAGCGGAGAGAAGCCGCAATCGACGCTCGCTGCAGCGCGACCCTCGATCTCGACACGTCGGATGGTGCGCGCGAAGGCGGGCAACCAAGTCATGGCTGCTCTAAACGCTGCGACCGCCTCGGCGCCTTTATCCGCCGTCTCCGTCGAGAACGGGACGTCGATTACCGTTGCCTTTCGGCCATCGGACCTCTTTCGGCTCTCTCCCATTTCCGCGCCTTCCGGCCAAGGTACCGGCAAAAAGCCGCCAACCGTCCGCAATCGATTCCAGCCGCTCGCTATGCCAACGCTGTCCGACAACACATGGACGCTCTTGAAACCCAGGCCAAACTTTCCGGTCAAATCGTCTCCGGGCCGCTTCTCGGAGAAGTTCATCAGGAGCATATTCAGCAGGTCACGGTCGTGACCGAGATGGCGTCCCTCTTCCGCGTCACGTCCCATGTGGTTGATAGGACGACCCCAATGGACGACGCGAAATCCGCCTGGATCGTCCGACTGCAACTCGACGCGAAAACAGGCGTCCGTTGCAGGTCCATCGTACTGCCGATACGCGTCATCGGCGTTCTGGAAAAGTTCGAAGAGAACCCGGCTGGCCGAATATCCAAAATCCGCGATCTTGCCGCGAACGGCTGACAGAAGTTCGGCCGCCGGCGCGCCATCGCATATCTTTCGCCAAAGTTCAGCCTTCAGTTCTTCCATCTTCTGCGCTGGTGCAGAAAGATGATGGAGGCGGCTTTCCTCAGCCTGATATTCGCGCAGCGCTTTTTGTGAGCGATATTCGGTGGGAAGCTTCAGTTCGGCGAGAATCGTGGGCAATCGGTCTTGAAGCAGGCGTTCGGTTTCCTCGATCGTCGATTGATCGACTTTGACCGCTTTGTCCAATATCCCCTGCAACGCCGTCCGTTGGCGTTCCATACCGAGCCACAAGCAGTCCACTGCGATCGTCTCGACGAACCGGCGGAACATCCCGCTGGCTTCCCTCTGGCTGTATCCACTCGGATCGACTTGTCTGACTGGCAGCGTAATCAATGAACGCAACTTGCCGCCAGCAACGCGGATACCTTCGTGCGTCCTGTGCAAGTTTCCGATGAGGATTCCTTTGTCGGGACCGCCCAACGGCGCGTCAAACGAGTCACCCGACATTGCGATAGCTTGTACGCTATCGCCCGCGACTGGATCGACGAGGAAACGGCGTTGGTCGACCTCAGCCGCCAGCGTATTCGGGTACAGGATCTCTCTGGGGAAGTGGTTATCGAGGTCGGCCCAAAGTGTATCGACCTTAGCTGTCGCGTCGGTCGCCCACTCGTTCGCGAGGCGCCTGAAGGGCTCGCTGCGACCAATGAGCCCAAGATAGACGATCACCAGGTCGGACGGCACGCACCCCTTCCATGCATCGAGGAACGAGCGCTGCTGATCAGCAGACTGGGCTTCCAACGCGACCAGATCAACGTCTCTTGTCTCTCCTCGGCGATGATTGGCCGCAAACAGGTCGACGGAGGCATCTTCAGCGTCGGGAATCCCCGCATGGAGCGGCTCACGTCTTCCGAGTATGGACGTGTAGTCCCGCGCCAATATATGCCTTGGGTCGAGGCCATCACCGTCCTGGACGACCTCCTGGGCACTGCGCCAACTCCCGGCCTCGGTGAGAACACGTGTTCGACCGAATACCTGGCGGCGCGCATCTTCCGGCCAACCTGCGACAACACTAAACCCGTGACGAAAGGCTCTGCGCGCGGCCTCGCCTTTTTGCCCTTTTTCCGCCGCCAGCGCCGCCAGGCTGTCAAGATGAGTTCCCGCCAGCTTTACGTTGGATGCGTCGAGGCCAGCGAAGGCCGCGACGATCTTTGTGACGTCGTCGCGACTATCTCCAGATGAGGATAGGACCGCCGCCAGTAAGGGCCAGCCCGGCAATCCGAGGTCTCCGCCGTCTTTGGCTAACGTCGAGAAATCGTCGATCGGGTAGCCGTTCGCTGCTCCAAGGCGTCCGATGATCCTCGCATCCTCGATCATCAATGCCAGCGCGTCGAAGGAGGAGCGCTGATCCGGCAGAACCCACTTCTGAAGATGATCGAACCCCCGATGCCCGCGCACATCGATGGCCAACTTTGCAACAGGTAGGAATGGAGGTGTCTCTCCCCTCTTCAGAAGGAGCGCTCGCGCCGCTTCGTCTACCGTTGGCGGAAGGGCGAGCACATCCTGCGGCCTGACAGGCTGTTCGTCCGCAAGAAGCCACGGCTTGGCGCGAAGCATTTCAAGCAAACGCTCCTCGGGCTGAGATATCAGCTTTGCCAGAGCATTAAGTACCTCACCGCGAAAGCGATGGGGCTCCGCCTGAGCCAATGCCACCTCGATCTGCCTTCGCGGCGACCACACCTCAATGAGCTGCTCCTGCCGTTCGCGTGCCCTCCGGCTACGGCACGGCTGGACTATGGAGACGACCGCCTGCAGCGCTCCAGGAACAGGCCATTCGTCGGTCGCGCGAAAGACGCCCCTTCCGTCCCCAAGTGTTCCGTCCTGTCGTTCGTGGATGGGTAAACGGAGCAGCAGATCATTAGTCAGATCGGTCTCAAGAATCGCTTCACGTTCTGAGAGGGTGGGCGCGACCTGGTCGATGGCGGCAATGTTTTTGTCGAACAGCGTTTCTAGGTTGGCGGTATCCAGTACCTCTATCCGCAAATGGTTTCGTTGTGTTCGAGCAAGTCCATCGGCAATGCTGGCTGGAACAAGAAACTCGTTTTGACTCGATTCTATGAAAGCGGTGGCGATTCGTTCAATCCGTTGGTGGTTCGTATCGAGTGTCCAAAGCTTCGCGGCTGAGTATCCCGCTTCTGGGAGGCCGGCGCAGAGACGCCGCGCCGGTGCCGGATCGTCCTTAGTGTCCGTTCCGAGCTCCGCAATTAGCCGTTGACGGGCGCTCTCCGATCCAAAGCTCATGGCCTTGTTGATCAGCGCGAAAGCGGAATCTTTGCCGGCTGACTGGAGCACGGGCGTTGCCCCGTCCATATCACGCAGAAGCTGCATTGTGCTGCCTTCCACGATAAGCGGCGACACATCCTGCAATGCGTCCACGAGCAGCGGCAGCCAAGAGTTAGCTTGAGGCGAGTTTGCGAACAGAAGTCCCGCCTGGGACCGCTCGACGAGCGTTTGGAGCGATAGGACAATAGGGCCGCGAAGACGGACATCCCGCGCCCGAAGAACATTGATGGGCGCGAATTCGGGATCGCGCGCCAGTGCGGAGATGTTCCGTTCAGCCTGAGCGAGCAGCGCTAACGCGGCAGTTGCCGCCTGGTCTGCATGGTCGCCACCGACAAGCGGTTCAAGTGCAACTAGCAGCGTCTTGAGGTCAGAATTGGAAAGCTGTGGACGGTGTTGGCTTTCGTCGAGCCATTCGCTGCGAACTGGCAGGATATTGGCCGGGGCGGTGGCCAGCGCTCGCAGGACTTGGCGGTTCTCGACGGAGGCCGGGAGCGGGAACAGAGCACCGTGCGGAATGTGGGCAAGAGCCAATTTGACGAGTTCGGATGAAGCAAGCGGCTGAGTTTCGGTCATCGCCTTGCGCAGAGCCGCGGCAAGGTGCGGCCTGATGGCCGAACGCTCGGCATTGCCAAGCACCGCCGTGTTAAGGAAATCGACGAGAAGCCTTGCGAGATCGCGTGTTTGAAATGCGCGAGGAGACAACCCGGAAAACACTGCGTCCAGGTCCTCACTAGTCCAGCGCATCGACCGCGCGCTCAGCGCGGTGCTGTCGTCGACGACAAGGCGCACACCACTCGACCCGGCCCACGTACTAATTGCGCCGAACAGTTCTTCGAGCCGTCGTGGGGCGTCCGCCACTGAGGCCGGCAGCGGGCGCAGAAAGTCGCCCGATGAAACAACACGCCAAACGATACTGCCCGGCGCTTCGAGCACGCGCACCAACGCATGTTCTCGGCAAATAGCTTCCCGGTTACTTCTAAACCACTCGTGTCGTGCGAGCGCCGACACGAGCTGCGCGAGCTCCGCTGATGTCACCATCGCAGAATCGAGCGCGTCTCTTAACAGAGTCGGCAGGAGCGGCAGCACGACGGTGTCGCGAAGCTCGGCATTCCATGCACGGCGCAACGCCGAAGCGTCGGCAGGTTCGTCATGCTCAGCAGGCGCATCTAGGCCCTCGATACGCCGCCGACCGCTATCAAGGAAGAAGTAACCGTGGAGCAGTAGATGGAACCGGCTGAGCGCGCCCCCATCGACCGGGATGACGATGTCGGAGGCGTCCGAGATCGGCAGGAACACAGCCCAGGAAACACGCAGCTGCGCGACCTCGGCCCGGTCAGTAGCGCCAGCCGGAGCGCGGAGCAGCGTCGTCGCTCCGTGCGGTTCTCCCTTCTCTGACACGGGCTCTGGGCTGAGAACGCTGATCGTTTGCGGCCAGTGCTGCGTGCGCTTCAAGCTTGCGAGACGGCCATCCGGGATCATTGCCTCACGCCCGACGAAGGGCGCGGTTGACCTGTCTGTTGCGGCCCGGATTGCACCTCCGAAGGAGCGAACACCATCGCTTGAGCGGTTCGGTCCGAGGAAACGGCCTTGAGTATCATCGAGTTCGAGCGCGCAGCGAAGCTCGCCGCGCTCCCGAAGCTCAATGAACTTCAGATGGCGAAGCGCAGTCAGCAGAATGCGCAGGTCGTCGGGTCTGTTGAGCTCCCCGATCGTCCCCTCTATCAACGGAATATTGGTAGAGAAACCAACTCCTGGAGCAGGTTGGATGTCTTTTCGACGCAACGGCAGCCACAGAATAAGGTGGCGATGCGGAAAATCGGAGGAAACCTCGCGCCTAAGGAACTCCAGGTCGGCGGGATCGAGACCACCGTCCGGCGGCTCCCACTGCCGGCTGATATTGCCAGTTACGTCGACATTCAGGAACGGATTTACGATCGTGCTGAATGTTTCATCGTTTTCCGTTCGGGCGTAGACAACGAACGCATCGCAGAGGTGAAACACCGCTTTCTGGCCAAAGCCAAACTTGCCGATCGTCGCACTGTCAGCGGCCTTGCCGCTTGCGCCGAATGACAGAATGCCTCTCTTGTCTTCCTCGCGAAAGAAGCCGTCATTGACCACCAAAAGCCCCGGCCCGCGAAGGAGCGGATTGGTGGCGGTCGACCAGCCCGGCAGCCCATCGAGCCTGAACTTTCCGGCCTCCGCATCGTCTGCATTTTGTAGCAATTCCTTGAGGATCGGATAACCGGTGTCGTACCGATCTCGCAGGTTGTTCTTGATCTGATCGAGGATCGAGACCGGTGGAGTGTGAAGATCAGGCATGGAGCCTCTTCACGGGTGCTGGAACGCCCCAAAGAGCGGAGTAGGCCCCCGAGCTGCCTTCCGGCCAACGGGCGTGTGGTGCGTTCTCGCCTTCCTTTCTTCCCCGTCCCATGACGCGCTCCCCTTGCATCAGCGCACTTTCGTCGTCGCCGGTGGCATTCCGGCTTGCCTTACCGACGTGGCGCTTTGCGCCTCCAAGTAGCGGTCGATGGCTTGGCGTAACACCCATGCGATCGATGCGTCGTTCGCTTGGGCGATCTCCCGAACACGCCTAAACTGCCCCTCGGTCAAAATGACTGAGGTCCGGAACTCCTTCCTGCTCGTTCTGGACACCATGGCCCAGCCTCCCGCTGTCGTTTCTGCATCATATGCAAAATGCACCACTTGTGTCACGATGCTATTCGCTGCGAGAGGATCACGGCTCAGATTGGAGGGAGGAATTGGCAATGATCAGAGGCGCGAGACAGCTTCCGACCATGCACGTTTCCATCCGAGTGCCATGGCACGACAGCCGTTGGGCCGGGACGATCTGCGCCAATCCGCGGGGAAACACATCCTGCTTGATCCTGCCGAGAGTGGCGGAAACCAAGGACGACGATTTCGAGACGAGCGTCGCTGGGGCCGCTTGGGATCCCGACGGCGCTCGGCTACCGGCATGCGCCGCAGAACGCGGAGCATTCATGGCGCCCTTCGGTTATGCCAGAAGGGTCCGCCACCCGTATAGCCACGACCCCAGATACAAACATTTCCAGGAAGGCTACTTCCACCATGTGGCCTTTTCGGCTGCGGCTGTTCCTTTCGCCTGGATGATGAAGAATTCGGACGACGGCATCCCTGACCGGGCCAAGGCCTACAAGATTGACTTCCGACCCGAACTCGAGCCCGATCTCGAATTCGATAAGCTCTGGGTTCAGGAACGCCGGAACCAGCTCGCGATGCTCGACACGTTCTTCGGCGCCATCACACCCGAGGAGTCTCTTGTCTTCTTCTACGCCAAGCGCACTCCGCTGACGGATGACGGACGGCGAGTCATCGTCGGCGTAGGTCGAGTTCTCAAGGTCGACCCTTCCGTCGAATACATCTACGAGAAGGGCGCGCCGTCGGATGCCATGCGCTGCGTCCTGTGGGAGCGCAATCTACATCACTCGATCCGGCCAGAGATCAAGGACGGCTTTCTCCTTCCCTACCACGACCTGATTGACCTTGCCGCAAAAGACCCGAGCATTGATTTGTCGAGTCTTGTGCTCCACGCGCCCGAGGAACACTGGGACGCGTTCTCGATGGGCACTGAGCATGTGACACATGACCAGGCGATCACGGTTCTGCTCGCCTGCGCGTCGCTGCTGGAGCGGCTCGAAAAGGTAGTGCCTGGCAACTGGTCCGCCGCTCGGGGCTGGGTCGACACTCAGCTCAACCGGATCTGGCGGCTTCGGGGTGCCTTTCCCGGCCTTGGCTCAGCGCTGACAGCGTTCGGATTGACTCACGGTACCCTGGTCGCCCACGCCATTGGTCAACAGCTGCACGCCGACGGATCTCAGGAGGTGCGCGATCCTTGGCCGCTCGTCGAAAAGGTGCTTCACGAGCCGACCCTGCTCGCTCCCGATTTGGCAGCGACAATTGGTTCGACGGCGGCAAAACTCTGGGGCAGCCTGAAGCCAGAACGGCGGGCGCTGCTGAAGCTGCTTGCCAGATTCGAGATCACTGCCGATCAGGCGACCCGATGGTTTGTAACCGAGGAACGCAAGCGGGCAGCCATCACTGCTTCCGACGCAGAAATTCTAGCGAACCCTTATCTTTGCTTCGAAGACGACCGCGGACGCATCGACCCGATTTCAGCAGCAGTGATCGATCGTGGACTGTTCCCCGACGCGACGGTTGCGACAGCGGCGCCCGTACCTGATCCCTCCCGCTGTGCGGAGGCGATTGATCCCCGTCGCGGCCGCGCCTTGGTGATCACCACGCTCGATCGCGCAGCGGGTGAAGGGCATACCTTGCTTCCCCAATCTTGGCTCGTGCAACGCGTCCGCGACCTCGACATCTCGCCCCAATGCGCAATCGGCGCCGATTGGATCGAGGCATTTGGCACATTCTTGAAGGCAAGGATCGCAGTCGCCCGTATGGCGGATGGTACCCCCGCATGGCAGCTCCAGGAGTATGCAGAGTCACGCGACCTCATCTCGGCTCGTGTGAAACGGCGCCTCGCGGGCAAACGGCATGCCGGCGAGCACGATTGGCGAGCCCTTATTGACCGACAACTTCCGCCGTTCGAGGCGGCGAGCGACCCAGAGACGGAGGAGCTTGCCCGTCTCGAGAAAGCCAAAGCGCTGGAGGAAATTTATCGGTCTCGCTTTTCGGTTCTGATCGGGCCTGCCGGTACGGGCAAGACGAGCCTTTTGACGGCCCTGCTGTCGTTGCCGTCTGTCGCCGCCGGGGGTGTCCTCCTCCTGGCCCCGACCGGCAAAGCGCGGGTTCAGATGCAGAAGCGGGCCAACAATGCGCAAGCCTACACACTCGCGCAGTTCTTGTTGGCACTCGAACGTTATGACCCACTGACCGGGGCCTATCGCGTTACCGATGATGCTAACCGCGAGCGCGGCTTCAAGACTGTCGTCATCGACGAGTGCTCGATGCTGACCGAGGACCAATTGGCGGCCACCCTTGATGCTATCGAAACAACAGCCGTCGAACGATTGATATTGGTGGGCGATCCGAGGCAGCTCCCGCCGATTGGCGCGGGTCGCCCATTTGTCGACATCGTCCGCTATTTGAACGACGCCGCTGCCACGGCAGCCAGCACGGCACCACTCGGGTATGCGGAACTCAAGATCGTGCGCCGGCAGACCGAGCAGTCAGTCGCGGCCGGACAGCCGCCAGGGGCCCGCGACGACATCATCTTGTCGAGATGGTTCGGGGGAGAGGCTACCGATCCCGGCGCTGATGAAGCCTGGGATCGTCTAGCCAGCGGCAAGTCGATCGGCATTCGAGCTGTTCGCTGGGAAGGCGACACCGACCTCCAGACAAAGCTTCTTGCCGAGATCAAGGCGGCGACTCGGAGCATTTCGCAAAAGCAAGGCTTCGACGACGAGCGGGACGAGGCCACCTTCGAAATCAGCCTTGGCGGACGTCCGTTCAATGAGATCGTGTACTTCAACCCCTCTCGCCCAGAGAAAGATGCCTCGGGCGTCGAAAGCCGTCGCGGAGGAGGCGCCGACGCTGAAGCATGGCAGATACTGTCACCGGTGCGCGCTGGCGAGACCGGCGTAGACGGCTTGAATCGATGGCTTCAGAAGTCCTTCCGACGGCAAGCACGTGCTTGGGCCGAGCCTGAAAAATACTGGGAGCGCAAAACCTGCAAGCCGTTGGGCGCACAAGGCGTGCTGTACGGCGACAAAGTGATCAATGTCGCCAATGCGAGGCGGTACGACGTCTATCCAAAAATGGAGAAGGGTTATCTCGCCAATGGTGAGATCGGGATCGTTGTGGGCCAGTTCAAAGGGAGCAGTTGGAAGCCAAAGGGGCTCCCCTGGAAGCTCGAGGTCGAATTCTCTTCGCAGCTGGGCTTCAAGTTTGGTTTTGGAGGGAATGATTTCGGCGATGAAGGCGAAGCGCCTTTGGAGCTCGCCTATGCGTTGACCATTCACAAAGCCCAAGGCAGCGAATTCGGCATGACCTTCATTGTGATCCCGAATCCTTGCCGCCTTCTGTCACGTGAACTGCTCTACACCGCACTGACGCGCCAACGTGAACAAGTGGTCCTCTTTCACCAGGGCGACCTTCGGGCCCTCCTGAAGCTGTCTTTATCCGAGCATTCCGAGACCGCCCGTCGGCTGACAAATCTGTTTTCCGATCCCAAGCCTGTCGAGCATGTCGGGGCATTCCTCGAAGAAGGCCTCATTCACCGCACCACCCGCGGCGAGCTAGTCCGCTCCAAATCGGAGGTGATCATTGCCAATCTGCTTCAGGCCCTTGGCATCACCTACGCCTACGAACAACCCTTCACCGGGCAGGACGGCAGCGTTCGATATCCTGACTTCACGATTGAAGATGCAGAGACTGGTCGGCGCGTCTTTCTGGAGCACCTTGGGCTGCTGTCTGAACCGGCATATCGACGCCGCTGGCTAGCGAAGCTGGATTGGTATCGCTCTCAGGGCGTGTTGCCGGAAGACGAGGGTGAAGGAGACGCAGGAATCCTCGTGACGACCACCGAAGATCAAGGCATCGACTCTGCCGGTATAGAGCAGAAGCTACGCGCGCTGTTAGGGTTATAGAAACGGGACTATTGCCTGCAAGCCCGCGCCTGATCGCGCAGCCGGGCGTAGTCCAGCATCGCCCGTTCCAGCGCTGCGCCGGGTGGCAGGCGCAGGATTTCGTCGGCAAGCCGCGCCTGGAAGGCGCGATCGTAGGCCGCGACCGGCGGGCAGACGACGGACGGCCTAGAAGGTGCCGTCGCGCAGGCGGTCAGCGAGAGCGTCGCGATCACGAGGAGCGGCAGCGCCCGCTTCGAGCATGCGGTCCTTTGCATCGGAGGCCTCCTTCTGGGATTTGAGTTCGGCCTCGCGGGCTTTCGCGGCCTCAGTGGCTGCGCCCGCCTTGCGGCCAGCGGCGAAGATCGCCGCGGTGGCGAGGACCACCGCGACGATAAGGGCCAGGGCGAACCAGCCGGTCACTTGTTCGCCCCGGTGATCCCGGCCCGCAGGGTGCCGAGGCCGAACGCGGCGAGGATCTGGGTAAGCCAGTCGGAACCGACATCGACGCCCGGCACATCGATGCCGAGGCCCTTCTCGACGACGACAACCAGCACGAGCACGGCGGCGATGATGTAGGTGCGGTAGCCCGCACCGAACTGAAGAACGGCGTTCATGGAAATCTCCTTGGTTGGGTTGGATCAGGCCTCATTGACGGAGAGGTTTCCGCTCGCAGCGAGGGCGATGGGTCGAACGTTGGAGGGCTGGGCGCGATAGGCCGGACGGCGCACCGCCACGAGCCGGTTGCGCGACAGCCGCGTGATCGAGACGCGGTTCTGTTGATTGCCGCCGAGAACGTGGAAGGCCGAGGCGTCGTGGCCGACATAGAGGCCGACATGCCCGCCGCCCTTGCGCTTGAAGACGAGCACGTCGCCAAGCGCCGCAGCGCCTTTCGGAACCGACGTGCCGAACGCCGCCCATTCGAGCGCCGAGAGATAGAGGCGTGGCGGATTCCGCTCGGGGCGGCGTTCGATGTTGGCGCGATGGGCGACGATCGCCATGAACAGGCCGCACCACGGGATCGCGTCGTGGCGGTAGACGCCGGCATAGACGCGGCCAAGACCGGCGGCTTCGAGTTCGTCTTGCCAGCCGATGATCTTCGGATTGTCGGCTTCGCCCGGTGCTTCGAGCGTGCCGTATTGCTTCAGCGCTTCGGCGATCATGCGCGGTCCGGGCTCGGCTTCGAGCCATCGGTATTGGGCAGGCAACATGGCGACCTCCTGAAACGACGAAGCCCGCCGGAGGGGCGGGCTTTGCGTCGGGTTGCGGTTGGGATTGATCTCGGCGGATCAGGCGTGCTTGCGGCCGTCCTCATTGCTTTCCAAGCGGTCGATGCGTTCTCGGAACTCGCCCATTGTCGCCTTGATCTGGGCGATGTCGGTGCGGGCATCGGCCACGACCTTGCGGCCAGCGATGTCGTTCGAGACATCGGCCCTGAGAGCGACGATCTCCTTGGAGTTGCCGGCAAGCGTGGCATCGATCAGCGTGAAGCGGTGCGACAGCCACCACGCCACGCGGACCAGAAAGACGATCAGGATCAGGAGCTGGGCGATGATCCCGCCAGCGACCAGCCAGGTGATCGTCAGGGTTTCAGGGGCGACAGTGACCGCCGCCGCTGCTGTTGCGGGCATGGTTTCTTCCTCTGGTTTTTGGGGTGGCCCCTGGTGGCGCACCGGGCGCGCCGTGGGGCCAATGCGAATGCGGCTGCGCCAACCATGCGGGCGTGGGACTATCGCGCCGTGTGCGCGCCTGTGGCCAAAGCCCAAGTCACGGGCGGTTCATGGCGCGGTGTAGCCCTGCGCGTCGAGATAGATGCTGGCGCCGGTGGTGATGGCGGCGGCGTTGAGCGCCGCATTGGCGCTGGAGCGAAGCGGCGTGGGGAAGTCGATGTCCCACAGTGACGTCATGCTGGCGGGCAGCCAGATGCGCCAGATCACCGTGGCGCCATCCTTGACCACGAACTCGGTCGCGACCGCGTTGGTGTTGATGACCTGGATCGCAGTGACATAGCGGCGGATGCCGGCGCCGGCGGCAGCTGCGATCACCACGTCCGCGGTATTGGCGATCACGCCGGCTGGCGCATAGGTCCAATCGGCTTCAGGGATCGAGAACGGCTTGTTGACGAGCGCGCCGATCATCGTCGCCATGAGGTGCACGAGATCGCCGGTCGCGGACATCGCCGCCTGGTTGACGTTGGCGGCGCGCGCGCCGATCCCGACCGGGTTGCCCGCGACAGCGTCCTGCGCCACGCCGCCGGTGACGGTGACCGCCGATACCGCATTGGTGACCAGGACCGGGGCGGCATCCATCTGGTCGGCCCGTCCGAAGCCGCCGATGGACTCGGTGATGAGGCGCGTGAACTCCATCACGCGGATGAAGTGCACCCGGAAATCTGTGCGAGGCAGCACCGCGCCACCGCAGTTCGTCGTGACGATATCGGCGCCGGTCGGTGCTGCTCCGATGGGTTCGAGGATGAGCGTGGTCGTTGCTAGGTCGCGCACGCGATAGGAGCCGTCGAGCCCGAGATCGGCCCCGGACACGGCATCGCGCACGCCGTGCAGATTGATGTACTGGCCGATCTGCAGTCCCGACCAGGCAGCCGAACCGGTGACCGTCAGCACATTGGTGGTGCGGGCGACCGATTGCGCGACCTGGCCGATGGGGGCGCCGAACACGCCGCCATTCACCCGGATGACGACGCCACCAAAGGACGTGGCGGTCGCCGACGCGCCGATGGGGATCGTGATCGTCGTGGCGTTCGGCACGCTCGCGACGGCGGTCGGGGTCGCCAGATTGGCGAAGTTCACCTGATCGCGGATGCCATGGACCGTCACGAGATCGGCGACCGTCAATCCGTGCGGCTGGTCGAAGGTGATGGTCACCGTCGCTGAACCAGCCTTGGCCGCGGAGACGATCCTGCCGACGGGGCGTGACAGAGACCGGTGGTTCTTGGCGCGCAGGCGAAGCTTGTAGTCGCGGGCCGGATTGGGCACGACCTGCGTGCGCTTGAACATGGCCGAGATCGCGCCGGCGCTGTCGATGGGCGAGCCGCTGAACGTCACCTTTTCGAGCTGGGGCAGGATCTCGAACAGGGCGGCAGGCGCGAAGGCATAAGCGCCCGCTGCCGCGACCAGCTGGGTGGCGGCCGTCGAGACCGAGAAGGCAGCCGCTTGGTTGCCTGCGATCGTGCCGGAGGGCAGCGCGTCGCCGCCCTCGGAGCGGACGTAGTAGCTCTCGTTCGTCGCGGTCGTGCCCTCGAAGACGAGGCTCGATCCGTTGCGCGCATAGCCCAAGGGATCGGCCTTAATGATCGAGCCGCTGGTGAATGGCCCGGCCGTCACCGAGGGGATGGCGCCTTGCGACCCGGCCGTGGCGGTGAAGCTCGTCGGCGTCGGCGTTGTCGCGACCGTGACGCAGGAATAGTTGAGGCGGCTGTCGGGGACGCCGAAGATCGAGACGCGCTCACCGATCCTGAGCCCATGCGGCGCGGCGGTCGTGACACTGAGCGTCGTGGTCGCCTGGGAGATCGAGGCGATGGTGACCGGGCCTGCCGGAACGAGCGGCACCACGCCTGGCCAGTCATCGGTCGAGACGAGCTCCAGCGAGAACTCCTGCCCGTTGATCCGCTGCGACAGCGAGATGCCGGCGGCGACGCGCACGGGCATATTGAAGCTGTCGAGCGTTTCGATGACGGTTTCGGTCGCCTCGCTGAGCGGATCCTTCGAGATCACGAGATAGCTCGCGCCCGCGACATTGCCGTCGACCTGTACGATGTCTCCGGATGCGATCTGGACGGCGTTCCAGCGCGTGGTCGTGTCGAAGGCCTCGAAGGCGTCGCGGAACTTGGTCGGCGCGCCGAGGATGCTGACCATCGGCGCGACGCGTCCATCCTGGTCCTGCAGGGCAGCGCCGCGCACATGGCCCGCGATTCCTCCGGGCACGTCAGCGTTGCCGCCTGGCGCGCTCGGCCAGAGCAGATCCTTCTTCATCGCATTCTCCTGGATGTTCGGGTTTCAGATCACGAGGTCGGCGCGGTGAAGGCGAGCGCGTAGAGCACGACCCGCACACGACCTGCCGTGAAATTCCCGCCAGCCGCGGTGACGCGGATCGGCGTGTTGGCGTAGAAGGCGGTCGGTCCGATCACGCCGATGTTGTTCGATCCGAGCGCGATGCCGAGCGAACCGCCGAATTGGTTGGTGTTGCCGGCCACGCCGACGCCGTAGGAGGTCGCGCCGGTGATGGCCAAGGTCGTGCGCGAGGCGACCGCGAGCACGATCATGCGGTCGGCGATCGCGGCGGTGGTGGCATCGACGAAGGCGCCGGTCAGCGTTAGTTCCTGCTCCAGCGCCACGAGCCGGAGCGCGCCGCCATTGGGCGTGCCGACGATGCGGTCGCGCCAATCGGCGTCGGTCCAGACGACCGTGAGCCGCTCATCCTCGACATGGTAGCGCCAGCCATTGATGGGGACGTAGAACGCCCAGGCGTTGACGTTCCAGTGAGCGATCCGGCCCGCTTGTCCTGCCCATGCGCCGGTCGCGCCGGAAGGCACGATCCAGCGCTCGCCGTTGACGGGTGATCCGGGCGGGGTTGTCAGCGTCCGGCTGCGCACGTTGCCGTGCACAAGCGCGTCGAGCCGGATCAGCGCCTCGTTGTGGGTGACCTCCTTCTGCGCCTGCCCCTGCAGGATGAAGGGAAGGCCAAGGTTCGGTGTGGTCATGACGGCTCCTTCAAGGCGTTTCGGTCAGACCGCCTTGGTCAGGTTTCGGGATCGGGTGTTCGGGATCAGATCGTCGCCACGGCTGGCGTGCCGCGCCCGATCGCGGTCGAAAGCTGGACGACGCGGACGGTGACGCTCGCCTGCGCCGATCCGAAATCGGCGACCTGCTGGGCGGCGGTGTAGATGGCAGTGGGCGCAAATGCGGGAAGCGTGCGCAGGACCGTCGAGCCGTTCATCACGTCGACCTCGTAGCGCTCGACTTCTTCATTCAGCGGAACGTCCGTCAGATCGCGCCACCAGCCGCCGTAGCGGGTGCGGCGGACCCAGCTGATCGTGATATCGCCCGCGCCATTGCGCGTGCCCCGCACATGCGCCGGCGACCATGGCTTCAGGGCCTCGCCGCCATTCGCGAAGCTGATCTGCCCGGACTGGTCCCCGGTCGGCCCCTGCGGTACCGGCGCGAACCGCCAGGCGATGGTGAGGCCAATCCTGGAGGCCGAGAAGGTCGGCCGCTCAAGCCGGCCGGGATCGAGCAGAACGAAGCGCGAGCCGATGGCGTGCGTCGTGATCCGGTGCTCGGTCCCGAGCCGCCCGCGCAGCAGGCGCGAGAGCCGATAGCGTCCCGGTCCGATCAGCACCGCGTTGGCGAACTGGACGATCTCGCCATTGATCAGCGCGCCGTTCGCGCCATCGAGGATCCGCGTATCGGGAAGGCTTTCGAGCGAGCCGAAGGCGAGTTGCACCTCGACGGTGTTGCCGTTGTCCCAGATATGCGCCGGTCCCGATCCGAGTGCAGTCACGGTGTCGCCGATCACGGAAGCGACGTCGGCGACGCCGGAGACGGTGTAGTCGAGCCCGTCCGCTGTCGGCCGGAACAGCGAGACGCCCCGGAACGGCGCGCCACCGAGCGAGCATGCGGCCATGTAGAACGAGGTCGCCTCGCCAGCATCGGCTTCCGACAGAAGCGGCAGGTCCATGAGTTCGACCCGCGTCGGCGAGGCGGTCTCCGGCACGTTTGGCTGCAGATCGCCTGATCCGGTCGGAACGGTGACGAACTGCGGCAGGTCGCCGTCGGTTGCGACGCCACGCACCAGTACGAGCCCTGGCTTGCCATAGGTCACGGAGGTGACCCGGAAGCGCTGGACCACGCCATCGACCGGAACCTCGATCACATCGGTCGGATCGATGCGGATCGCGCGGGTCGGCAGCTTGGCCTCCAACGTCACGCGGCCCTGCCAGATTTCGCGGAGCGCGCGCTGGGCGATGGTTTGGGCTTCCTCGACCGAGAGGATCAGCGGCAGCGAGAACGTGGTCACGCTGTGCGAGGTGCCGAGCTGCCTGCGGCCCGTGACGGTTGAACTCTGATAATCGCGGGCCTCGTCGAGATGCACCACGTCGATCGAGATCGGCAGTTCGACATCCTGCGCACGCTCGATGCGGATGCGCGCCCGGTCGCCGTCGCCTTCCGCCGCGCCGAGATCATTGGCGTCGACAGCGACAATGGTTCCGCCGCCGCGCCTGACGAAGCGCAACACCCCGCCGCTCTCCACTGCGTCGAAGAAGAACGCGGTCTGCAAGACGGCGATCATCTCGCGCAGCGACTTGCGCTCACTGACCACATATCCCGAGACCTCGTCGGTGAGGCTCGTCACATCGATGTCGGCATTGGAAAGCCCGGCGCGAAGGCACAGATCGCGCACGATCTCGGAGAGCTGCATGTTGCCGATCTTTCCCTGAACCCAATGGCCGAGGCGGTAGTTGTCGCCGTCCTGCCAGACTCGTTTCAGCGACGGGAAGAACGGGTAAGGCCGCGCATCCCAGCACCACAGGAAGCGCGGCCCGATCATCCGCCGTCCCTGGCCATCGAGCGGATTGTTCGCGAGGTCCCGCCACCAATCCTCGGTGCCCTTGATCGCGACGCGCTGGACTACGCGGTCCACGGATCGGTTCGAGTACCAGGGGTAGAAGCTTTCCGCCGACTTCGGATCGACGAAGACGTTCGGGCGGTTCGGCGAGCAATGGACCGACGGAAAGCCGTATTCGGTGAGCCATATCGGCTTCATCCGCGGCGTCCACGCCGTCGGCGATCCCGTTGGCACGCCATTGACGCGCGGCGTGTGGGCGTTGTCCCACCACCAGCGCAGGTCCTTGAGCGCCCAGAACGGCTCGCTGATCGGCGACTGGATGCGGTTGGCGCCGCGCCCGGCGAGATCGCGGTCGGCCTCGCTGGCATAGAAGTAGCTGATCAGTTCGCCTGAACCCCAGCCTGCGCCGATCGCGGCAGGGTCGGTCAGGGAGCGGTCGGCGTCGGTGATGGGGAAGTAGGCGTCGATGCCGACGGCATCGATGTTGCTGTCCGCCCAGAGGGCGTCGAGCGGGAAGTCCACGTTTGCGCCGCCCCGGTCGTTGTAGCGGTATTCCGACCAGTCGGCGGCATAGGTGACCGTGCAAGCCGCCCCGAGCCGTGTCTTCGCTTCCGCCGCGATCTGTCGCCAGAATGGCACGGCGGGATAGGCTCCACCTCCATCCCGGATGCGGTTGAGGCCAACCATTTCCGAACCGATGGCAAAGGCATCGACGCCGCCGGCCTGCTCGCATAGCGTCATGCAGTGGCGGATGAAGCGCACATACCCCGCAGGATGGGTGAAGAACCCGGGCACGTCCGCCGCCGCTCCCGTGATCCTGCCGCGCCAGGGGAACGGCGCCGGATCGGGCGGCGGAATGTCCATCATGATGAACGGGTAGAACAGGACCTTGTAGCCCTGCACCTTCAGTTCCTGAACCGCCCGGATCACCGATCCGTCGCTGATCGTGCCGCCATAGGAGAGCGCCGATTGCCCGTTCGGCAGGGTGTAGGAGGTGACGACCGGCCAGACGGAACGCCCGCCGCCCGCGACCGACCAGAGGTGCGGCGATGTCTCGGCCCCTACCGCGCCGGATTGCGCCTGCGAGTATTCGCATTTGGGCACGAGATCGCAGGTGGCCACATCGATGGACGTGCCGAACCAGGCGTAGACGAAGTTGATCCATTCGACGTTCGGCAGTTCGCGCTTGAGGTTGTCGATCGAGACAAGGAAGTCCGAGCGCTTCGTGCCGGTGTTGGCGTTGATCGCGGCTTGCGACGTCGCCGAGCCGTGGCCAACCTTGCGCACGATGTCCGTGTCGGTGACGAACTCGCCGGAGGCCGGAATCAGGCAAACGCCTTGCACAAGGTTGCGCGCATTGCCCGGATCGTCCGAGCCCCGGTAAACCTCGATTTCGAAGTTCGGAAAGCGGTTCCCGAACGGCGTGAGCTTGAAGTCCTCCAGCATGACCGTGACGAGGCCGCGATGGGCGGGCGTCCGGCCTGCGCCCTCGACCGCTGCCACCAGCGGATCGGCCACTTGGCCTTCCTCGCCGTATTGGACCCGGATCGCGCCGACATGCTCGGGATCGAGCATCGTGTTGTTGACCCAGATCCGGTAGACCGCCGTGACCGGGCCCTCGCAGACGCCGAGCAGGATGTCGGCCGAGTACTCGTAGCGCGTGCGAACCGTGGTTTGGCGACGACCGCCACGGCTCGCGCTGCCCTTGCCGCCGCCACCCGTGGTCTCGGTTTCGGTGATCGCAGTCTCCCTGATGCCGCGCACCCAGATGATGTTGGCCGCGATCCGCCCGCGTCCCCAGACCCTCGGGATCGGCTGGCCATAGGCGGAACCCGAGACCTGCAGATCGGTGACGCGCGCGCCCTCGCTCCTGTTGACGGCCGCGGGGCCTGGGCCGAACAAATCCTGCTCGATGGCCGCGCCGAGATAGGACCCCAGCATCGCGCCCGCCGCCTGGCCAAGCCCGCCGCCGATGGCGTTGCCCGCCCAGCTGCCTGCGACGGTCAGGACGAGTTGCGCCACGGATCAGACCCTTCAGGCGGTGAGTTCGAACGAGAAGTTCGGCAGGCGGTTGCCGAAGGGCGTGATCGCGAAGCGTTCCAGCACCACATAGGCAAGGCCGCGATAGGCGGGCGCGAGGCCTTCGGTCGCCGCGATCAGCGGGTCAGCCGATTGTGTGGCGTCGCCGAGATAGACGCGTCGCGCGGCATAGTGCTCGGAGCCGATGGCGTTGCCGTCGGCGAACATCTTTCCGATACTGGTGATCGGCCCTTCGCAGAGCGCCACCGCGACATCGCAGAAATAGACGTAAGTCACGGTCGTGGTGGTCTGCCGGCCGCCGCCACCGCCGCCCTTGCCGCCGCCGCCGACCGTTTGCGTCTCGGTGCGCGTCTCCTCGTCGAAGCCGCGCATCCAGATCACGTTGCCCGACAGTCGTGCCTTGCCATAGACGCGCGGGATCACCGAGCCATAGCCCGATGATTGCACGCGAAGGTCTTGCAGGCGCGGGCCGGTGACGACGTTGTTGCGCGCGCCTTCGCCGAACAACTGCTGATCGATGATGCCGCCGACATAGGAGCCGATGGCCCCGCCGATGGCTTGCCCGAGCCCAGGCAGCAGCAGGTTGCCAAGCACTGCGCCGCCGACGGTCAGAACGATGCGCGCCATCAGGCGATCCCCGGCAGGCGGAAAGCGGCGCGCGTCTTCTCGATCCAGAATCCGGTCAGGTCCTGTTCGACGACCGCGCCCGCCTCGCGATAGCAATGCAGCAGGCGGTTCTCCTCACTGAGGAACCCGCAGTGATGCGCCGGGCCCTTGCCGACGCCGAACAGCAGGATGTCGCCGGGCAAGGCATCGGCGATGTCGATCTCGGCTGCATGCGCCGCCATCTCGTCGCGCAGGCGCTCTTCGGCCCGGTAGAGCGGCCAGGTCGCGGCATAGTTCATCGGCTGGGTGATCGCCCCGATGAACGGCTCGGCCGCGCCGCGCACGAAGCCGATGCAGTCGCAGCCCGCGCCCTTGACCGCCGCCTGGTGATGCCAGGGCGTGCCGAGCCACGTCCGCGCCTCGGCGATGAGGGCGTCACGCGTGAAGGCGGTCATGGAGCAGCTCCAGGCAAAGTGGGAACCGGTTTGCCGTCCGGAGTTGCGACCAGAATTCAGGCTCGCACCGGGTAGGAAAATACCTTGTCGTTCCCCGGAATGTGCGGCTCGCCCCGGAAGTTCAGGATGTTGGCGAACTTGGCGTTGCAGGTCTCCGGCGTCTTGTCGCATCCGGCGACGAGCACGATTTGGTCGCCGACCACGATGGGGCGCGGCATCGGCACGAACAGCCGGATGGTCTGGCCGTCATGCAGCAGCACCTCGTTGACCGCGCCCGCATTGGCGCCGGTCGTGAAGGTCGCCTTGCCGAAGGTGAAGTAGCCGGTTGCACGCGCCGTGACGATCCGCACCGTGTCGGCGGCGATCACCTGCGTGACGGAATAAGTGTCGGTGCGCGGTCCGAGCGCGACGCCGCATTCGCTCGATCCGAGATCGACGCGGCACAGCCGCGAGTAGAGTTTGCCCGCGGTCTGCTGCAGCCGGTTCGACAATCCCCTGATCTCGGCGGAGAAGCGCTGATCGGCGCGCTTGATCTCGCCGAGAAAGCCCTCGCGCAGCAGGAGCCGCCCCTGGCCAAGGTCTGCCCAGTTGACGATGAAGACCTCGATCCGCGCGCCATCGAACAGCCCGGCGATCAGGTCCTCGGCGCGGAGCGCCGCATCATCCAGGAAGCCGTCGACATCGAGGTTGTCGACGGAGAGATCGGAAGCGGTCTTGATCGCGGAAGGCAGGAAGCCGGTGGACGCCACATAGGTCAGCCCATCGACCACAAGCTCGCGGTCATGGTCGGTGAACCCGCGAACCCAGCCATCGGCCCGTTCAAGCCGCCAGCAGGTCGCAAGCGTGGTCACCTCGCCGGCAAGATGCGCGGCAAGTGCAGGGGAAGCGGGTTTCATGGGCTTATGTCCTGATTTCGACGATCGGGATCGATTGGACGTTTTGCAGGTTGTAGGCGCGGCTGATCACCTGAAGATGGTCGGTATCGAAGCGCACGGGAACGTCGAAGCGGAAGGTGGCGACCGGCGTCGCCGCCGGAGCCGAGCCGAAAGTGAGCCGCCCCGTCGCGTGATCTATTGCCGGGGTGACGACGTTCCCGTTGACGCGCACCACCACCGAACCCACGACCGGCCGGGTGATGGTGCGGATCTCGACGACGGGGCCGGACGGATAGCGCTTCACCAGTTGGAACACCGTGGCCGTGATCGCCTGGCACTGCTGGTCTGTGGCTTCGAAGTCGCCCCAATCCCGGAAGCGGAAGCCGAAGGCGCGGCCCTTGCGGGCGCGGAAGAAGGCGATCACCTCGGCCATCTGCTCGCGGGTGCGGATGCCGGTCGAGATGTCGTAGCGCGCGCGCGAGGCCGACCAGTTCTGGTTGCGCTGCTCGAAGCCGGACGCGACCATCACCACGTCGGTCGAGTATTCCGGGCCGCCGGTCGCGCCGCGCGCGATGGCGTCCGGGAAGGACACGTCATGAAAGCTCACAGGTTGGTCCTCAAAGGTTGCGCCTCGCCCTCTCAAGCGCCGAGGCCATCTCGGCGGTGATCTGACCCTGCGCGCGGCGGAACGAGCCCGCATCCGGCGTCGTGATATTGAACGTCACCATCATCGGCGCGGCCTGCTCACCCCGCTGATCGTAGGCGGCGGTTTCCTTGCGGTTCAGCACGCGCTCGCCGGTCTGAAGGATGGCCGGCACCTCGCCTGGCCGGATGTAGCCGCCGCCATGAAGGCGCGGCGCACCCGCGAACAGCATCGCGGGGATGTGTCGTCCGGGCCCGCCCGCGCCGACCAGCCCGCCCTCATGGAACAGACCGGCGAATATCTTCCCGAGTTCTCCAAAGATGCCGCCGCCGGTCGCCAGCGTCGGCGCGTTGCCGCCGAACAGGAAGTTCTTGAGCGGGTTCATCACCGCGAGCTTGATCAGCTCGTTCATGATGTCGTTGATGGCCGACTGGCCAGCATCTCTCCACGACTTCCAGTCGGTCTTGCCCTGTGCCAGCAGCGTTCCGAACCGGTCCAGCGCGTTGCCGATCGCGCCCTGCAAGGCTCGCTGGGTCGCTTCCTGTCGTTGAAGTTCCGTCGTGAGCTGCTGCACCCGGACGGCGTTGGCGACGATGGCCTGGCCTTCCTCGCTGGCGAGGTCGATGCCGCGTCGGCGCAGATCCTGTTCGGCGCGAATGGTCGCCAGCACTGTCTCGCGCTGCTGGGCGGACGCGCCGATCAGGCCGATCTGGGTTTCGATCAAGCCGATCTCGGCGCGCTGATCCTGCAAGGCAACCTGCGCTTCCGCCTGACGCTCAAGCGCTAACTGGCGGCGGGCCGCGGCGAGTGCTGCCTGTCCCTCGGCTCCCGCCGGATCGATCCCTTGCCGCCGAAGCTGCTGCTCGGCGCGGATCATGGCGATGGCTTCCGAGCGGGCCGAGGCTCCCTGCTTCAGGAGCTCGACCTCGCGGGCAAGGCCAGTATTCTGCTGCTCGTAGTCGAAGGCCGCCTCGCGGCCGGTCGTCTGGCGTCCAAGCTGGTTGAGCCGCCTGATCTGCTCGCGGGAATAGCTGGCCTCAGGATCGTTCGGATCGATCCCCATCCGCTTCAGTTCCTGCTCGAAGCGCAGCTGATCGACGCCCTCACGCCGCGCGGTCGGACCGCGCCTGACCAGCGACAGTTCCCGCTCACGGAGCGCGATCTCATCGCGGCGGCGCTCGATCCCCTGAAGCAGGTCTGTCCGGTTCTGCTCGCGGTGAAGCTGCTCGTAGGCTTCGCGGGTGCTGTCGATGATGCGTCCGAGCTTCTCCTTGGCCTCGCCCTCGGCCAGCGTCTGCGCCGTGATCAGCGGGCGCAGCGCCTGCTCGACCTGCATGATCTGCTGGGCGCGCTGGGACGAGAGCGCGCCCGAGGAAATCGCCTCGTTCAGACGACGCTGGCCGTCGATCTGCCGGCCGAGTTCCGACACCTGCCGGGCGGCCTCGACCGCCTGTTCGGCAATCCGTTCCCGCAAGGCCTGCCGGGCGCGGGTTTCCGCGTTGACGCCTTCACGGGCCTGATCGACGAGCCCTTGCCGGCGAGCCTCCGCGCGTGCGGCGGCTTCAGTGCTTTCGAGGTAGGCCTCGGCCAGTGAAAGCGTCGCGCGGATCGAGATTTCCGTGGCGGAGGTCTGCTCCATCACGGCCTGCGTCGCCGCATCCACCGAGGGTCGGTAGCGGGCGAGTTCCGTGATGACACGCCGGTAGGCCGCTTCGACCTCCGCAACGTCGGCCAGTTTCGAGCGGACCAGCGGATCGGCGAGCGCGGCGCGGAGCACGCCTTCCTGCGTCCGCAGCCGCTCGATCTCGCGTGCGCCGGGGTTGGTGTCACGGGCGATATCGCCTGCGCGCACCGATTGCTCGTTGGCGCGGGCCTCTGCCGCGATCCGCCGGGCGCGTTCCTGCTGGTCGTTGAGCTGCCGTTCGAGCTCAGTGATGCGCCGCTCGACCTGAGGCAGCAAGAGCGGCACGACATTGCCGCGCACGTTCGCCCTGAGGCGCTCCTGCTGCCAGCGCAGCAGCTCCAGCTCCTCCGTCGGCGTGCGGCCATCCACCGCCCGGTCGACGGCCTTGCCGAGCGCGTCGAAGGCGGTCGAGGCCGAGCGTCCGACGAACTGCCAGGCGCGCCCGAGCGCATTGACCGCCTGTTCGGCGTCGGCCAGCGAGGGCGCGAGCGCATTCAAGATTACGCGCTGCGCCTCAGCCCGGTTGTTCTGGTCGACCAGCGTACGGACATAGGCGCGGGTGCGATCGTCCAGGAACCGGATGCGGTCGTTGAGTTCATCCGCGCCGCGCAACGGATCGGCCAGCGCGCGGGCGAGTTCCTCCGCGCCCTGCTTCGTGTCGACGCCGAGCGTGACGCCAAGATTGCGCGAGACCGCAATAGCGCGACCCATTTCTTCCGCGCCGATCTTGCCGGTGCGCAGGAACGCGACCTGTATGTCACGCGCCGACGACACCGAGACCTTGCCGGCCTCGGCGGAGGACTGCGCGACCTGTTCCAGCTGCGCGGCGGTCGCGCCGGATGCGCGGCCAACGCCTGCGAGCGCGGTGGCGACCGCCCGTGTCGAGGCATCATTGGCGAACCATGCCGCCGTGAGAACGCCAACCGAGACGGCGACGCCCGCAATGACGCCGCCGACAACGCCGATGGCGGAGCCGAGCGTCATGATCGTGCCGCGCAAGCCGCCGAAGGCCTGCGTCACCTGTCCGCCCTGCTGCATCAGGATCGTCATCGGCGACATGCCCGTAGACATCGACGCGATCACGTCGTTCACCGTGTACTGAAGCGTCATGACCTGCTGGGTCGTGAGCTTCGAGTTGGTGCCGACTTGCCTGATCGCCTGAGCGGTCTGATCGAAACGCGATTTCGCCAGCGCATTCGCCGCCGCCTGCTCGGCGGTGGTGATCGCGCCCCGGCTGGCGAGCGCGGCATGCTCGGCGAGTTCTGCATTGAGCCGGTCCTGCGCGGCGGCGAGCGGATCAATGGCAGCGCGCAAGGCTTTCGTGCGGGCCTCGTAGCGTTCGGCTTCCCTCGCGGCCTGTTCGAAAACCTCGGCCGACGCGCGCGCCGAACCCGCCGTCTGGCGATCGACGCCCAGAACCTGATTGAACCGCCCCTGCGCGGCATCGGCCTGCGCCGCCATGCGGGCGGCTTCAGCCAGACGCTTGAACCGGGCGGTTTCCCGATCCGTCGCGGCTCCCGTCTTCTCAAGCGCCCGGTCGACCTGCCCGAAGGCCTGCGTGCCCGCCTGACCCACCTCCTCGAAGGCGCGTTTGACCTCCGCCTTGCCTTCGACGCCGAGGCGGATCGAGACATTGGTGGTCGACATGGACGGGTTTGCTCAATCGCGATTGGGACGGCCGGCGTCGCGGCCATAGGCGGCCACGATGATCGGCTCAATCTCGGGGAGGATGTCGGCCAGCAGCGGCGAGGACGCATCCATGGCCTCAGCCAAAGCGAGCACCGCGCCGAAGTCGATGGCGTAGACGCCGCCCATCACGGCGCGCACCTGTCCCGCGCACCGGCGGATGACCTCCCATGCGAGAAGCCCCTCGGCCGTGACGGGCGCGTGCTCGACATAGGCGCAAGCCCCGCACCGCGATGGGCAAGCGGCGCAGTAGCCATCGCCGCCCTCGAAGTGCCAGCGCGCGAGGGCGATCAGACGTTTTTTTCCTCAAACCTCGTCAGGGCCGGGCCGACATAGAGCCGGTCGATGGCGTCAAAGGCGGGCCAGACCTCGAGCAGCTGATTGATGGCGACCGGGCTCGGATCGATCGGCTTGCCGCCAGCGTCGCCAATGCCCTCCCACGCCACGATGCCGCTCAGCGCGAGCGAACGCGTGAAGGCCGCGCCGGCCGCGACGGTGGTGCTCCGGTCGAGGGCCAAGTCGCTCTCGACCTTCGTGCCGAGAGACTCGGCGGCGGCGGCGCGGGCGACGAGCATGTCGGCGACGGAGATCGGCCGGAACTGGATGCGCACGCCCGGCAGGATGTCGAGCCAGAACGGATCGCGGGATGGTGTCGAGAGCTTGAGCAAGGGAGCCTCCTGTCGGATCGGGTCAGTAGGACGCGACGTCGTTGGTGAGCAGGCAGGTCGCGGCGCGGTTCAGCACCGGATCGATCGCGGCCTGGAATGCAAACGGGGCCTGCACGCCGCCCGGCCCCTGGATCTGGCGGTCGCCACGCGGCAGGAAGACCCGGTGTGCGGTCCAGACCAGCGATGCGGCCGCGCCGGCCGCCCAGCGAAATTGAAGCTCGCACGGCAGGCGGTTGGTTGCCTGATCCAGAAGGACTCGGTCCTCGAAGCGGGTGGTGATGTTGCCAGTGAGCGCAATGATGCCCGGATCGGCATCAGCGATGCGCCCGTCGCTGCGGATCACCTCGACCGCTTCGAGGTTGTTCGAATAGGTGAGCTCCGCCGAGATGACGTTGCCGAGCGCCACGTTGTTTCGCCGGACCTCGCCCTGGAACTGGCCGAAGCGCTCCAGCACGAACTCCGACAGCGTGCCGGACTGCGCCGTGGCGGCGATGGTCTCGCCCTGCGCCATGATGTTGAGCGAGGCGGTGAGCAGCCCGGATCGCTGCGCCTGAACCTGGAAGCTGTTGATGCGCGCGCCGTAGTTCATGCCGAAGAAGGGCACGTCGGGAAGCTGGACCTCGATCGACATCGAGGGCAGAGCCTGCGCGCCCGAGAACCAGGTGTGGCTGTTGGCGCCGCCCGACAGCGTCGCCCCCGACAGTGTGGCGCGCGTCGGCGCGTTGGTCGCCAGCGTCCGCGCATTGCCGCCCGGTCCCAGCGCCTTGGCGGTCAGGGTGACGACCGCGCCAACCGCCGCGGCCGCGACGTTCGCGCTCGGATTGATGATCGCGGCGAGCGCCGTGGCGGTCAGCGCCGCCGTGCCGCCGAGGTTGAACTGCTGGCCCGTCGCGCCGGAGGCGACGGCGGTATAGACCGTGCCATCGACCGTCACCGTGTCGTTGACCAGAAGGTTCGCGGTCAGCGTGATCGTTCCGGTGGCGGCGTTCGCGGCGACGGTCGTCGGCGCGCCCATCAGGCCGCGCAGCCAGACGCCGATGTTGCGGGTATCCACGGGAACGACGAGATCGCCCGTGTTGGTGATCACGTCATAGACCGGCGCCAGCGGCTCGCGGCCGAAGCCGAGAAGCTCGCTCGCGATCAGGCCCTGTTCCTCGCCGATGTTGACCGAGGCGAACGGCATGCGGCGAAAGCCGGTGCCGGGCGGGGTGCCGTAGGTGCTTTCGAACACGGCGGCGAGAGCCGCGTTCACGCCGCGTGCGCGAGGCATGGGTCGTTCTCCATGTGGTGCAGTTGCAGAGGGCCGAGCGGGGTCGAAACGCCGCCGTTCAGTTCCAAAGGTCCGAGCGCCGTCGAAGGACCGTCATTCAGTTCAGCGGATCGGCGGTGGCGTAGGTCGCGACGATCACGACATCGGCGAAGCGGCCTGCCTGACTGCCCGTGGTCTCGATGTCCTCGGAGGTCGGGGCTTCCGCCTCGATCCAGTCGACAAGCCCGCCGAGCCTGCGATTGGCGATGATCGCCGCGCCGATGGCGGCAAGCATGTCGTCGACCACCTGCTCACGCGTGAGCGTGGCGCTTTCGAAGGCGGCGATCTCGACGGGAATGCGATGGGTGTAGAGGTAGGATACCGGCGAGAGCGTGACGTCGGGCTCTCCAGGATCGCCATCGCGGATCACGACCAGTCCTCCCGGCGGAATGCGCTCCGGCTTGGCAAGGTTGCGCTTCACCTCCGCGCCCGGCAAGGCGGAAGCGACCAGCGCCTTCACCGCGCCGAGGACGGTTTCGCGTTTCGATGGCATGGAGGACGAGCCTTCAGGAACGCGGCCAGTGCCGCGCGATCAGGGTTGGCACGCGCGCGGCTTGCCGCTTGGCGATCGCATCGATGTTGAGCCGCTTGCGGAGCGTGACCTGGGGTACGAGCAGGAACACGATCACCGTTGAATGGCCGGTCTTGCGCCTGTTCGCCGCTGTAAGCCCTCGCGTATTGAGGCGAGCGCTATCGGCGACAAGTAGCGAAGGGCCGCGCTTGCGATAGACGAAGCGCAGCCGCATGCCGGTGCGCCGCTCCCAGCCGCCGGGCGTGATGCGTGACGCACGCCCGTTCGGCCCGCGCCCACGCGCTCCTGCGGCGGGTGTCGGTATCGCCAGCCAGAACCCTCGCGCCGAGCGGATGGTGACGCCACGATCGAAGGCGTCGATGAGCTTCGGGGCCTTCGACCAGACGAAGGCTGCGGCTTCGACGCTCTCGCCGACCTCGGGGAATACCTTGCCCCTCCATGTCCGCGAGAGGCGTTCGCCAAGTCCGGAGGCGACGACGTCATCGCGCAAATCCTGCTTAAGGCCGTCGGCCGCATCGCGCATGCCCGACGTAACCGCGCGCTCGATGCCCAGCTGGGTGCCCGCCAGCACCTTGCGCATGTCGGGACGTTCAAGGTTGAAGCGCATGGGATCAGACCTTGACGGCCTCGCAGGTCAGGACGAGCCCCATGGAATCGGATAAGGGCGTCCCGATGACTTTGAATGTGTCCGTCCCGATCACGACGAGATCGCCCTCATCGATTGCCGAAGCTTCGGTCCTGCGCAGGTCGAGCAGAACGGTCGCCATCAAGGCGCGGGACGCCCCGAACTCGACCACGGCGTCCGGGCGGCGGCGGATGACGCGGACGGTGACCCCCGGGCCGACGCCGCTCGCCTGCCAGAGCGCGGTCTCGCCAAGGTTCGGTTCCGCGAACAGGACTTCGAGCGCAGCACGAAAGGCCTCCACGGATTTCCCTTTCTTTAGGAAGTTTCATGTCATATAGTTTCTCTAGAAAGGAGACGCCCATGACAACTCTTCTGTCCGCCGCCGCCCGCGCGGAAGCCGGCCCTGTTGTCACCAAGGCTGCTCTTCGTGCCGCGGAACAGTTGGGCGTGACCGCACGGATCCTTGCCACCGTCATCGGTGTCAGCGAGGCGACGGTCTCGCGCATGAAGCGCGGCGAATTCGGTCTTGAGCCTGGGACGAAGCCGTTCGAGCTGGCGATCCTCTTCGTGCGTCTGTTCCGCTCCCTCGACGCAATTGCGGGAGGCGACGCCAGGGTCGCGGCAAGCTGGCTCGTCAATCCCAACACCGCTCTCGACGCCCAGCCGATCGAGAAGGTGCAAACCGTGAGCGGACTCGTCGATGTCATCGCCTATCTGGACGCGCGTCGCGCTCTCGTCTGAGTTCCGTCGCTTCGACGGCGCGTGCTGGCGGCTCGTCGAGGCCCAGCACCGTGTCTCGACATTGAAGCTGACCGATACGCTCGCCGAACAGTCCTTGCTCGAAGACCTGATCGAGGAGACGAAACCCGCGATCCCGCCGGAGTGCCGCCATCTCGATTTCCTGCTGGCGACGCCGTTCCGGTATGGCGCGAGCTATCCGGCAGGATCCCGCTTTCGGCGCGCAGGGCGCACACTCGGCGTCTACTACGCGGCGGAACACCCGGCGACCGCAGTGGCCGAGATGGCGTTCTACCGGCTGCTGTTCTTCGCTGAGTCGCCCGCCACGCCCTGGCCCTCCGATGCGGCCGAGTACACGGCCTTCTCGGCTGCGGTGTCGACCGTTCGGCTGCTCGATCTGATCAGCGAACCGCTCTCGCAAGACAGGGGCCTCTGGACGAATGTCACCGACTACGGTCCCTGCCAGGCCTTCGCCGACGCCGCCCGAGCGGCAGACGCCGACGTGATCCGCTACCAGTCGGTCCGCGATCCGGATCGACGAGCCAACCTCGCGATCCTGATGTGCCGCGCCTTCGCAAGGCCCGCGCCGGTCGACCGGCAGACTTGGCGCATTCGGCTAAGCCCATCCGGTGTCCAGGCCCTATGCGAGTTCCCTCGACAGGGGGTTGAGTTTCCGCGTGGAACCTTCGCCGCCGATCCGCGGATAGCGGCCCTCAACTGGGACCGTGGCGACCTTTAGGCCACGCCGTTGAGCCGAACGCGGCCGATCGTATCGTTGGCCCCGCCTGCCACGGGCTCGGTCGCAGCGCCGATCAGGGTGTTGGATGCGATCACGGTCGTCGCGAGACGTGCGGCGTTGTCCCAGTAGATGCGCGCGCCGATGGCCCATGCCTGGGACGGGGCCTTGCGCAGTTCGACGACGCCCTCGGTGAGGGTTTCGACCTCGGCGTTGATGGCCGCCGATCCGGTCGCGATGCCGAAGATCGCGCCGACCAGCAGTCCGTCGCCGGAGGCCACGGCATAGGGGGCGGGAAGCGTGATGGTGTTGCCGGGCTGGATGTAGCCACGCATGGGACTTCTCCGAGAATGTCAGGTGTTGGGGAAGAATTCCGGCGGCGATCACGCGCCGGGATTGCGGTAGAGGCCGCGCCAGTCGATCGCCTTCGCGCCGAAGTCGAGGCGGCACTTGATCTCGACGCCGTCGACGTCGAAGCCGTTGCGCGTCTCGATGTAGGCGCCTTGCTGGCCTTCGAGGTAGGCGTACTCGATGGTGTCGATCTGGGCGGGGTTCGCGGCGAGGTACCATGAGGTGAGGCTCGCGGCATCGAGACGAGGCTCGGAGATCGGCGTCAGGGTGCGGATCGAGGACGGGACCACGTTGCCGGTCTGGGCAGGCACAAGGTTCTGCGCCACAAGCTGCTCGGCAGCGAGTTCGAGCGATGCCGGCACGATGATATAGGCGGGCCGGACATTGAGGATCGTCTTCTTGTCGAGCCCTGTCTGCCGGGCCATGGCAGCGCGCGCCGCACCGATCGCGGTGACGCTCAGGGCGGTGGCTGGGTTCGCCAGATTGCCGTGGGTCTGGTGGAACAGCGCGATCGAGTCGCTCATGGCGGCGTTGGCCAGAATGATGCCCCAGACCACATCGCTCTCCAGCGTGGCGATCGCCGTGCCATACATCGCCGGAATGCGGGTGAAGGCGTCGAGATCGTCGTTGATGAGGACCTGCCGCGTGACCGCAACGACGCGCCCGTAAGTCTCGACACGGTAGCTCTCGCGGCCTTCGGCAAGAGTGCCACGCTTGAATTCGCCGCCCTCGTTCACCTTCACGAGCTGCGGCGCTTCTCCGAGCTGCACACGGTGCATCGCCTTGAAGTCGGTCGCGAGCACCTGCCGGCAGAAGGGAACATAAGTGCGCGGATAGGCATCATAGGCCTGCCTGAGCGTCTTGCCCGTCACGGCAGCAAGAACCTCCGGAAAGTCCGAGGTGGAGTGAAGGGCGCGCGTGGCGATCTCGTCGCGGGAAAGCCCGCGCACGTTGATGCCCGCGGATGCCAGGAACTCGCGGGCCAGTTCGATCAGGGTCAGGCCGCGATACTCCCGCGCCGGCTCGGCAAGCGGAAACAGCGTTGGCGAATGACGGTGCAGCAACGCGCCTGCGACCGCCTCGCGCCGCGTGACGCGCTCGTCGCGCCCGCCCATCGGGCTTGCCGCCTGCGCGAACACTCGGGTTTCGTCCGCCGTCGAGGCAAGCGTGTCGAGGATCTCGCGGCGGGCATCCTCGATCGCGACCCCACGCTTCACGAGGTCATCCGCGAGGGCCCGCTTGAGGCCAAGTCGAGCCTGCAGATCGAAGATCGCAGAGACGCGGCTGCGTTCGGCATCGCGCGCACGGGCTGCGATCGCGTCGGGATCGAGCTGCGGTTCGGGACGGCGCGCCGGAAGTTCCGGGGCATCGGGACGAGCTTCGGTGTTGGCGCTCTGTTCAAGGGGTTCGGGCGCGTCGGCCATGGCTGCTTTCTCCTCGATGGAAACGTCGGCACGGTGGACGACGCAGGGGTGAAGGGGCAAAGAACTTTCGGAGGATTTCTCGGCGCGGAAGCCCGCCGCCGGATCAGCACCGATGGGCACTGCGGAGATCTCGAAGGGTGTCCAATCGACCGCGCGCCACAGCTCGGGCGCGCCTGCCTGCCTCGACACTTCGAAGCGATGGACCTGGTAGCCGATCGACACCGCACGGATGTGCCCGGCCTCGACGTCCTTCCAGAGCGGTTCGACTTCAACCCGGTCGGAGAAGCGGACACGGGCAATGCCGCGTCCATTCTCGATGCGGGCACTGCCCGGCACGACCGAGCCGATGATGCTGTCGAGCACCGAGGCATCATGAACCTTCAGGAGCGGCGCGCCTGCGTTCAGGCGATCAAGACGGACGGCGCGCGGATCCATCGCCAGTTCCTCGTCGAAGGGATCGCCGAAGAACGGATTGCGGCGCACGCGCGCGCCTGTGGACCAGACCACGTCGATGGTGCGCTCGGCCGCATCGATCGACGCAGGCAACAGATCCGCCGCCCGCGTCAGCGGTGGCAGGTTGATGTTTCGGGTCATTGTGAAAAGCTCAGGTGTCGGGATTGACGGGTTGGCCGGTCGTGTCGGCCTGCATCACGCCAGTTTTCGTTACGCGCCGCGGATCGCTGTCGAGAATGAGCCCGAGGGCGTCGATCTTGGCGTTCATGGCGGCGATCTCGGCGAGAACCGCATCGGGGTTGTGGCCTTGACGCGCGATGGCCTGCGCCAGCGACATGGTGCCCGAGCGCAAGGCCAGAAGATCGGCCATTGCGTCCTTCAACGGGTCCACGGCTTCGAAGCGCGGCGGCGACCATTCGACCGCAATGTCCGGGCGCGGCAGTTTCCCGGCAGCCCACGCTGCCTGGCAGAACCAGACCCACATGGGCTGGCAAAGCACGGGGATGACGATCTGCCATTGGACGGCATCGATCAGCCGGCGAAACTCCACGAGCCCGGCCCGGATCGATGAATAGTTCACCTGACTGAGATCACCGGTCAGCAGCTCGTAGGGCATGCGGAATCCCGCCGCCACGATGTGAAGCTGCGCGCGGAGCCATTCACCGACACCCGCCGTCGTGGCGGGCTGATTGAAGCGGATGTCCTTGCCTCCGCGCGCATAGGCGATCAGCCCGGGCTCGAACTGCTCGACGCGGTTGCCGTCGGCGTCGACCACCGAAGGGGCGATGCCCTGATCGGCTTCGTCGGCGCCAAGCACGATGCCGACGACGCAGGCTTCCGTCTTCTTGCGGACCAATTCGGCTTGCGTCCAGTCGTCGAGATCGCGCAGCGCCCGCATCACCGGCGTGCCCCATGGGACGCCGCGAACCTGCGTGCGCTGCTTCTCGTAAAGATGCAGCACGTCGCTCGCCGGGATGGCGAGGCTCTCCAGACGCCGGCGCATGGTGATGACCGCATCGCCAGGGTGTTGGGCATGGAGCCAGTAGGCGCGGCGTCGACCCAGTGGATCGAACTCGATGCCCTGCAGCAGCCGGCCGCCATCGGCGAGATCGCCGTTGCGGGTGTTGTCCAGCAGGTCGGCTTCGATGATCTGGACCTGGAGCGGCACCGCCAGACCATCGCTCGGACGTCGCGGGCGGCGGCGGATCAGCACCTCGCCAGCCTCGATCATTTCCCGCACGGCCAGGGTCTGCAGCCCGAAGATGTCGAGTTGTCCATCGGCGTCGCAGGCGGCGGTCCACTCGGTCCAGAGTCGGTCAACCGTCTCGTCGAGCCTGGCGTCACCCGTCGCAGCGCGGGGAATGATGCCGCTGCCGACGATGTTGTTGACCAGGACGGACACAGCCTTCGCCGCGTGCGGATTGTTGCGGGTGAGATCGCGCATGCGGTCCCGCAGAAGGCCACTTGCGGCGGCGATCTCGGCATCAGCGGATGTTCCCGCCGCCTTCCAGCCGTCAGTGCGCCGCCCCTTGGCCGCGCCGTCATAGCCGCGGGAATTGCCATGGTTCTTGGCGCTCAGCGCCTCGAAACTGCGCCGCGCGAGCGCCCGTCTCACACCAGCCTCGGGCGCGGCCCACGCCACCATCCGGTCGAGGAAGGTGATCTGGCTCACCGGTCGCCTCGTCCGAACCCGGCATAGCCCGCGATGGGGCGCGACACACCGGAGGATGCCGTGATCTCGGTCTCGATGGTGCGGATCCGCTTCAGCAGGTCGTCCGCCGAGCCATACTCGACTGTCTTGCCGTCATAGCTGACCCGGAGCGTCCCGCTGGCATAGGCGCGCTTCAGCGCATCGAGTTCGTCGGTCGTCCAGGCCATGACTCATCCTCAGAACCATTTCACACGCGGGCCGAGCCAATCGCTCTGCCGCTTGGTTGATGGCGGGGTTAGGCGGGCGAGACGCCCGGCTTCGATGTTCGAATGCGTGTCGTCGCTGTCCGCAGGCTGCGGGCCGACCTGATCTTCGAGATCGCGCCACTTGTCCTCCGACCAGCGATCGGCTCCGGCGATCCAGACGGCGGCGCGGGCATAGACCCGGCAGTCCAGAGCCTCGTTGCGTTCGCGCACCTTCTGCCATTCGAGCTTCTGGAAGCCGCGCTTGGTGGTGACGGTCACGAGATGCTCAGCAACCAGCTGCTTCACCCATTCGGCGTCGACGCCCTGGGGCAAGTGCACAAGTCCGGCCGGGCCCTGCGCTCCGTCCGCCGCGTCCTCGTCGGTGTGACGGACAAGGCGCAGGAATCGATAGGTCTCGGCCTTGAAGGTCGCGACGGCGATGGTCCATAACCGCGCGCCGCGGCGGATCTTCCGGCCACCTTCGGTTGCATCCACGAAGGTCGGGCCGGTGACCGGCGCGGCGCGATTGAATCCCTCGACGCCTTTGATGGGAATGACCTGCGCAAATCCCTGCTGGCGCGCCCATGCATAGACGGCGGGCGCTTCGAAGCCTGTGTCGATCGCAAGTTTCGACAGGCTCAGGCGAACGCCATGGGCGTGCGGCCAGGTCTGGCCGAGGAGATCCGTCAAAGCGGCCCAAGCCTCGGCACTGTCCGGGCCGCCGGGGATGACGATGTGGTCGACGAGCCAGCTCGCGAGCCCGCGACCCCAGGCCCAGATCGAGACTTCGATGCGATCCTTCTGGATGTCGGCGCCTGCCGTGAGGAACAGGCCGCCGCTCGGCACCGTTCCGATGCGCCAGGGCTCGCGCCGCTCGTAGAGCCGCTGCCAGTCCGGCGCTTCGCCGGTCTCGATCCAGGTCTCGCCGAGGACGCCGTTCTTGAAGCTGCGTTTGGCCTCGTCGCTGGTCTGCGCGGCTTCCCACATCCGGGCGATGTCAGCCCATGAGAGCCAGCCCACCGGCGAATAGAGCCCGGATAGGTGGTAGCCGACCGTTCCCGAGTGCGCATCATCGCGCGTCGGTCGCCACTCGCCGGACATCATCAGGGCTGTCTTGTGATGTTCCTCGATCTGGCCGTCGCAAGACTCGCAGACGTAGTGCGCCGTGTGCGGTTGACCCTTCTCCCAGCGCAGACGCTCGAAGCGGAGCCACTGGCGGTGATCGCAATGCGGGCAAGCCACGAAGAAACGCCGCTGGTCGCTGGCTTCGAACTCGCGCTCGATCCGCGAAGTGCCGTGGATCGTCGGCGTAGATGTCAGGAAGACCTTCGAGCGCCAGGAGAACGTGCGCGTGCGCGCCTCGGCCAAGGCGACCGGATCGCCTTCCTCGTCGGCGGACGGCGGATAAGCGTCGACCTCGTCGAGAAACAGATAGCGCGCCGGCATGGAGCGCAGGCCGACCGCGCTGTTCGCGCCAGTGATGACCAGCAGTCCCGCGGGGAATTCCTTCGACAGAACCGTGTTGCCGGCATCGCGCGAGCGCTGCGGTTTGACGCGCTCGCGCAGCACCGGGCTTTCCGCGATCAGCGGATCGATGCGCTGGCGCGAGAAGCGCTTGGCGAGTTCCACTGTCGGCTGGACCGCGAGCATGGGTCCCGGCGCATGATGGATGACATAGCCGATCCAGTTATTCCCGGCCTCGGTGGCCCCGACCTGCGCCGCCTTCATGAAGACGATGCGCCGCGCGGCATTGCCCGGCGACAGCGCATCCATGATGGCGCGCATGTAGGGCGTGCGGTCGGTGCGATAGCGCCCCGGCTCGGCCGAAGCGCGCGGGCTCAGGAACCGATGCCGATCCGCCCATCCCGAGACGTTGAGCGCAGGATCGGGCGTCAGGCCGTCGCGCCAGGCTTGGGCGAGCGCATCCACGCCTTCGAAGGCGAACAGCTCCTCGGACCGACGGTCCGCGTCAGCGAAAATCTGTGGCGACCTCGGCGAGATCGGCGAGGTGCGCTCGGACATGGGTCTCCAGAACCTTCTGCATCGCGTGCGCTTCGAGGCCGAGTTCCGCCGCCATCAGTGCTGCGATCCGTGCGGGCCAATTCGCCCACGCATCGCGCTCCTCGCGCGCCAGTCGAAAGACGAGAGCTGTCGCCCGCGCCCGGTCGATAACCTCGCCCTTCATGCGCTGCAGCCGCAGACGCCGTTCCTGAGCCTTCAGCACCTCGTTGGCGGTCTTGGCCTGAAGGAACGTGGTCCCGCCGCCAGCCGGAGAAGGCGCGATGCCGCTTTCGCGAAGCGTGTCGCCGACTGCGGACAAGGCCGCATCGGGGACGGGCTTCAGCTTGGCTTCGCCGCCATCCCGGCGCTGCTTCGACGGGTCGGTCATGGATGCGCGGCGCGCATCGCTGGCCCGCGCATCGATCGAACCATCGGCTTGAAGAACGAGCCGTCCCGACGTCTTCGCCTTCTGGATCGCGCCCCGCGACAAGCCGACATGGGACGCGTACTGGCGCTCGCTCATGCCCTGCATGTTCGCTCCGAAACCATAATGTTTTGATGCACTTATTGCCTTGATAAGCGTCCGGGACAGAGCCTGTATGGGGTCACGAACCAAGGAGACCCCGGATGACCCGCGCACCCCGAAACGCACAGGCCCTCGACGCCTTCATCGCCCGCAAGGTCGAGATCGAGGCCATGCTGACGCGGCTTGCGGCCCTCAGCGACGAGCATTTCGAGGTCCATCCCAACGAGGTGCATTGGGGCCACGTCGGGACGCTCGCCCACTACGCCGAACTGCTCAAGCGCATCACCGACAGCGCCTTCCGCGAAGGCGAACACGCCGAATGATCCGGCCGACTTCCGCGCCAGCCCCGCGAGAGCGGGGCTTGGCCTCGTAGAAGCGCAGCGATGGTCGCGGCGCTCTCGAACCGGAGGTTCCGATGTCACAGCTTTCCGACACCCAAGCCATCATCCTGAGCGCCGCTTCTCAGCGACCCGAGCGCATTGCCCTGCCGCTGCCCGACAACCTGCGCGGCGGTGCCGCCGCCAAGGTCGTCGGCGCGATGATCGCAAAGGGACTGATCCAAGAGGTCGAAGTAAACTCACGCCGGGGCGAACCGGTCTGGCGCGAAACCGGTGACGGCCACGGCACAACGCTGGTCGCCACCCATGCTGGCCTCGCCGCCATCGGCATCGAGCCGGATGATGCCGAAACCACGCCCACTTTCGCGACAGAAGAGCCGACAGCGGAACCCATGCCGGATACCACCCCCGAAGCCGCACCATCGACGCGCACGCCGCGCGCGGGGACCAAGCAGGCCGCGCTGATCGCCATGCTGCGCGCGCCGGAAGGCGCAACCATCGAGGAGATCACGGCCGCCACCGGCTGGCAGGCCCACACGGTGCGCGGCGCTATCGCTGGGGCGCTGAAGAAGAAGCTCGGTCTCGACGTGACATCTGAGAAGGTCGAGGGACGCGGGCGCGTGTACAAACTCCCTGCCGCCTGACACACCGGACCCCGACAGGTTGATGGCCGCCGTCCCACTGGGGCGGCGGCAGCAATTTCCGGAGAGTTGTCGCTCTTTTAGCTGTGGCTATCTGCTCTTGTGCGGGTTCTGATGTAAGGGCAACCTACGGCAATAGGGCCGACGCGATGGAATCCGCCGCACTTCGTTGAGACAGCGGCCTCTCTATGGAATTGGGCCGCGCATGGACGTACTGCATTTTTTCAGGGAGCGCACCCGCTTCATCAGGCAGTTCTACGATACGGCCGCTGGTCCGTTTGATGGGATCATGAAGGCAATTGAGGACGGGCTGCCGCCATTTGATAACCCTCCTTACAGCGAAGATGGCGAGCCAGCGTATCTAGTCGAGTGGCTTGAGGCATCGGAAGGCCGTGAGGTATTGGGTCGTACCTGCTTGTCTATGCTTTCACCCTCACTACTACTATTCTTCAGAACGTGGGAAAAACAAATCGGTGTGCAATGGGAAAATGGCGAGCGGAAGAAGGCATTCCAGAAAGGCTTTGTTGAAGGGTACATAAATTGCTATGAGCAAGTTCTTAGAATTTCACGCCGAGATTGCCCAGCAGATCTCGGTTTGGTTGAGCAGATCACGCTAGCGCGGAACAGAGATCAGCATCCAGAAGAGATAACTTCAATGCGAGTCACTCACTCCAAGGCGGATAGAGAAAAGCATAATTCTCTGTTTTTCATGAGTGAACAAGACCGGTCGATGTTTAGTGATGACGACCTCGCAAATCTCTCGTTCTTGAGCCCAGCAGTACACGTGTCGCGGGATCAGCTTTATACAGCGATCGAGGAAACAGAGAAGCTTGCTGATTGGCTTGATAGCCATTTGATCAAAGCACGTTGGAAACGCTGACAAACCTGGACGGTTCTATCAACGCCATTTCGGCCGTGTCGGTCGTAGGCGTTTCCGGACCGTTGGCGTGAACCGGGCTTTTGATCCTGCCAAAGGTGGCCCATTTGGGTCGCCAACCCGACGCCTCGGCCTATCCCGCTATGCCATCGCCGCCTTTTCGAGGCAGATCAGCCGTTTCACGTTGTAGACGATGTTGGCCATGCCGATTTTCAACGTGGCGCGGGCAATGCCGATCGTGCGGATCACGAGGTTCATTCTCGATTTCTGCTCGGCAAAGACATGCTCGATATGGCTGCGGATTCTCGATTTGCGGCCATTGGCGATCGCTGTGCGGCGGGCCATGACGCGCCCTTTCGGCTTTTTCCGGTGAACGCGGGAGACGAAGCCGTTCTCGTCCATGAACATCTCGTTGGCCTTCGAGCGATAGGCCGTATCCGCCCAGACGCTGCTGGCTGTGTTGGACTTGTCGAGCAGCCCCTCACGCAGACGTGCTCCCTCATACGCCGCGGCGTCCGTGGCCTGCCACTTCCGGATCAGGCCGAACCGCCGGTCGATCGAGATGTGGTTTTGATACCCGAAGGTCGGGATCGCGATATCAACCGGCGGCTTGGTTCCATCATGCCGCTCCTTCGCCTTCGAGAACTTGACGGTCCATCTGGCATCCCGATCCTTTTGCCGGAGTTTGGCCGGCTTGGCCTTCCAGTCTTCCGGGATACGTCCCTCCTTGAGATCGTTCTTCTCTTCCTCGCTATTGCGCTGCTTCGCCGCGGCGATCAGGCTGGCATCCACAATCTGCCCGCCCATGGCGATGTAGCCCGAGGCCCGCAGCGCGGCGTCGAACCGGTCGAACAAGGCTTGGATCGCATCGGCTTTGGTAAGCTTCTCCCGGAACAGCCAGATCGTCCGCGCATCCGGAACGCGATCCGAAAGCCCAAGCCCGAGAAAGCGCATGAAAGACAACCGGTCGCTGATCAGGAACTCTGTCCGCTCATCCGACAGGCTATTGGCGGCCTGGATGACCAGGACCTTGAACATCATCACGGGGTCGAAGGGCGGTCGGCCGCCTTGGGATCCATCCGAATAGGCCAGCGCCTTCACCAGATCGGCCCGGAAAATCTCGAACTCAACCGCTCCGGCAAAGGCCTCGAGTTGATCGCCGAGGTCGCTCAGGCGCTTCAACCGTTCGTCGATATCGAAAAATCCTGGCTGGCCCCGCATCCCGCATCATCCCTCTGTTCAAACAAAGGTATTGAATCAAAATCTCGCTGAAATGGCGAGGTTCTTAGAACGGTCCACCTTGATCGGCGTTATATTACTTGAGCAGATGCGCTTCAACTATAACTAAAATGCTGCCTCGCTCAGTGCTTTCCTACCGTGTTTTACTAACTCTGATCGCCTCAAACACCCGCCGCAGGGCAAAGGAACGGGCGATACTCACCACCGTGAACACTGCGCCCATCATCAGGTTCTGCGCCAGCGTCGTGTGCAGCCCGAAGACCGGGAAGATCAAGATCTGCGCGACCACGGAGACGCCGTAGCCGACGATCACGTTGGCGACGGACTCGACCAGCGACATGGCGCGGGATTGCTTCATGCCGCTGCCTCATCCATCGGCCAGCAGTTCAGCCGCCAGAGTTCGCAGCGCATGCGCCGCAACCAGTGGGACCACGCCGTTGCCACAGAGGCGAAGCCGGTCCACCCGGTGGGCCAACCCATCAGCGCCTCGACGAACAGCGGGTTCAAGGTTCGGCGCAGCTCGGATGTATCGCGCCCAGCCATCGGCGTCACCAGGACCTGGCGGCCAAGCAGGCCGTTCACCGGCGTATTCTCCAAGGTCGTCGCGCCATCCTTGTGATCGCGCGCCGTCGGCGTCATCCACATTCCCGCCGCATGGGTCAGATCGGCCGTCCGGCGGTTGCCTGCGCTCGGCTTGCAGCCATCGTTCGCCATCGGCGTCGGCCAGTCCCGCGCCATCCGGTCCAGACCCTTCTCGTCGCGCCGCTCGCCACCTCGGCTGCGGAAGCTGTCGGTCTGCGGTGTCGGCCAGAGCGCTGCCGTCGTCGCAAGGTTCATCCCGTGCTGGCCCGCGTCCTGCGACGGCGTCGGCTTCGTCTGCCGGTTCTCGTTCGCGCTGGCCCTCGGCGTCGGCCAGAGCGGCAGCAGTTCCGTCCGGTTCCCGCCACTCGACCGGGTCCCGGAGCAGGCGCGCGGGGTTGGCCAGTTCGTCTCCTTCGCGGACTGCGAGGATGAACAGCCGCTCGCGCCTGTGGGGCGCGCCGACTTCCGCCGCCGTGAAGAGGCCTGCCGCAAGGCGGTAGCCCATGCCGACCAGTCCTGTGGCGACTTCGGGGAAGCCGAGGCGCAGATGATGGGCGACATTCTCAAGAAAGACGAAGGGCGGCTCGATTTCGCCGATGATGCGGGCGAAGTGAGGCCAGAGGTGGCGCGGATCGTCCGCGCCTCGACGCTTGCCCGCAACGGAGAACGGCTGGCACGGATAGCCCGCAGAAAGGATGTCCACCGCGCCGCGCCATGGTTTACCGTCGAAACTGGCAACGTCGTCCCAGACAGGCGCGCGATCCAGGGACGCGTCTTCCATCCGCGCCACGACAATGGCTGCGGCGAAGGTTTCCCGTTCGACATGGCCCACAGCACGATATCCGGGCAGTGCGATGGTGAGCCCGAGGTCGATCCCGCCTGCGCCGGAGCAGAGGGATAGGCCGAAAAGGCACGCGCCTCCGGCTCCGGAAGCATCTCCGGAGGGATGTAGAGCCAGGTCATGCATGTCACGCGGCGGTCTTGCGCTTTGGCGCAGGTTCAGGAACGGCATTGGTGGCAGGCGGACTGCCCGCTCCGTCTCCCAGTCGCTCGGCCTTCACCTGCGCGAAGGTCCGTCCGTCGCCGTCGAGGAACGCCTCGCTCCCGGTGTCGGCCTGCCAGCGCTCGATGGCGACATCGACATAAGCCGGACTGATCTCCATCGCGAAGACACGGCGGCCATTGGTCTCGCCCGCCATGATCTGCGATCCCGAGCCGGAAAACGGCTCGTAGCAAAGCCCGCCGCGCGCCACATGCTGGCGCATCGGGATCCCGAAGGCGTCGAGCGGCTTCGGGGTCGGGTGATCGGGCCGGTCATCCTTGGCGAAGCTGGGCAGCGCCCACGTCGATGGCAGCGTTTCCTCTGCCACTTTCGGCGGGCGCTTGCCCTTGATCCAGCCCATGAAACAGGGCTCGTGCTTCCAGAGGTAGTGCGACCGGGTCAGTACCCCGCGGTCCTTCACCCAGATGATCTGCTGATGGACGAACGCGCCCGCCTTCTCCCAGCAGGCTTCCAGCATCGCCTGGCGGCGCGAGGCGTGCCAGCAATACCAGGCGGCGTCCTCGGTGATCGCCTCGGCAACGGCCGCCGCGATGAAACCGTCATAGAGTTCCGCGCCCTGGCTGCTGTCGTCCCAGGTCACGCCGTAGGATGGCGACCAGTCCTTGTTGCGGGTCGGATGGTTGGAACCGTCGTAATCGACGAGATAAGGCGGGTCGGTGGCGAACAGGATCGCCCGCTCGCCATTCATCAGGCGGCGAACATCGGCGGCACTTGTGCTGTCGCCGCAGAGCAGCCGGTGATCGCCAAGAATCCACAGATCCCTGAGACGAGATGCCGGATTGCGCGGCGGTTCCGGGATCACGACGGGGGCGACGCCCGCGCCGTCGGCTGCCTCGGCCCCCGGTTCAAGCGCGAGCAGCCGGTCGAGTTCGCCATCGGAGAAGCCGATCAGCGACAGATCGAATTCATCGGCGACGAGTTCCTGCAGTTCGCCGGAAAGCAGCGCATCGTCCCAGGCCCCGAGTTCGGTCAGCTTGTTGTCGGCTATGCGATAGGCGCGACGCTGCGCTTCGGTCAGATGGTCGAGCACGATGACCGGCGCTTCGGTGAGGCCGAGCTGCGTGGCAGCCATGATCCGGCCATGGCCGGCAATGACCTCGCCATCGCTCGACACCAGAACCGGGACCGTCCAGCCGAACTCCGCCATGCTGGCGGCGATCCTGGCGACCTGGTCCAAGCCATGGGTCTTGGCGTTGCGCGCATAGGGGCGCAGGCGGTCGAGCGGCCAGGTCTCGATCGCTTCGGGAGCGAAGCTGAGGGTCATGATGTCCGGTGGTGGCTGGGCGTGTTGCCGTCGATCCGCCGCTGGATGCCGGATGCCAAACCGGACTCCGCGAAGGGTCCAGGCATGGCAGGCGTCATAAGGCAAAAAAGCTTGTGTTCGTCAGGACTTCCGAGCGGCCATGAAAGGCGCTGGACTCCGGGTGGCTTCCCAAAAAATCCGGCCTGGCGCTAGCGACGTTTCGCGCCGCGCCCTCCCGCATAGGGTATCCGCCGGGAAGGAACCAAACTCGTCAGGCAGGTCGGGATGGCGCAGCTCATTGAGCGCGTCTGTCCCGAGGTTAGCCCAAAATCTACCCTGAACCGGCATTTCTGTCCGCGCGAAAACTGTCCGGCGGACACTTTGCTCGCCGCTACTCACCGCTGCGCCGCGCCAGCCAGTTCGATCACCTTGCGCTTCGAGTAGCTGCGGTTGAGCCGCCGTCCATTAAGCCGGAAAGCAATGACGCACAGCGCATAGAGCCAATGCTGGTGGGCAGCAGAGCGCTGCAAGCCGACAGTCCAGCAGATCGTTTTCCAGCGCTCGCCGTGCGCACGCAGCCAGATGATCTTGCCCTCGACCGGATCCAGCCCGACGGTCCAGCTCAGCGTCTCCTCCATCCGGCTGATGGCCGCAGGCGACGGAAGCACGCGCATCGGCTTCGGTTCCTGTTCGACCTTGTCGGCAAAGCCATGGATGATCTCGGGCCATGTGCTGAAGTATCCCTGCCGCCGTGGTTCGGGCAGGCGCTTGAGCACAAAGGCCGCTTCTGCGAGCCGTGCTTCGACAAGGCTTGGCGTCCAGTTGGTCATCGGCGCGCCTCCTTGGGCTGGTTGCGATCGCCATAGAGCTTCTCGCCGAGTTGCCGGATCAGTTCACGTTCGGGCCAAGTCAGGCGGGCATCGTCGATCGACACCGCAAGGACGCGCTGCTCGCGCCAGCCATCGCGCTTGACGTCTTCAGGGCTGCGGCGTTGGCCGCCATATCCTCGTGGTGACCACCTCACAGCACACCTCCCCGGGTCTCCATCGCCCAGAGCAGGATGGCGATCGCGTCGGCCTCGTTGTCGTCGACAGGCCGGAAGCCGCGCGCTGTGACGGCGGCGAGCACCGCGTGCTTGTCGGCGTTGCCCTTGCCGGTCGCAAAGCGCTTGATGGTGCCGACCGGAACGCCCTGATAGGCGACCTGCTCACGCTCGCACCACGCGGTCAGTGTTGCCAGGAAACCGCCGTAGAGATGGGCGGCATCCGTGCCAACATGCCGACGGACTTCCTCGAAGTAGATTGTGGCCAGGCCGTCATTGTGGTGGACGAGCGTATCGAGCCAGCGCTGGAAGCGCAGATAGCGCATGCCGCCGCCATCATAGCGGCTGGGTCGGAAGGAGACCGTGCCGCTCTGGACGATGCCGCCAACGAGGCTTGCCCAGCCGGTGGTGGTGCCAAGATCGAGGGCGAGGATGCTGCTGCCCGCAGATGCAGAGCCGATGGATGCAGGTTGGCAGTCGGCGACAAGAACGGGTGATGGATGCATGCTCATGCTGGTTGATCCTGTTCGAGTGTTGTCGGGGATGAGAGATTCGCCGCACGCCACGCGCGCGCAGCACCTAGGGGTGGGGTTGGGAGACCCCGCCTGCGGCGGTCTCCCCCACCCCTGAAGGGGGTGGCTTTGCCCCCTGAACTTGCTGGCCACGCCAAGTCATTGACGTGGATGAGGAAATTCCAGTTTCGGGAGTTTCGGCCAGTACTCACGACCCAATCTGATTGCAGCGCAGCCAATCTGGCTCGCGCGCAGTTCCGAAGGGGCAGTTTGGGCATCGCGCCCCATCTGGTCTCGACGGGGTGAAGCGCAGTTTGGCGCGAGAATGACGGAGCAGTTTCGGAACCGCACCCCATCTGGTTCAAACTGGCCGGAGCGCAGGCGTGCGCGATGAGCGACGCGGGCGCGATCATGACGGTTCGCCCTCCGGATAGACCCAGACATGCGGGTTCTCGACCTCGAGCAATGCGCCGGTCTGGGGAGATTTGTAGTGGGTCGGCAGGACCGCGATGGTCGCCTGCGAGACCTCGCCGGTTTCGGGATCGACCGCTTCGCCGTCGGTCGGGATGGCCATCGCTTCGACGCACAGAAACCCGAAACGGGACCGGGAAGGGCCAAAGCCATAGGGAGCGCCATCGCGGACGAATTTCACGAAGCCCTTGGTGGCGAGCACATTCAGGCGGTCCCGGATCGTGTCCTTTCCGCCAAGCCCGCCACGGTTCTCGAACACCTCCGCGAACTGGTTGATGGTGTAGAGGCGGCCTGCAAGCGCTTCGTCGAGCAGAATGCCGAGGATGACATCGTGCTTGCGTACGCGCTCGGCATCGAGACGCTCGCCCAGCGATTTGCGCACCAGCCGCTCGCCCGAACGGTCGACTTCCACCCAGCGTCCGTTGGTTTTGTCGATGATCTTCGGCTCGATGCCCGGGCCGTTGCGCAGCTCGAAGTGCAGCATCCGCTCAGAACGATCTTCGTCCGGCCGGTGCATGATGATGCCGGAGGTATAGAAGCTGCGCAGGCTTCCAGCGCCCGAGAGCGCCATGAACGGATCCTCGGCCAGCTGCTTCTTGGTGATCTTGCGGGTGTGGTGGCAGAGGATCAGGCCGGCGTCCGGCGCCACGAAATCCCTGAACACCTCGACGCGTTCCTGCAGGAAGAACAGCATCGCCGAGTTGTCGTTCTCGCCGCCGCCATCCGGGCCACCATCGAACAGGTTGCGGATTGGATCGATGCAGAGGATGTCGGGCGCGCCATGGCCGTAATGCGCCCGGGCGGCGGCCACGGCGCGCGAAACGCCGCCCGCATCGAGCAGCATTCTGACCTTCGGCGTCGCGACCAGATTGTCGCGGGCAGCGGAGAGAAGCACCGGGTCGAGCCGGATGCCCTGAAGCCGCTCGCGCAGATAGTGGTACTGGATCTCGGCCTGCAGATAGAAGATCCGCAACGGGCGGCATGGCGCGAAGCCGAGGAACGGGATGCCGGCCGCCATGTGCACCAGCAGGCTGATCAGGAAGTCGCTCTTTCCGACCTTGGGCGCGCCGCCGAGAACCAGCATTCCACCCGGCGTCAGGACGCGCGGGCCGATGATGTCGTCAGGCATCGGGCTTTTGTCGTCGAGGAGCGTGCCGAGCGTGAAGGCTGGCAATGGCGACATCGGCGAAACCGCCAGCCGCTCCAGTGGCGGACCGTGCCTTTCTTCATGCAGCCGCCAGAGGCGCTGCGCCTCCGTCGCGAGCCTCTCCAGCGGCCAGCTCGGACGCAGCATCGCGGCGTTGTATTGGCAGATCGCCTCCCAGGCCTCGTCGCGGCCCATGCGCCCCTCATGGGCCAGTCGGATGAAATGGCCGATGGCAGCGCTCGCGCCCTGAAACCGGGTCCAAGCATCTTCGCTGCCCTCCCGAACTGGCGTTGTCAGGACATCGGCAATCGACGGCTTCGATGTGGCTGGTCCAGGTTCCGATCCGACACCGACGAGAGGCGGCATGGCGTCGACCCGTTCCGCGAAATCGCGCAGGTCCACCTCGACATGCGGGTTGTGGCGACGGATGGTGACGAGCCGCTTGAAGCCGCCCTTGTGATAGATGGATCCCGCCAGACGGATCGGTTGGTGCGCCGAACGAAAATGCGTGTCGCCACCAACCTTGACCGCGATGTCGCCGCGCAACCGGCACAGCAGCGCGATATCCTCGGCTTCCGCAGGCTCGGTCAGGCGCCACCAGACATGCAGCTTGTCGAGACCGTCCGGCGTGCGGCCTCCGCTTTCGACGATCAGCGTCGGCTCGCCCAGATGCCGGATCAGGTGGTCGAGTTTGGTCGCGATATCACCGGCATCGAGATCGACGAGCACCGTTTGCATCTGGCGCACGTCGGCGGACTTGGCCTTGCTGCGCGCACCACGGTGATCCGGCCACGGATTCCATGAGCATCCGGCCACCCATTCCATTGCGATCCGGCCACCTGTTCCACGAGCATCCGGCCGCCCTCGTGTAAGGTCCTGCAGGGCAATCTGAAG
>Ga0247833_1000708_pt1 | contig 58897 bp, 51 predicted proteins | sample LaCruzMarch2015__7_FD_187117 | JGI IMG/M metagenome (GOLD analysis project Ga0247833, IMG submission 187117) | Freshwater microbial communities from meromictic Lake La Cruz, Castile-La Mancha, Spain - LaCruzMarch2015_8m | ecosystem: Environmental > Aquatic > Freshwater > Lake | place: Spain...
ACCAGCACCAGCACAAGACGCTGCTGCGTTTCATCACCTGCGGCAGCGTCGACGACGGCAAGTCGACCCTGATCGGCCGGCTGCTCTACGACAGCAAGATGATCTTCGAAGACCAGCTTGCGGCTCTGGAGGCCGACAGCAAGAAAGTCGGCACCCAGGGCGGAGCGATCGACTTCGCCCTGCTGGTCGACGGCCTGGCCGCCGAGCGCGAGCAGGGCATCACCATCGATGTCGCCTACCGCTTCTTCGCCACCGACCACCGCAAGTTCATCGTCGCCGACACGCCCGGCCATGAGCAGTATACCCGCAACATGGTCACCGGCGCCTCGACGGCCGACGCCGCCGTGGTGCTGATCGACGCGCGGCGCGGGGTGCTGACCCAGACCCGCCGCCACAGCTACATCGTCAACCTGCTGGGCATCCGCAAGGTTATCGTGGCGGTCAATAAGATGGATCTGGTCGGCTGGGATCAGGCGATCTTCGATGGGATCGTCGCCGAGTATCGCGAGTTCGCCAACCTGATCGGCCTGACCGATTTCACCGCCATACCGATGAGCGCGCTGGACGGCCAGAACATCACCGAGCCGAGCGTGGCCGCGCCCTGGTACGACGGCCCGCCGCTGATGCGCTGGCTGGAGTCGATCGAGGTCGAGGACGCCCTGCCCTCGCAGCCGTTCCGCATGCCGGTGCAGTGGGTCAACCGCCCCAACCTCGACTTCCGCGGCTTCAGCGGCCAGATCGCCGCAGGTACGGTGAAGCCGGGCGACCGGGTCAAGGTGCTTCCGTCGGGCCGCGAGAGCCGCGTGGCGCGCATCGTCGTGCTGCCGGGCGACCTGGACAGCGCCCAGGCGGGCCAGTCGGTGACCATTACCCTGACCGACGAGATCGACATCTCCCGCGGCGACGTCCTTGTGGCCGCCGACAACCCCTCGCCGGTCGCCAACCAGTTCGAGTCGACCATCGTCTGGATGGACGACGAGGCGATGTTGCCCGGCCGGCCCTACCTGATGAAGATCGGGGCCCAGACCGTGGCCGCCACCATCACCGAGCCCAAGTACCGGGTGCAGGTCAACATTCTGGAGCACATCGCGGCCAAGCGGCTGGAGCTCAACGAGATCGGCGTCTGCAACCTGTCGCTGGACCGGGCGATTCCGTTCGAGGCCTATGCGACCAATCGCGACCTTGGCGGTTTCATCCTGATTGATCGCCTGAGCAACCGCACGGTCGGGGCCGGGATGCTGCACTTCGCGCTGCGCCGGGCAGACAATATCCACTGGCAGGCCACCGACATCCACAAGGCGGCCCGCGCCGCCCAGAAGGGCCAGAAGGGCCGTGTGGTCTGGTTCACCGGCCTCAGCGGCGCCGGCAAGTCGACCATCGCCAACCTGGTCGAAAAGCGTCTGCACGCCCTGGGTCGCCACACCTATCTGCTTGACGGGGACAACGTCCGCCATGGCCTCAACAAGGACCTGGGCTTCACCGAGGAAGACCGGGTCGAGAACATCCGCCGGGTGGCCGAGGTCAGCAAGCTGATGGTGGACGCCGGGCTGATCGTGCTGACCGCCTTCATCAGCCCGTTCCGCGCCGAGCGCCGCATGGCCCGCGAGATGCTGGAGGACGGCGAGTTCGTCGAGGTCTACGTCGAGACCCCCCTGGCCGTGGCCGAGCAGCGCGACGTGAAGGGCCTCTACAAGAAAGCCCGCGCCGGCGACCTGAAGAATTTCACCGGCATCGACAGTCCCTATGAGGCGCCGGAGAACACCGAGCTGACCGTGGATACGACGACGCTGTCACCGGTCGAGGCGGCGGAGACGATCGTGGCGTGGCTGGAGGCGGAGGGGCTCTGATCTAGAAGGTCAGGCGCCAGTCCACCGCCCCGCCAAAGGCGACGTCCGCGTCGGCCCGATGCCCGTCGTTGAAGGCGGCCACGGTCCGCAGTCGCCACAGACCCCAGGCGCCGAAGTCGCGGTTCAGGATCAGCTTCAGGTCGACCTCCCGACCACTGGGGCTGGCCGTGAAGCGCCGCACCGAATAGGTCGTCGGCTCGCGCCAATCAGCCGGGACGTCGGCCAGGACGGTGCTGAAGAGACCGCTTTCGATGCGTAGCGGCTGCTCCAGTTCCAGGGCGAAGCCGTCGCAGGCAAGCCCGATCAGACCGCAGTCGCCATAGGCCCCCAGCCGCCACTGGCTGCTCAGGGCTTCGTCAGTCCGGAAGAAGCCGTCCTCGATCCGGGTCCGGCCGAACGCCCCTTCCGCGCGCAGCCGTAGCCGCTTGCTGACCTGCCCGGACAGGGATGCGGCCGTGAAGCGCGTTTCGGCCGGCATGCTGAAAACTGACCCGGGAGACAGATCCGAGCCCAGGGGGCCGCGGCTTTCGTCCAGCCAACCAGCGGTCAGCACGGCCGAAACGCGCCCTCCGTCGTAGCGGGCGCTGGCGCTCGCATAGTCTCCGGCCTCCACCTGGCGGAAGGCTCGAATGTCCATGCGCTCGGTGCTGCCCTGTTCGGCGAGCAGAGACCAGCCCTGTCCCAGCGCAAGGGAGGCCTGCAGCACCTGGTCAGGCGCGGCGACAGCGCGGAAGGCGTCCCTCTCTTCCGCACCTGGCGCCTGGGCCCCGCCCTCGCCGCGCCAGGCGGTGAGACCCAGCCGGCCCATCCGTGCGGTCATGGTCGCGGACGTCGGCTGGCGGGCGCTGGTGAAATCGAGCATCCGCTCGGGAATGTTGCTGTCCCCGAAAACAGGCTGCTCGGCCTGGATCGACAGCCGTGCACCCGCCGGGCCGGTCATCGTCACGGCTGTGCGCCGGGTCGCCGGCGCCGCGGTGCCGATCATCGCACCGACCGCGCCGGGAAAGGCATCGGCCATATCAACCGCGTAGATGCGTCGATAGTCGTCTCGCCCGAACGTCGTCAGGGCGCTGCTCTGTCGAACCGCGTCGCCGAATGCCGAGCCCATCATGCTGCCGGGGGGCGTCGTGGGGATGATGGTCTCACCGGTCGCCATTGGCACGCCGAGCGTTCCGACTGGCCGGAACGCCGCGCCCAGGTCGAGCAGGCCATGGCCCCAGACCGGATCGACGCCGGGCGCGCCCTTGTCGACGGCGGTGCGGAACAGGATGTCGACCGCATCCCGACCAGACAGCATCGGAAAGGCCTGCAGCAGCAAGGCTAGGGATCCGGCGACGATGGGCGAGGAAAAGGAGGTGCCACTGACCCGCCAGCAGCTGACCGTGTCGCAGCCGGTGACGATATCGTCGCCCGGGGCGACGATGAATCCGTTGGCGGCAAGGCCCGCCCGCGCCGAGAAGCTGGCCATGGCGCCGTCTTGGGCGCTGGCGCCCACCGCGACCACCGATCCGGCGAAGCGCGGGTCGACGGCATAGCGCGCCGGGTACTCCGGATTGGTGGTCGTATCGTTGCCGGCGGAGAAGGTGAACACCAGTCCGGCAGCCACCGCGCGCGCCATGGCCGCCTCGAACTCGGCGCCGTTCGGCGTAACGCCGCCGAGCGACATGTTGACGACCCGCGCGCCGTTGGCGATGGCGTAGTCGACCGCGAGGGTCAGTTCCCGATCCTCGAACGCGCAGCCGTCGCTGGCTGGGCAGGTTCCAGGGGAGTCGTCGGCGCGCAGAGCCAGGACGGTTGCCTCATAGGCGACGCCCATCGTGCCGCTGCCGTTGAAGTTGGCGGCCAGCACGGTCGCGACGCGCGTACCGTGCTCGCTGCCGCGATCGACGTTGTTGCGCCCCGGCCGCATATCCGCCGAAAGCGGCGAGATCCGGCCGCTGAGTTCGGCGAGGGACAGGTTGATGCCGCTGTCGACGACCGCGACGGTGACGCCCGCGCCTGTCGCCGGCTTCTCGAAGGCGTTGATGGCGTTGATCGCCGCAAGGCTCCAGCTGCGGACGTACTCCGGGCTGGAGCTCGACAGCGTAAGAGGCGGCGGCGGCGGCGGCGGGGGCGGGGGGGGAGGAGGTGGTGGAGGGGGAGGGGGAGGCGGAGGCGGAGCGCTGGTGCTCGGACCACCGCCGCCCCCACCGCCGGCGCAGGCCCCCAGAAGAAGCATGCCGATGGCCACGAGAGCGACACCAATAGGTCTTGCCGTCATCAGGGCCGCCCTCACCGCTGCACCGGCCACGCCGAACCATCCGGAGGCCGCCTGACCCTGTTTGTAGGCGCAACGCTGGAATGTGAACAGCCGGAGGCGCCGGAGAGCGCCGAACTGACGGTGGAAGCCACGACTTTGTCGCCGCGCTCCGTCGCCAGTTCACTTGATCCCGTTGTACCCGCGGTACCAGTCGACGAAGTTCTTCACGCCCTCTTCGACGGTCACGCGCGGCTTGTAGCCGACGACCTTCTGCAGCTCGCTGACGTCGGCGACGGTGTCTGGCACGTCGCCGGGCTGCAGCGGCAGCATCTCCATGATCGCCTTCCTACCGAGGCACGCTTCCAGAACCTCGATGTAGCGCAGCAGCTCGACCTGCTCTTCGGCGCCGATGTTGAAGATCCGGTAGGGCGCCGCGCCGCTGGTGGCCGGGTCGGGCCGCTTGCCGTCCCAGGCGGGATTGGGACCCGGCGGATTGTCGAGCGCCCGGATCACGCCTTCGACGATGTCGTCGACATAGGTGAAGCTGCGGCTGTGCTTGCCGTGGTTGAAGACCTTGATCGGCTCACCGGACAGGATGGCCTTGGTGAACAAAAACAGCGCCATGTCCGGCCGGCCCCAGGGACCGTAGACGGTGAAGAAGCGAAGGCCCGTGCAAGGCAGGTCGAACAGGTTGGCGTAAGCGTGCGCCATCTGCTCGTTGGCCTTCTTGGTGGCTGCATAGAGCGTCAGCGGATGCTCGGTGCTCTGGTGCTCCGAGAAGGGCATGGCCGTGTTGGCGCCGTAGACCGAGCTGGTCGAGGCGAACACGAGATGCTCGACGCCGTTGTGGCGGCAGCCCTCGAGGACATGCAGGAAGCCGGTGACATTGCTCTGCACATAGATGTGCGGGTTCTCGGCGGCGTAGCGCACCCCCGCCTGGGCGGCGAGGTTGATCACCCGGTTGGGCCGGTGCTCGGCGAAGGCCGCCTCCATCGCGGCGCGGTCGGACAGGTCGATGGTCAGCTGGACGTAGTTCGGATGGTCGATATGCCGCGCCAGCCGGGCGCGCTTCAGCGCCGGGTCGTAGTAGTCGTTCAGGCAGTCGACGCCGATCACGGTGTCGCCCCGCTCAAGCAGGCGCAACGTGGTCGCCGAACCGATAAACCCGGCTGACCCGGTGACCATAACCTTCATGGAAGCTCTCTTGTCAGAATCGCGCTGGACGCGTCCAGTTTGCAGGATAGTCCATGAGGCTTCGCCTCAGCGACCACGAACTGAACAAGTCCGCGCTGCGCGCGGGCCACCCGCTGCTCGGCCGGCTTGCCTGACTAACAGGGGACAGAAGACTATACCGACAGAAGAAAGTCGTTGGTGTCCTGACGGTACTCAACAGTCGTCATCGGCCCAAGGTCCTTATAGACTGCAAGCTGCGCCTCTCCACCATCACGCCACCACTCCACGAAGGCCGAAGGCTTATCCCAAGGCAGGGTCGTAGCGCTGAATTCGTTCAATAGTCGCGGGATATCGTAGTCCCACCACTTGGTCTCAAGAAGAGCCGCGCAGAGTGATTCCTCAAATCGATATCGGATTACTCTGGCCGGATTTCCGGCGACGATGGCGTAAGGCGGGACGTCGTGCGTAACGACTGAACCAGAAGCGATGACGCTTCCGCTGCCGATGCTAATGGGTCCGCTTCCGGCGATGATGACCCGCGTGCCGATCCAGACGTCGTGGCCAATGGTCACTGGCAGAGGGAAACCTTCAAAGTCGAAGCGGCTGGAGAAGGAGCGCCAGTCCGGCGCGGCGCCGCGATTGCTATAGGGGAAGGGCGAGGTTCCGACCCACTCCAAAGGATGGCGATCAAGTCCAATTGATGAATCTGGTCCGATCGAGCAGTATCTGCCGATCTTCGTGTTGCCAATCGCCCCACTAATGTTGATGTAAGAGTAAGCCCCAATCTCAACGTGCTTGAGAACGGTTTTACTATATATTGTTGAGCCGCGCTCAAATTTCAAATAGGTGAAGAGTATAGTATCCGGCATTATCGCGATGCCGTGCTTGAGGAGCTGACGACTGATACCAGAAATGTTGGTCATAGTTTCCTTGAATCACAGTCCATGCGGCGCTGATCGCCTTGGAAGACAACATTTCGGGCGATCCAGCGCCTGGGCCGGACCTGGAATTTGGCGCGCCTGCCGCCACGGCCTCTTGTCCGGGGCGGGTCTGGATAACCGCCAGGCGCGTTATCGGGTCTATGAAAGGGGGCGCTGCATCGACGCCCAAGGATTCCTTGTACCGTCGAACAAGCGTGACGTCACGCTGCGTAAGGAATTCAGCAGGGCCTGGCCGGACGTAACTGTTGCGAACGGCCAAGGGCGCCGGATTCAGCGTGCGCCGGGTTTCTTGATGCATTGACCTGGAACGACGGCGTTGGCGCCCCGGTCGTTGACGGTGGCCGAGCTTTTTGCACCGTTGAAAACGCCCGCCTTAGAGGCGCCCGTCGACCGCATCGCGCGGCAGGGCGGATTTCACGTCGAACACCACCGAAGCTTCCTTGCCATAGGCTCTTAACCCTTCGGCGCCCAGCTCAACGAATTGCGCATGAGCGACAGCCAGGATGATGACGTCATAGTCGCCAGCCCGCGGCGCTGAAACAAGCTCAACGCCATACTCATGTCGCGCTTCAGCTGCATCGACCCAGGGATCATGTATGTCGACGCTTATCGAATGGTCCTGAAGCTCGGTAACCATATCGACCACCTTGGTGTTGCGCAGATCCGGGCAGTTCTCCTTGAACGCCAGGCCCAGCACCAGGGCCCGGGCTCCGACCGGATTGATCTTTTTGCGGAGCAGTATCCGCAGGATACGGTCAGCGACATAGGCGCCCATCCCGTCGTTGATCCGCCGGCCAGCCAGGATCACCTCAGGATGATACCCAAGCTCCTGCGCCTTGTGGGTCAGGTAGTAGGGGTCGACGCCGATGCAGTGGCCGCCGACCAGGCCCGGCCGGAAGGGAAGGAAGTTCCACTTGGTGCCGGCGGCTTCCAGAACTTCGAGCGTGTCGATCCCCATGCGGTTGAAGATCATCGCGAACTCATTGACCAGCGCGATGTTGAGATCGCGCTGGGTGTTCTCGATGACCTTGGCGGCTTCAGCCACGGCAATGGAGCTCGCCAGATGAGTGCCAGCTGGCACGATGGCGCGATAGAGCTCGTCGACCAGGGCGGCGGCCTCCGGGGTCGAGCCCGCGGTGACCTTGGTGATGGTCGACAGGCGATGCTGGCGGTCGCCGGGGTTGGCGCGCTCAGGGCTATAGCCGCAGAAGAAGTCCCGGTTGTAGCGGAGCCCGGAGACCTGCTCGAGAATGGGGACACAAACCTCCTCAGTGCAGCCCGGGTAGACGGTGCTCTCGTAAATGACCACGGAGCCGGGCTTCAGATGGCCTGCGATCGCCCTGCTGGCGGCCGAGACAGCGCCCAGATCCGGGCGGCGCGCACCGTCGATGGGGGTAGGCACGGTGACAACGAAGACGTTACGCCCGCTCAGGTCCTCAGCATTGGCGCTAAAGCGTAGCTTCTGAGACGCCGCGAGATCGCCCGCCTCAACCTCAAGCGTACGGTCGTGGCCGCGCTGGAGCTCATTGATCCGACCCCGGTCTAGATCATAGCCGACAGTATCGAAGTGCTCCCCGAACGCTACGGCCAACGGAAGACCTACGTATCCAAGTCCGAGCACACAGATCCGGGCGTCGCCAAGAGCGATCATCGAGACTAGCCTCACACGCGAGTAAAATAGACGTTCGGTCGATCATCCACTATCGGGCGTGCTGTGGCAAGACGTTGGCGCTGACGAAGGCATTGTGGGCACAAACTGAGCTCTTCTGAATGAATCCACCCGTCGCAATAACTTCGCTCGCGCATCCAGCGGCACTACCGTATAAATGTACCGCGTTAAACCCGTTTTGGGGCGTTTGCCGTTTCCAAATTCTTTGTGCCCGTCGTTGGGAAGCGCGTATGGTAAACGGACGGGGGGGGGCAGATGCTGGGGATCTCCAGGCAACAGGCCAGCGGCATCGAGGCTGCCGGCGCGCAACTGCCTTATGCGAACAGTATGTGGAATGCGAGCAACCCAGGTCAGAAGCAGTCGGGTTTCGCAGCCGCCCCCCTTCGCCCCCTCGGCTATGTTGCAAAGCGGCCGGCTGACATTCTTGCAAGCGGCGCCGGGCTCGTCTTCCTCGCGCCCTTGATCCTCATCGCCTGGTTGGCGGTCAAGCTGACAAGTCCCGGCCCGGGCATCTTCTGGTCGGATCGTGTAGGCTTTGCGGGGCGCACCTTCCGGATGCCCAAACTTCGGTCCATGACCGTTGATGCGCCCCACCAGCCCCGCGAAGCCTCAGGGGCCGGCGCCCACATCACGGCGGTCGGCGCATTCCTTCGCCGCACGAGCATCGATGAGCTCCCGCAACTCTGGTCGGTGCTCATTGGCGATATGAGCCTCATCGGGCCTCGGCCCCTGATGCCAACCGATCCGGCGACGTACGTTCGCGCCCACAGATTCCCTGGCGTCCTTCATGTGCGGCCGGGGATCACGGGGCTGTCGCAAGTCAACGGCAGAAATCATGTCCGCGCGCGCCGCAAGGCCCGATACGATCTCCACTACGCCCGGCGCTGCTCCGCGGCCCTGGACATCTACATCCTGCGGCGAACCATCCGGGTCGTGATCCTCGCCGAGGGGCTTCTATAGCGCGGGCCTTAAGTCGGGACCAAAGTAGAGACGCCGCCGGAAGGCGCCGGTCGCATCGTCGATGTGACAAGCGTGCGCTGCCCGCAGCCGACATCGAACGACCAGTCAGGTGATTGTTTCACCCTGACTGCGGTAGCTTAGGAGGCGGGCCGTTTGCCGAGCCCGCCCCTGGCGGCCTTGCATCACCCCCGCCGCGACCCCGAGGCAGGGTTCGGCGTTATCGGGCATTGGGGGTGGGAGGCTGCCTTTCGCAGCGACCTCCTAGGCGCCCCCAGCTCTAGCCTCACGCCGCCCATCGCGGCACTCGCCGGGCGATCTCTCGCCGGCTCAAACCACCTTCAAATTTTTCAGTGACTGGACGTTAGTTCGTGATGTCAGACGCAAGCGCCTCGAGAGATCGGTTCCTGGCCAAGATCGCGGACAAGCAGGTCTTGGTTGGCATCATCGGTATGGGCTACGTCGGACTGCCGCTGGCGGTTGCCTTTGGAGCCGCCGGCATCCGGGTCCTCGGCTTTGATGTGGATCCCGCCAAAGCCGACGCTCTCAATGCCGGCCAGAGCTACATCAAACACATCACGACCGATCGGGTGTCCGCTCTTCGCCAGGCGAACCTTCTGGAAGCCACGGCCGACATGGACCGTCTTTCCGAGCCAGACGCCTTGCTGATCTGTGTGCCGACGCCGCTGACGCGTCACCTGGAACCGGATCTCAGCTTTGTTGTCGATACGACCAAGGCGATCGCAGCCCGGCTCCGGCCGGCGCAGATCGTCATCCTGGAATCCACGACCTATCCTGGCACCACCAGGGAGGTGATGCAGCCTATTCTCGAGGCCGAGGGGCTGAAGTCCGGGGTGGACTTCTTCATCGCCTATTCCCCGGAGCGCGAAGATCCTGGGAACCTCGATTTCTCCACGGCGCGCATTCCGAAAGTGGTGGGTGCCGATGACCCAGACTCACTCGCGATCGCCGACGCCCTCTACGGCACCTTTGTTCCCAAGACTGTTCCCGTGTCGTCGGCTGCCACAGCAGAGGCTGTGAAGATCACGGAGAACGTTTTTCGCGCAGTCAATATCGCGCTGGTGAACGAGCTCAAGGTCGTCTTCGACGCTATGGGCATCAACGTCTGGGAGGTCATCGACGCCGCCAGCACCAAGCCTTTCGGGTTCATGCCCTTCCATCCCGGCCCGGGTCTCGGCGGACACTGCATCCCGATCGACCCATTCTATCTGACCTGGAAGGCCAGGGAGTTCGGTCAGCACACACGCTTCATCGAATTGGCCGGTCAGATCAACTCGTCGATGCCCGAGCACGTTGTCCGAGTCACGGCCAATGCGCTAAGCCTGAAACAAAAGCGGGCGCTCAATGGCTCTCGAGTGCTGCTGATCGGCATGTCATATAAGAAAAACGTCGATGACACGCGCGAAAGCCCATCTTTTGCACTCATTGAATTGCTTGAGGCCAAGGGTGCCAAGGTCGACTTCTACGACCCACACGTCCCGCTTGTTGGCAAAACTCGCGACCATCCAAATGTCGAAAGCCGCGCCAGTATCCCCTGGGACCTCGATCAGATCGCCGAGTATGACGTAGTTCTTATATCAACCGACCACGATCAAGTCGACTATTGTGCCCTGGCGACCCGCGCTCAGTTGATCGTCGATACTCGTAATGCCTGCGCCCGCGCCGGGGCCGACCTCGCTCGAGTCGTTTTGGCGTAGAAATGAGATCGCGAAATATCAAATTTACACTAGGATATCGGCGTTGCCGGTCAGTTCGGGGTGCGCTTGACCTAGGACGGTGCAAATTCTATCTGTTCCGGATCTGGCGCTAAGTGAGCCTATCGAGCTTAGATAAGCAGGATTGCGGTTGAACAACCACCCAAGACGCCTGCTTGGAGAGCTCGTCTGGCAACTCCTCACCGTCGCAGTAACGCTTATCGATCGAATCGTAGTCGTAGGACTTCTTTATAAGGTTTGGGGGCAGAGCGTATTTGACTCTTGGGCTTCAGTGTTGGCGATTAGCGGACTGTTCTCGCTTTTCGACTTCGGACTTAGTCTATATGTAAGCAATACTATTAGTCGCCATCACGAAGTTGGAGACAAAGCCGGGGCTCATCGGTTTCTCGCGATTTCGAATTTCATGATGGTGTCATGCGCGACCGTTGGCCTGTTGGCGGCTCTAGTCATTTCCCTCACACCAGATGAATTCGCCACGGGAATAGGGCGCGGAATAGGCCTGGCGGCCAGCATTACTTTCCTGCTCTTGAGCGCGAGCACACTCGTACGCATCGCCAGCGGCGCGCTGTATGGTCTGTATCGCGCCCACGGACAGTTTTCGCGCCTTACGGCCATTCTTTTGGTTGGCGAAGTGGCGCGAATGGCCGGTGTTCTGGGGATAGCGGCCGCGGGCTATTCGCCACCTTTGGCCGCGGCATGGACCTTGGCTGTCGCTGTCGCCCTACAGTCCGGCTTTGTCATTTGGGACACAAGGCGACGTTTTGCGGGCGGAAGGATTCCAGTTGAGATTCCGGCTCGGACAGAGCGTGGAGAAGCGTTTCGGATTGCATCCGGCTACTGGGCTCAGACCGCACCGATCCTGATCAGCACCCATCTGCCTGTGATTGCATTGGCCGCGCTATCCGCTAGCCCGGGCGTCGTCAGCACCTTTGTATTGGTTCGAACAATGACCGGGCTTCCTCGCGCCATTCTGCAGCAGCTGGGAATCGTTTCTGGGCAGGAGATTGCTCGGCTTGTCGCCGTCGATGACCAGGCCGCGGCAAGGCTGGCGACGACAGAGGCGGTTCGCACCACGTCGGCACTCAGCGGTCTGGGCGCCGGCGCCTTGGCGGCGGCTGGCGGAGAGATAGGTTCGCTTTGGGTTGGTGACCGAGCGATCTTTACCCCCATCCTTCTGGTGGTTGGGCTTCTCCCCATGCTGCTCGCTCCGGGGTCGGTGCTGTCGCACAATATCCTTGCCTCAACCAACCGTCCTCTATGGGCGGTCTATGGGCGCTGGGCTCAGCTGGTTATAGGGGCAGGAATTTTCTTTCTGGTTCCGATTCCGGATCTAACCCTGAGGGTCCTGTTGGCCCTGTCCATAGGCGAAGTATTTGGTTTCGCGCCCCTAGCCTCGAGAGGATCTCGCTTCATCGTGCCGAGTAGTCACACCAGCCTTCGAGCGAACCCTCTAGTCAATGCATTTTCAATGGGCATTGCCGGATATGGAATCACGTCGGCATGCCTGTGGTTCGCAAGGGCAACGCCGGGCGCGCCAATCTTGCTCGCCTTGGCTGCGGCAGGCCTTATTTGCTTTACGATCTTCTATTTCGGGGGGCTCAACGCTGGCCAACGCCAAATCCTTTCATCGTCAGTTCGATCAATCCTGAGCAAGCCAAAATGACGGCTCCCGACGCCGCAGTTTCAGGTCGGAAATGGCGTGTTGGCATAGTGGGCGCTGGCAAGATAGCGACTGACATGCATATCCCTGTTTTGTGCACGATGTCTGACGTCGAGATTTCCTGGATCCTGGACTCAGATCGCGCTCGCGCGAGCAGCATTGCCAACGCCTTTGGAACGAAGGGCATTGGCCACATCACCGAGGCGACGCCAGTCGATATAGCTTTGCTCGCTATCCCCATTCCGCCGCGCGCAGAATACTTCGAGCACTTCGCGGCCCACGGCACCGCCGTTTTCGCCGAGAAGCCACTAGCCGTCAGCGCCGCTGATCATTCGGCACTAATGGTGAAGTTCGAGGATTGGCAGTTGTCAGTCGGATTCCAGCGCAGAAGCTATGCAAGTAGCGAATTCCTGCGGCGTGTTTTGCAGGACGAGATTTTCGGGAAGCCCGAGCGAATTCGCATACGGGAAGGTTCCAGGACGACAAAGACTGGGGAGTACGGTCAATTTCAAGATTTGCCCGTATCAGAAGGCGGCGGCATTTCGACAAATCTGGGGTGCCACAGTTTAGATTTGGCGATTTTTCTGTTCGGAGCAAGCCGATACGAAATAGTGGAAAAATCCATAGCCTGGGATGAGGATACGGATCGTCGAGCTCGGGCGTCTATCATTCTGGACCGCCCAGGTGATGCGCCCGGAAAGTGCCTTCTCGATTGGGAAGTGTCTTGGATTGATCACGAGCCGAATACGATGGAGATCGTTCTCCCCTCCGCCATCGTTGTTGCACCTATCTCACCCACGGCGAGCGTTAAGCTGCTCAGCTTGGACCGGCAACTAATAGCAACGATTGACGTCATGGGACGTAGCGGCGCCGTTTCCATCGAGCAGGCGTTTTACCTCGAGTGGCGGAGCGCTCTTGCTGCACTCGCTACAAGGACAGCCTCGCCGTTCTCCGCCTCAAGCGCGCTACTAACAGCTCAACTGGTCGACGACCTACTGGCCGAGTGAACAGATGCGGATTGTCATCATTGGCGGGAACGGCCAGGTCGCGTCTGAGGTTGTGCTCCTCCTCGCGGCTAAGGGTGCGATTGAGGTCGTGCCTGTAGCCCGCACACGAGGGGGCTCCGCCTTCCTCAGATCGCACAACATTTCCGTCGTTCATGGAAATGTATCAAATCCTGAAACGGCGATGCGTATCTTGAAGGGTGCCGACGTCATCGCAAACTTCGCCCTCGCTGCCGGATCGCCAAATGAGGCAATGCGGCGCAACCGAGAACTCATCAACCGCATCTTCTCTGCGTCGCCAGTTCATGCCAAACACGTCTTCATTTCGACGATATCGGTGAAGGGCGAGTATGACGCCTTCGGTCGGCGGCGCTCTTCGTTCTATGGACTATTGAAGAAAACGAATGAAGCCCAGGTCCGCCGCCTGGCGCGTAAGCTTGGCCGCGAAACACACATACTTCGCCTGGGGCATGTGATCGGCACTTTTCAGAATCTGTCGAATTTAATTCGAGAAGAGATTCTAGCCGGCACGGCGCATGTGCCACACCCAGAGCGCGACGCCAACGTGACCTCCACTGTATCAATCGCGGATTACCTTTTGAGGGTGGCGAACGGCTCCGCCGGCCCGGGCGGGACTTTCGATCTATTGAATCTCCCCCAGTGGAGCTGGCGAAAAGTCTATGAATTCGAAAGCGAAGCGGTTGGCGTGGGTGAACGGATCGCTTTCACTGTCGCTCCGGCGCCCTTACTGCACACGAGACCCAGTCCCGCCTCCATTCTCGCGAGCATGATCACTCCAGGAGTTAGGGAAGTGCTGCTGAAATTGCTTACAGTCATCCACCCAAAAGTCGAAAGCCGAATGAGGGCGGCTTATTCGATTGCGAGGACCCGACGTGCAACTGTGCCACTTTTCCGCAGCCCCGAAGTTTCCAATCCCGCCCTAGTGACACCGGCCTACCGCCCTAACGTGCCTCCCCACCAACAGCCCACCATGTCGATCATCGCGTTGGCTCCGGCCTGGTACGCTGCGTGGCCCCGTCCCAGGGGCGACTTCAGAGCCAATACACCCGTCAGGATTTCCCTTGAGAACTCCGGTTCACGCTAAGAACATCCAGCACCCAGCAGCACTCCCAGTGATCGCCAATGTCTAGCCGCCCCCCAACCTTCGTCTTCGCCGGCGAGTTTTGGCAAGGCGCTAGCGGCAAGGGCATTTCGAACGGCCTACAGGCACTCGGATGCTTGGTTCAAGAGGTGGAGAACAGGTCATTTTCCGCTACCATGCACGCGAGGTTGCCAATTAGGTTGATGAACCGATTGGTAAATCCACTGGCTAAAATAGACTATTTGTCACGAATTTTGGACACGTGTCGGGATCTGCGCCCCGACTATTTCATAACGATAAAGGGAACCTATATCGATCAGGAAACACTCGATAGAATTTCCGAAATGGGAATACGACGAATTATCTATTACCCCGATTACCATTTTAATCACAATGATATGTCCAGAGATACATTTTCGAAATATGATCTCTTTATTACTACAAAATCCTTTCAAGTAGAGTTCCTTCGAAACTTACTATCCAATACTGCCGTTTATTACATCCCTCATGGATACTCCGACGGAGTTCATCGACCAATTTACGATTTCTATAAAGTTCCATTTAGATCCGAAACATCATTTGTGGGAAACCATTCCGAGTACAAAGAATCGTTCTTGAGCGCACTATTGGCGGCGAAACCTGGTGTTAACCTAGCGATCGTCGGCGCGGGTTGGGGCCAGACCGCCAAAAGAATGACTGCGCCACAAGTGCGAATTTCCAAACCTCGGATGGGCCTAGCATACGCCGAGACTATACAGACTGCGAGAATAAGCATTGCCATACATAACGGACCCGATAGTGCGGGTTGGCAGGATCTTGTATCTACGAGAACATTTGAGATTCCCGCCTGTGGCGGATTTATGCTCCACATTGACAACCAGGAAGTTCGAGAGTTCTACACGCCGGGGCGAGAGATAGACGTATTCGATAGCCCAGAAGAGCTTGCTGATAAGATATCGTTCTATGAAAATCGGCCGGATACGAGATTGCGAATGGTGGAATCCGCGTATGCGAGATGCGTACCGAACTATTCATATACGAATGTGGCGAAACAAATACTATCGCTACTGTAGCGGATGATAAAATACGGGCTCGTTGGGGTGTTACGCCGTGCAATCTTCTAAATTCTATTCAGAGAGTTATATTGACTGGAAGGGTTGGGGTGAATTCCTTTCATGCACCGCCGCGGAGGCGGAATATTTCGCTGCGGAATTTCGGTCGGAGAAAATTGCCGATGGTGACGTGCTCGAAATTGGATTCGGCTCGGGCGCATTTCTGAAATGGGCTAAAGATAACGGAGCCAGAGTATTTGGATACGAGGTAAACGAGGCGCTTTGTGACACTGCTGAAAGGAATGCTATAGCGCTAATAGACATATCGTCGCCCGATATTGTTAATCAACATATAGCAATGTTTGATACAATAGTTGCTCTGGATGTAATGGAGCACATACCGATAGACGATATACCTGGTGTTCTCAGTTCTATAGAGAAATTGCTACGCCGAGGCGGGGCGGCAATCTTGCGCTTCCCCAACGCCCAAAGCCCTTTCGGGCTAGCGCCGCAGCACGGGGACGTTACCCATTTGACCGCGTTGTCACGTGGCAAATTTGAACAGCTACTTGCTGGGACCGCGCTGAAGATAACCGCTTACCGCAATGCGCGAATCCCGATTGGCCGATCTGTGCCCATAGTGCTGGTGCGCCTCGCTAGACGAACTCTGCGAAATCTCATTTCCAGTCTGATGTCATTTGCCTATGCCCACAATCTACCGTTGGATCCAGTTGTTGTCCTGGTGCTGCGAAAATCTTGAATTTGGACCAACCTAATTCCCGCAGCCGAACACACCTCCAAAGCGATGCTGATCCGGTACGAAATATTTCCAAGTTGACAAGAACAGCGCCGCCCCGGAGCAAGCCACGCAGTACAGCTTTGCCTAGTGCTTCAACGGCAGGACGCGCGACGACCTGCTGAATGGCAGCTCGTTCTCCAGCCTCGCCCACCCCCGCCATGGGGTAGTAGCCTGGAGCACCGACTACGACATCGCAAGGCCCGACTTAGGCGATCAGCAATCAGACCGCCGCAGCCTGCTTCAGGGCGACCGATCGCAACCGGATGCAAGGCCTAGGGACTGCTGGTAGGTTGGTCCACGCCGAATGGAGCATCAGGGGCACGACTGGTTTAGGCTGGTATTGTTGGCAGACTTGAAAACGCCTTCGACGATTCCAGCCCCAAACCAGCCTTTAAGTTCAGTTTGGGTTGCGGAATCGTGGTAACAACCGAACTCCTATTGGATAGCAAACTGGCCTTTGACTTTAGTCCATCGAGAAAATGACCAATCGAACAGTCCAGATGCGTCGTCAACTGCACACTAAGGCGGGCCGGAGGATCTCGCGGCCCGCCACCACGGGGATGGCATCGGCGAGGTCTCGCGCCGTCTCAGCCATGCAGAGGCCGTATGAAGCAGTAGCTCTGACCGTACTGTTTCTGACGTATATCGCGTTCTATCATTTCGCCCCCGCCCGTACGTTCCCATTTGTAATCGTAGGCGGCTCCTTCGCGATGGTTGCGATACTCGGGCACTCCTCATACCAGATCGCTCGGAAGTCGCCTCTTGCGATTTGGACACCCATATTCTGGTTGAGAGTAGCTTGTATGGTCTACTTCGGAATAGGCGCGACTATTCCATTTATTGGTAATCCGCAAACCATTGCTCGCCTGAAATTGAACTACCCGTTCACAGATGAGACGGCACTTCGCGTCGTTGCCATATATACGCTTGGAGTCTTGTTATTTCTTATGACGTCAAGCTTCATGCTTAAGCTTCTGCGTCAGAATGATCGCCTAACGTTAGTCAAAGGAGGGGAAGAAACGGCCGCGCAGAGAGGTCTCATATTGTCCACCGCGGCGTATTCGATCGCTTTCTTGATCGTCGGCGGAGCCTTGCGTTACGGCATAGTCATCCCCTATAGGTTCGGCCTGCTCGGTGATAACGTCATCCCGGGAGTGCTTGTTCTATTAAGCAATTGCTACTACGTTGGCATCTATTTGATGATTTCACGACTGTCTAGATTTGATTTTTTGTCGATCTTACCGGCGGCAATAGTGGTTCTTGTCGATGCGGTGTTTTGTATTGCCTCGTTCGCGAAAGCCGAGCTTCTCATACTACTAATGTTCTGCTTTCTCGGGCTAGTGGGCCACAATCTTTCTTGGAAACTGCTGGGTTTTGGCGTGTCCTTGATGCTCGCAGCGTTTTTCACAATGCAGCCATTGGTCGAATTTGGGAGGCAGGAAATTCAGAATCGATACGGCGTCATCCGCGGCGCTCCTATCGGGGAACGCTTGTCGATCATTGGCGAGTACTTTCGCACCGATGGCAGCACCGGCGGAGACGGGACTCAGACGGGTCTGATTCGCCTAAGCTACATGGCACCTTCCGCTTTTGTGGTAGACAATTTCGATTCAGGGGACCCCGGCCACACGTTCAAGGATGCGGCCGCCGTTTTCGTGCCGAGGGCGCTTTGGCCTAACAAGCCCATCATTTCAGCTCTCGGTGAGGATCTGAATCAGCAGATGACCGGTCAACGCGGGTCTGCGCTTGGCATTGGCCATTTCATCGAAGCGTACTGGAATTTCGGTTGGCTAGGCATACCGGTCGTGGTTGCGATGCTCTCTTTAGTTTTCTCTTTGACCTCGTGGTTTTCGCTTGGGGTTATGGAACGGAAGGATTGGTTGTACCTGCCCGTAGTCCTCCTCAGCCTTCAAATGGGGATACGCGTTGACGGTCATTTTGTCGTAGACATTCTTGGACCGGCTTGGATCGCCTTGGTAGTATATGTAGCCTTGGCTGTCCTGAAGCGGGCCACAGGTCTTGGAGCCGCAGTTTCAAGATGAAACGCCCGGTCCGGATTGCGCATTTTCTTCGACAGCCCCGACAGGGCGCGCATAGCATCGAACGCCTTCACCTTGATATCCGAGATGCGCTCGACAGCGAATTTGAGTTCATCATCTCGACCTGCACAAGGCCGTCCAAAGGCATACTCCCGCGGCTGATCGATATGGTCCTAGCCCGCAGGGTGCGTGCGGACGTCTACCACGTTACGGGCGATGTTCACTTTCTCACTCTCCTGCTCCCGCGCAAGAGGACGGTGCTTACCATCAATGACATGGTCAGCCTCGAGAGGTTGGTTGGCCTCAAGCGGTGGATCCTTTGGCTAATTTGGTACTGGCTCCCCGTGAAAATAAGCGCCAAAATCGTGGTCATATCGGAAAGCACAAAGAAAGAACTACTTAAGTACGTCTCTTGCGATGATCGTAAGATTGTTGTGATTCACTGTCCAGTATCCAAGGAATTCGAGCCATCTCCCCTCCCGGCTCTTTCTTCTCAGCCTAGAATACTTCAAATCGGCACAAGCCCTAATAAGAATATTTTTCGAGTAGTCGAAAGCCTTTCCGGTATTCCTTGTACGCTTGTGATTATTGGCGTGCTTTCAGATGATCACATCGAACACCTATCGCGGTACGGAGTGCGGTACGAGAATTTAGTCGAATTATCGCGCGATGATTTGCGGAAACAGTATGAATTGTCCAATGTAGTCGTATTTGCGTCAACCTATGAAGGCTTCGGCCTTCCAATAATTGAAGCTCAGGCAATGGGAAGGCCTGTCATAACTTCCAATCTTCTCTCTATGCCTGAGGTTGCCGGAGCCGGCGCGATAGTTGTGAACCCCTTCGATGCCGGGAGTATCCGTCGTGCCTTAGAGGAGGTACTGTACGGGGACGGCGTAGCCGAACGACTCGTCTCACTCGGCCTGGAGAACGTGAAGCGGTTCGATTTGGAATTCATCGGGGCTGCATATAGCCGAATGTACCTAAGTTTGATTCACGCTGATTCTTAGTATCTTCGTCCGCCAACGGCAGGCATCCAGCCTGTGCGCGCCTGCCTGCACGGCGATTTTGGTCGGCAGCAACTGCACCCTGAGGGGTCGTAGACGCGCTTTCCTATCATATTCGCTTCCCTGACAACGGCCGGTGGTCTGTTGCCGACATTCTTGACAAGAACGGAACACCCGTCGTGTGTGGCATAGCAGGAACGTTTGCGTACGGTCGAAGCGCGCGACCAGTTGATCCGGCAGCATTGCGTCGCATGGGGGAGCGCCTCCGCGCGCGGGGCCCTGACGGCGAGGGAGAGTATCTATCGGCTGATGGCCGCCTTGGTCTTTGTCATCGCCGATTGGCCATCATCGACCTCACCGAGGGCGGAGCGCAGCCCATGCGAGATCCAGAATCCGGGGCGCAAATCGTCTTCAATGGTGAGATCTACAATTTCCGCGAACTTCGCGCGTGGCTTGTTGGTCGCGGGCACGTCTTTCGCTCCGAATCTGATACCGAGGTGCTGCTCAAGCTCTACGCGGAGAAGGGCCCAGCGATGCTCTCAATGCTGCGCGGGATGTTTGCGTTCGCCATTTGGGACGACAAGCGCCAAGCAATTTTTGTAGCGCGGGATCCCTTCGGAATGAAGCCGCTTTATTTCGCGGATGATGGGGGGACATTTCGCTTCGCGTCCCAGGCAAAGGCGCTTCTTGCATCCGGAGAAGTCGAAACGGCAGCTGATCCTGCTGGAGCAGTGGGCTTCCTGCTTTTTGGGCATGTGCCTGAGCCATTCACAATGCATCGATCGATCCGGTCGCTCCCTGCTGGATCCAGCATGTGGGTCGACCGCAACGGAATGCGAGCCGCAGAAACTTACTATGACCTGGCTCGCCGCATCGAAGGGCTCGAGCCACTTTCCGTTCAGATCAAGGAAGAGGAAGCACGCGAGCTTCTCGCGGAGGCACTGAGAGACTCCATGCGCCATCACCTGGTCGCTGATGTTCCTGTGGGACTGTTCCTCTCAGGAGGCATCGACTCTGGGGTTCTTCTGGCCCTAATGTGCGAGACGGGAACGCAGCAACCGCAGACGTTTACTTTAGGATTTCGTGAATTCGCGGGGGGTCCCCGTGATGAAACTCAGTGCGCGCAATACGTCTCGGATTTCTATAAAGCGAAGCATACAGAACGATACGTCAGTCATGATGAATTTAGGCAGAATTTCTCTCATCTTATAGACGCGATGGATGTGCCGAGCATCGATGGCGTCAATGCATATTTTGTGTGCAAATCAGCGTCAAGTGCGGGGCTAAAGGTCGCGCTTTCTGGTGTGGGCGGAGATGAACTATTTGCAGGATATTCGGATTTTCTATTCATTCCCAAGACGGTTCGCGCACTTGCGCTATTCGGCGACACTAGTGCGTTAGGAGTGTTCATCCGACGACTTGCAGCGCCGCTTGCTGGTCGGATCACTTCTCCCAAGTATGCGAGCCTGATTGAGTACGGTCAAAGCGTTGAATCTGCCTACTTCCTGAGCCGAGCACTATTTCTTCCCTGGGAACTTAATGCAATCCTGGAGCCCTCGGAGTTAAAGCGCGGTCTGGAGGCGCTTAACTTGGACCACGCTCTACACCAGGCAACGCCCGATATTCCCAATCCGCGAGTCCAGTTGTCATCGTTGTTTGGCAGCCTGTATATGCGCAATCAGTTACTCCGCGACGCCGACTGGGCAAGCATGGCCCATTCATTGGAGTTGCGTCTGCCACTGGTCGACGTACCACTTTGGGAGACCGTTCTGCAGTTGGAGTTGTCGGGCCATTCAGTGGGAAAGCAGGACCTTTCGCTTAGTCCCAAGCACGAGTTGCCAGCGTCACTAAGGGGCAGGCCCAAGATGGGTTTTCATGTCCCGGTCCGCGAATGGCTTCTGGATGACAACGATGTCGCTTCTGGCGAGCGTGGGCTTCGAGGATGGGCTAGGATTGTGAATAGCCGCTACGCAGCCGGACCTGTTGTGGAGCATGCGGAGGCTCCCCTCGCCCCCTTGCCTGGATCATAGACATGAAAGAGCGAACAAGGGTGCTTGTTAGCATCGCGCACTATCTACCCGGGCTGAAATTCGGTGGGCCGATCAGCACGATCGCCAACCTTGTTGAACATCTCGGTGACGAGTTCGATTTCCATATACTGACTTCTGATCATGATTACCGTCAAGGGACTCCATATCCAGGCATCGTTCGAGACGAATGGGTAACGGTTGGTAAATCGCAAGTATTCTATAGCTCAGCTAAGTACATTGATCCATTCGGAATCGCGAAGACTATCGCGAAGGTGGAGTACGATATACTGTATTTGAATAGCTTTTTTCATCCGGAGTTTACAATCGCTCCGCTGATCGCGCGGCGCATGGGTCTGTTGCCTCACAAGCCCTGCGTGTTGGCCCCTCGGGGGGAGCTCGCGCTTGCCGCTCTCGCGATAAGGGGAGTTAAGAAGCGCGCATACATTGAACTGGTTCGAACATTAAAGATCTATAGCGGTCTCCGCTGGCAGGCCTCCAGTAACTTCGAGGCCGAAGACATAGGCCGAGTAATGGGGAGGGATGCGGGGGAGGTCGTCATCGCAGCAAATCTCCCCAAAACGACGCGCGCGCCGCATTTTCGTTCAGATGCGCCTAAGAGTGGCAATGGTCTTCGGGTGGTACTGCTCGCTCGAATTTCCCAAATGAAGAACGTCGAATTTGCGCTGGAAGTTATTAAGAATTCTCCCATCCCAATCGAATTTGACATATGGGGAACAATTGAAAGCCAGGAATACTGGGTTCGCTGCCACAATATAATCGCCCAGATGCCGGTTCATGTACGTGTAAATTATTGCGGTGAGGCGCTTCGCCAAGATGTCGAAAGAACGTTGTCTGAATACGATATTATGTTTATGCCATCCCTTGGGGAAAACTATGGGCACGTGATTGCTGAGGCGCTAGCTGTGGGTACCCCGGTGCTCATCTCCGACAGAACCCCTTGGCGGAACCTGGCTCGGGAGGGCGTCGGGTGGGATATTGCGCTAGAAGGCGGTGTCGTTCCGTTTGTTGAAGCCCTGGTCGAAGCTCATCGTAGGAAGCAAGTCGACGGCATAGGATGGAGGTGCGTTGTGTTGGACTACGCAAATCGAACCCTTGTCGACCCAAGTGTTGTATCAGCTAATAGAGTGCTATTCTCTGACGATACCTTTGAAAACTGCTCGACGAGAGGCAACCGAATATCAAGCCCATGAATTGTTGATCCGCAGGTTCTGTATATCATGTATCCAATGAAATTGGAAATAGGTTTCGCGACATTATTAAGTATGAGGAAATATGGCAACGGTTAATTATCGAAAGATGCCGATTTTATTCCAGATTCGGAAAGTTCTCCGATATGTGGAGTTGTATGGTGTTTCTCGGACCTTGGAGAAAGTGGCAGGCCAAATCCATGCTGAAGGAGGTATTGGCTTCGACGGAAATGTCTGGAATAACCCGTCCGCCAAAAAAAGTAAGAGCCGGGCCGTCGGTATTATTGGCTGTGGATCGTTCGCTTATAGTACTATTGCTTACTATTTGAGGCGAGAGAACGCCAGCTTCCTCAAGGCGGCCATGGACCTAGACCCGGCCAAGGCCCGATCATTGGTGAAGCGGTTTGGCGGAGCGTATGCGACTACAGACGCAGCACTGATCCTTGATGACCCAGACATTACTCTCGTCTACGTCGCGTCAAATCACGCAAGCCATGCGGAATACGCGATCGAGGCCATAAGGCGAGGAAAGCACGTTCACATCGAGAAGCCACACGTCGTTACGCGAAGTCAGCTGGCCGCGCTCAGTGACGCAATGAGATCGCGACCTGAGGTGATGGTCTTTCTCGGATTCAACCGGCCGAGGTCCGGGCATTTTTCTCGATTGCTGAATGAAGCACGGCGGGAAGTCGGCCCAAGCATGATCAATTGGTTCGTCGCCGGACACGCGATTGAGGATGATCACTGGTACTTCAACTCCGCAGAAGGGGGGAGAATTCTTGGCAATCTTTGTCACTGGAGCGACCTCACACTGGAGCTGATGCCAAAGACAGACCGTTTCCCATGCAGGGTGATACCGGCGTCAGATGGGCGATCAAAATCTGATTTCGTCACTTCAATCATTTTTCCTGACGGATCGCTCGCTTCCATCACCTTTTCCGCCAAGGGCCACACTTTTGAAGGCGTTCGAGAGGTCTTGCAGCTGCATAAGGGTGACCTCATAGCGACCATCCGGGATTTTAAGACTTTGTCACTGACTCGAGGCTCTTCTCGCCGCTCGATCAGCAGTCTTCACCGGGACCACGGTCACCGAGCGAACGTCGTGAACAGCTACATAGCGGTTCGAGATTGCGATCAACGTCGACGAGCGGACTTGCTGCATATTCTCGACACCGCGGAACTGTTTCTCGCTATTCGCGAGGCGCATGAAACGGGGCAGACGGTTGTCGTTCATGGTGCTCAGCCTGTCGAAAGCTGCAACTGACGCAGTTTGCGACGATTTTCAATAATTATACTTTAGAGAATTTCGTGAAACAGGTCTTACAAAGTTTATCGGACGGCACCACCATGATTGTCGATGCCCCTTCGCCGCGGCTACCGAGGGGATCGCTGATTGCTCACACGGCGTTGTCCCTAATCTCAGCCGGCACCGAGCGAATGTTGGTGGACTTCGGCAAGGCCAATTGGGTCGACAAGGCGCGTCAGCAGCCGGACAAGGTCCGGATGGTGCTGGAAAAGGCGCGGACGGACGGGATCGCCGCGACCGTGGACGCCGTGCGGAGCAAGCTCGATGAGCCGCTTGCGCTAGGCTACTGCAACGTAGGTCGCGTAGCCGAGGTCGCGGCTGGCGTGGTGGGCTTCTCCGTCGGCGACCGGGTGGTCAGCAACGGCAAGCATGCAGAGGTCGTGGCCGTTCCGAAGAACCTCTGCGCCCGCATTCCGGACGCGGTGAGCGACGAGGCCGCCGCCTTCACGGTCCTGGGGGCAATCGGTCTGCAGGGCATCCGCCTGGTCAATCCGACGCTCGGCGAGTGCGTCGTGGTCACCGGGCTCGGCCCCATCGGTTTGATGGCCGTCCAGATGCTGCGGGCACAGGGGTGCCGCGTCCTAGGCGTCGACTTTGATGCTTCCCGCCTCGCCCTGGCGCGATCGTTCGGCGCGGAAGTCTGCAATCCCGGCGCCGGCGAAGATGTGCTCGCCGCGGCCGCAGCCTTCTCGCGTGGGGTTGGCGTCGATGCGGTGATCATCACCGCCTCGACCAAGAGCAACGAGCCGGTGTCCCAGGCCGCTCGCATGTGCCGCAAGCGCGGGCGCATCGTCCTGGTCGGCGTGGTCGGCCTCGAGCTCAGCCGCGCGGAATTCTACGAGAAGGAGCTGACGTTCCAGGTCAGCTGCTCCTACGGCCCTGGCCGCTACGACCCCGCCTACGAGGAAGGCGGCCAAGACTATCCCATCGGCTTCGTCCGCTGGACCGCGCAGCGCAACTTCGAGGCCGTGCTGGATCTGATGGCCTCCGGAGCGCTCGACGTGGCGCCCCTGATCTCCCATCGCTTCCCGGTCGAACAGGCGCCCGACGCCTTCTCGCTGCTATCGACGGACACGCCGTCACTGGGCATCCTACTGCAGTACCGGCCCGACGAGGCGCCCGAGCGTCTGACCGAGCGCACCGTCACCATTGCGCCGACTTCGACGCCGGGCAAGGCCAGCGTCGCCTTTCTCGGCGCCGGCAACTATGCCGGCCGCGTACTCATCCCGGCCTTCAAGGCCGCCGGCGCCAGCCTTCGCACCGTGGTCAGCAGCGGCGGCGTCAGCGCGGTACATTTCGGCCGCAAGTACGGCTTCGCCCAAGCCAGCACCGATGGCGCGGTCGTGCTGGCGGACCCGTCGGTCGACACAATCGTCATTGCCACCCGGCACGACGCCCATGCACGCCAGGTCCTTGACGCCCTGCGCGCCGGCAAGCACGTGTTCTGTGAAAAGCCCCTGTGCCTGAACCTTGCCGAACTCGCGGAAATAGAGGCCGAGTCGACCGCGCGGCCGAGCCAACTGCTCATGGTCGGCTTCAACCGCCGCTTCGCGCCGCAGGTGGTCAAGGTGAAGGCGCTTCTGGCGCCCATCGCCGAACCCAAGTCTTTCGTCATGACGGTCAATGCCGGCGACATTCCGGCCAACCACTGGACCCAGGACCCTTCCGTTGGCGGCGGCCGGATCATCGGCGAAGGCTGCCACTTCATCGATCTGCTGCGCCACCTCGCCGGCGCGCCGATCGTCAGCGCTCACACGCTTGCTATGGGCTCCTACCCAGGCCTCGCGATCAGCAACGACAAGGTGTCGATATCGCTCGGCTTCGCAGACGGCTCGATCGGCGTCATCCACTACTTGGCCAACGGCCACAAGGGTTTCGCCAAAGAGCGGCTGGAAGTCTTTGTGGCCGGCAGGATTCTCCAGCTCGACAACTTCCGAAAGCTTCGCGGATGGGGGTGGAAAGATTTCTCCCGGATGGATTTATGGCGACAGAACAAGGGCGTTCAAGCCTGTGTCGAAGCATTTGTCGGCTGCATCCGAGCCGGCCAAGCAAGCCCGATACCCCTCGAGCAGATTGTTGAAGTTAGCAAGATCGCAATCGAATCTGCGAAGGAGTCACGTTGACCGGTTCGACGTTGTGGCTCGATAAAGCCCTGTATCCCCATCACGAGAGAAATTGGGATGACCAACTCTTTCGGGAGAGAGTTCTGGCACATCTGAGTGAGAGATCGGTTGTGCTCGATCTCGGGGCCGGAGCAGGTATCGTGGTCGCCATGAACTTCCGCGGAATGGCGGCCCAGATTTGTGGCGTAGATCTAGATCCCCGCGTCCTGTCAAATCCCATGCTTGATGAAGGCCGTGTTTCGGATGCCGGCGAAATTCCATACCCCGATGAGATGTTTGATGTCGTGTTCTCGGACAACGTTATGGAACACATTGCCGATCCGGTGGCCGTCTTCCGCGAAGTTCGTCGCGTGCTTAAGCCAAACGGTGCATTGCTTTTCAAGACGCCGAACAGAAACCACTACATGCCGACCATAGCGAGATTCACGCCACACAAGTTCCACCAGTTCGTGAACCGTCTGAGAGGGCGCGCCGAAATTGATACGTTTCCGACGCTGTATCGCGCGAACAGCAAGCGCCAAGTCCTGTCACTTGCTGCTCTATCAGGGTTCCACGTGGAGCGCCTGTCACGGATTGAAGGGCGTCCCGAATATCTGCGATTCAACGCCATGACTTATATCTTCGGGGCGGCATACGAACGTCTAGTCAATTCAACAAAACTGCTAGAACCATTTCGAATTCTGTTGATTGCGGAACTCCGGAAGGTCAATTCCTAGACAGTCGCGGCCTTCACTTACCGGACAGCGACCGAAGGATGCTTCCGCACAGAACTATCCCTAAAACCGTCACTGCCAGGCAGTGCCTAGTGGGTGCGCAAGGAGTATCGGGTCACACCGAATAGCATGACCATCCTCATCGACATTATCGCGGGTGCGCGGCCCAATTTTATGAAAGTGGCGCCGATCATTCGCGCAATCCGAGCGCGGAAGTCCGAGGGTGGTCCGCTGCGTTTTCGGCTGGTCCATACGGGGCAACACTACGACGCGTCCATGTCCGGTGACTTCTTCACCCAGCTCGGCATCCCTGAACCTGACGTCAATCTCGAGGTTGGCTCGGGCACCCAGGCCGAACAGACCGCGGCTATCCTTATCCGCTACGAGCGGCTGCTGCTCGATGCGCCGAGCGCCCTCTGCCTGGTGGTCGGCGACGTCACCTCGACCATGGCCTGCGCCATCGCCGCCCAAAAGCTCCGCGTCCCCGTAGCCCACGTGGAAGCCGGCATCCGGTCGGGCGACTGGGGCATGCCGGAAGAGATCAACCGGATGGTGACGGACGCGATCACCAACTGGTTCTTCACCACCAGCGCCGTGGCCAACGAGAACCTGCGCAGGTCGGGTGTGGGGGATGAGCGGCTGTTCTTCGTCGGCAACACGATGATCGACACGCTGCTCCACCACCGCGCCGGGTTCCGCAAGCCTGACTTCTTCGACGAGCTTGGACTGAAGGCTGGCGAGTATTTCGTCGTCACCCTGCACCGCCCGGCCAACGTTGACCGAGGCGACGGCTTTTCCCGCCTTCTGGATGCTATCGCGACCGGCACGCGGGGCCTGCCCGTGGTGTTCCCGGTCCATCCCCGCACGGCCAAGACCCTACGCGAAGTCGGCGCGGCGCCGGCCTCGATGCACCTAGTGGATCCCCAGCCCTACCTCGAGTTCAACTACTTGGTCGAGAGCGCGCGGGCGGTTATCACCGACTCCGGTGGCATCACCGAGGAAGCAACGGTCATGGGCATCCCCTGCCTGACCCTGCGCGACAGCACCGAACGGCCCGAGACGGTGACTATCGGCACAAACGAGTTGATTGGCACTGATCCGGCCGCGCTGGCGCCGGCGCTAGACAAGCTATTTTCTGGAAACTGGAAGAGGGGAGCCATACCCAATCTGTGGGACGGCCAAACCGCCCCCAGAATCGTCGCCGCTCTTGAGAATCTACTGGTTAGCCGCACTTAAGATGAGCCCGATCAGCCGCGCTGATAATTGGTCAGGCGTAAGGTCTCTCGGCAGAACGGGCGAGTCACTTGTCTTTGCCTTGCCCAAGAACAGTTCGGCGAGGGGCGCGAACGAAGAAGACCCGCAACAGCAACGAAAACGATCGAGATAGTAGAAGTTGGAATTTGAACGAGATATTGCCGGCGCGGCCCCATCATTTCCAGAGAGCTTTGTGAAAGGCTATCTGGGGACCGCAGGTCATTGCCTGAACTGGCTCCTAGCTTCAGAACGAAAATCCGGCGGTTCGGCTGCCCATGCAACTCCGTTTCTTGGATGGTCGCGCGCCTACCCTGAAACGACAGGTTACATAATTCCGAGTCTGCTTGATCTTGGAGACCGCTTGCACGATGCCAGAGCTGAACCGGCCGCGCGCCGGTTTGGCCATTGGCTTTTGTCGATACAAGATGACGAAGGATATTGGCGAGGTGGGCTCTATCCGTACTCGTCGTCATCCAGTTCGAGCGTTTTCAACACCGGACAAATTCTCTTCGGCCTCGCAAGGCTGGCTGCGCGCGATCCCTCCGGTCCCTGGATTGACGCGGCACAGCGCGGTTCCGACTGGCTGATTGGAGGACTGGATAGCTGTGGCATCTGGACCGGCGGACACTATCGGGGTCATCAGCCTGCTTACTACACCCACGTAGCATGGCCGATGCTCGAGTACGCGGCGGTTGCTGGAGACGACAAGGCTGCGATGGCAGCGGGATTGGTGCTCGACGGGGTGCTAGATCGTTGCCTTGCGAATGGTGCAATCGAGGGCTGGGGATTTGATACTGAGAAGCCCTCGTTCACTCACACAATCGCCTACACGCTCCAAGGACTTCTCGAATCCGCCAAGATCACGGGCCATGCGCGCTGGCGCCAGGCCACGCTAGCACCGATGGAGAGGCTACGCCGAGCCGGCGAACTTAGCGGCGGCCGCCTTCCCGGTTCCTTTGATCTGGATTTTCGGCCTGACAAGTCATTCGAATGCCCGACCGGTAGCGCTCAAATCGCGCTCTGTTGCTTGCGCCTCTATGAGCAGGATGGGGATTTGCGGTGGCTAAACCTCGCCTGCAAACTCGCCGATCGTCTAGGCGGCGTTCAGACAAGAGGGATTTCTGAAGCTCAACGAGGCGCAATCCCAGGTTCCGTTCCGTTCTGGGGGCCATACATGCGTTTTCGATCGCCCAACTGGGCCGCTAAATTTACTGCTGATGCGATGCTGCAGCTTTGCGACGCCTTGGAGGGGCTGGAGTGACCGCAACTCCGTCGGTCATTGTAACAGCAGGTTACAACTATTCGCCTGCCGCCAGCGCGCTCATCCAGCTGCTTCCGCGAGACGGTGTCCGAGTGGCTGGGGTCTTGCTCGTCACACCGTTTGCGGCCTCTCGGGTAGCGCAGGTGCTGCGTGCCAAGGGGCTGGATGGTCTAATTGCGGCGGCCGGTAAGGCGTTTGGGGTTCAAAGACAGCCCCTTACCCGCAGAGATCCAGTCGAGGCATTCTTCGAAGAGAACGAACTCTCTACAATCCGACTAGACCGCCTCGCCCGTCAGAATGGGGTTCCGTTTGCGCGCGTCTCAAGTTTGGATTCAAACGCCGCAACGGCGTTCATCGATTCTGTAGGGGCCGGTGGCGTTCTATACTGCGGCGGAGGAATTGTCAGGCAACCCTTTCTTCAGCACACGCGCGGAATGGTCTTGAACGCCCACGCCGGTCCTCTGCCATATGTTCGAGGAATGAATGCGGCGGAATGGTCCGTACTCTTCAATCTCGAACCTTGTACGACTATTCACTTCATCGACAGAGGTATCGATACCGGGCCTACAGTCACCACCATTCCGGTGCCTATTGAGGCTGGTGAAGACGTGCACCGCCTACGCCAAAAAACTGTCGTCGCGGGAATTTCTGGTCTTCGAGCGGCAGTGCGCTTTCTTGGCACACCGCCGCCACCCCGCTCTTCGGATGCATTAGACCACAAGCAAGTATTCACGCTTTCACGGGCAATGAGCGCTTACCTGGAAAAAAAACTCACTTCAAATTATAGCCTGCCATGATAGCGCGCCGCATAATACGACAGATACTGTTCGCACGGTATACACCGTTTCGGCAGATTTATTCTCGTCTATGGTTGATTGGGAAGCGGAGCTTACTTTCTTCCCTGCCGCTTAGGGAGCAAGCTCCGGCTCTTGATAGCGCGCCGATCAATAGGGCGGCCTCTCCACCTGGTTCACTATTCCCTCCGCGCAGGCGCGCGGAAGCGTTGGGTATGGGTGAATATTCCCTGAGGTTTCTGAATAGTTCAAAGAAGTTCAAGCTGCCGTTTGAATGGCACGAAAAATCTCTCGCGTCGGGAACCAGGCTTTGGAAACTCAATCTGCACTACCATGAGTTCTTAGAGTCACTGAGTCCGCTCGACGCGGTAGAAATTATCCTTGATTGGATAAGCAACAATGAACCGTTTAGAAACCAGTATTGGATGGATTCCTGGAATAGCTATGCCCTGTCCATTAGAGTCGTGGTCTGGATGCAATTGCTTTCCAAGGTCGACTTTATAGAAGCGAGTACAAGAACTATAATAGAATTATCCATTCGCAGGCAGATCGAGTTTCTGTTAAACAATCTCGAAACCGACATAGGTGGAAATCACTTAATCAAGAATATTAAAGCAATACTATGGTCATCTGCCTATTTTTCCGGGAATAGATCAAAGGAGTGGAGGCACGTTGGCGAGACGCTTTTGGTAACGGAAATGAGAACCCAGATACTTCATGATGGCTTTCACTACGAGCTTTCACCGAGCTATCATTGCCAGGTATTTGCCGATCTTTTGGAAATTCGAAGCGTCCTTACAAGCGATGACATTAGGACGGAAGTTGATCGATCTCTTACACTAATGCTGGGAGCGCTTCAGGACGTAACTCATCCGGATGGCCTACCGAGTCTCTTTGGAGATGGGGGGCTGAACATGGCCTATCCGCCTCAGCAGTGCGTGGAAGCATATGAGGCAATGATCGGACCTGCGGCGCCATCGCGCCAAACTGTCATTCTAAAGTCAGCTGGACTTTATGGTGCACGCGAACAGAATGACTTCTTGCTCGTCGCCATGGGCCGCCTAGGACCAGATCAGTTGATGGCCCATGCCCACGGCCATTGGGGCGCCCTCGAATGGAGCATTATGGGCCGCAGGGTCATCGTCGACCAAGGCGTCTTTGAGTACAACGCTGGTGTTCGGCGTGACCTCTCGCGCTCTACTTCCTCACACAACACGGCCACAGTGGACGGGCTTGAACAGGCTGATTTCTACAGCTCATTCAGATGTGGAGCACGCCCTCACCCGAACCCGGCCACTTTTTCGCACGGCACTAGCTCGTTTACGGTCTCAGGAGAGCTGACCTTAAGCCGCGCGAAGCGATGCAAGTTGTCGCGCACGGTGGCTCTAACCTCCCAAGCCCTAACGATACGAGACAAGGTACTAGGCGATGCGGCAGAGGGGTGGATAGAGGGGCGGTTGCTGCTTCATCCTGAGATTGAGGTGGTTACCCATCAATCCGGCATCAGTTTGAAGCGGGACGGGAGTTTTCTTCTCGAAGTTCGAACAAGTCCCGGTGCGGAACTGAGCTGCGAGGCTGCCGAATGGTGGCCCGACATGGGTGTAGCAATACCCACGTGCCGGCTCGTCTACAGGGGAAGGCGCGAGGTGGTAATTGAGCTCGCTCGAATTGTAGCTGGGTAACGCCGATATGGGCTGTTTGCCAGGAAGTGAATTAGTCGCGTGGAGCACCGGTTGAACTACCTGTCGGAAGTCTGGTGTCCAGCTCCCTGTAGCTGGGGACATGTCTGGGCACTCAATGGCCGAAACGCGACACCGCATATTCCCGGGGTCATTTAGAAACAGCATGGATGTCGAGCCCATTTCTGCGGTCCTTTAGGCCAAATATCGGTTACGGCTGCCATCCATGCACATCCTTTTCCTCACCGACAACTTCCCGCCTGAGGTCAACGCGCCTGCCAGTCGGACCTTCGAGCACGCGCGGGAATGGGTGAAGGCGGGTCATCAGGTGACGGTCATCACCTGCGCGCCGAATTTTCCGAAGGGCAGGGTTTTCGACGGCTACCAGAACAAACTCTGGCAGACCGAGGAGATGGACGGGATCAAGGTGATCCGGGTCTGGACCTACATCACGGCCAACGAGGGTTTCTACAAGCGCACCCTCGACTATGTGAGCTTCATGGTCGCGGCGAACATCGCGGCCTTCGGCGTGCGGAAGGTCGACGTCATCGTCGGCACCTCGCCGCAGTTCTTCACGGCCCTGGGTGCCCTCGGCGTGAGCCTGACCAAATGGCGGCCGTGGGTCTTCGAACTGCGCGACATCTGGCCGGAGTCGATCAAGGCGGTAGGCGCGATCAAGGACGGCCCGGTCCTGTCGTTGCTCGAGCGGCTGGAGCTGTTCCTATACCGACGCGCCAAGCGGATCGTGGCCGTGACCCATTCGTTCAAGGAAGCGCTGATCCGGCGCGGGATCGACGGCGAGAAGATCCACGTCGTCACAAACGGCGCCGACCTGTCGAAGTTCGCCCCCCGGCCAAAACCTGACGCCCTCACCGAGCGGCTCGGGCTGAAGGGATACTTCGTGGCCGGCTACGTGGGCACACACGGCATGGCCCATGGCCTTGAAACGTTGCTGGCCGCCGCGGAAATCCTCGCCCGTTCGCCTGAGGGGACAGCGATCCGCATCCTGCTGCTGGGCGACGGCGCGAGGAAGGCGGACCTGGTCTCCCAGTCAAAGGCGATGGGCCTGACCAACGTGCTCTTCGTGGACTCGGTTTCGAAGGCGGAGGTGCCGGACTACTGGGCGCTGCTCGACGTCTCGATCATCCACCTCAAGAAGGACCCGCTGTTCACCACAGTGATCCCGTCCAAACTGTTCGAGTGCATGGCTATGGGCCTCCCAGTTCTGCACGGGGTCGAGGGCGAGTCAGCGGGAATTCTGGCCCGGGAGGGCGCGGGCGAACCGTTCGAGCCCGAAAACGCCCAGGCCTTGGCCGACGCCCTGCTCCGGCTGTCGAAGGATGACGGCTCCATGGCGACTTACCGCGCAAAGGCGCTTGAGGGCGCCCCCCGATACGATCGAGCCAACCTGGCGCTCGACATGCTGGCCGTTCTGGAAGGCGCCGCCGCCCAATAGGGCTGGCCCTCAGGCCACCGCCAGGTCGTGGCGCACGATCTCCACCGGCGCCCGTTGTCCAAAGGCGGACAACAAGACCCTCACCCGATCCTTACCATTCGACCGCTCAACGACCGCCAGCTGGCCCGAGAAGGGGCCGCGAGTGACCCGGACTTCCTGCCCGGGTCACTCGCGGCCCCATCATCAGATGCAGGGGAGTGGGGGTCAGCGGGGCGACCCACCGGCAGCAGTAATCTGACGACCTGTGACCTGCGCGAGGATGTGCGAAGGTTTTTCGACCAGATAAAAGAACACCACGGAGCCTAAGAGCGCCATAGAAAGGGCGGCGAGGTAGGTAGGAAGGGTCCGTGCGGAGTTCGTGTCGTACAGGAGGAGCAAAGCTATCGGATGCACGATGTAAAGCGCGTAGCTCCAAGAGCCTGCCCACTCGAAAATTGTTGGAGGCTTTCGACCGGAGAAGTATCGGATCTCGGCACCGATCCAGAAATACAGCCCGATTGCGAATATGCTGAGTAGCACGATGTTGCTCCCTAGCGGTGCTTCGACGTGGAACTTAGCAATTCTCAGCACGATTGAGCTGACGTACACCCCCCCCGGATGAGCCAGATAGTGGGTGTGCTAACCTTTGGAAGTCGGGACCAGCGTTCTGCCAAGAGGCATCCCGATACCCACACTGGCAAACCGAAAATCCATGTGAACAATCCAAACGCTGGATAATTGTTGTCACTAATGCCGAGCATGAAGGCTAGGATCAGAGCTGTCAAAGCTGCGACCACGACCGTCGCGGCAAGTAGTTTCCTCCAGCCGATACTTCGGGCCGCTACAAGCAGGGCAGGATAGATCAGGTAGTAAACCGCTTCACAGATGATGCTCCAAAGCACACCGAAATTCGGGTAGCGGGCATCAACTCCAGCCCACTCATACAGCGCCAACACCGCCACGACAGGCAACCCGATCCGAATGAACCGCCTTGCATAGAAGGCCGCAACTAACATTTTGCGAGCCGGTCCGTTGGCAACAGGAAAGTGGATGCAAAACCCGCTGATTATGAAGAACGCAATAACGGCGGCGGGTCCGTTGAATGCAACCGCGATGCCTTTCTCAATCAAGGTGCCCAGGCTGCCGAGTGCGTCTAGAGGCGGCGGCCCGAGATGACCCAGGACCACGATCAGAGCACAAACAAACCGGATGCTGTCGATGCCTGAAATCCGGTCGGGATGTGTGCTCTTAGCTGCTTGAGGCGGCGATGGAGGCGTAGCGGCCACATGCGACATCGATAGCCCTCAATCGCTCCTAGGTCGGGGCGTTACACTGAGGGTAAACGGGAGCAACGTTGTTGCAAAGGGCCTCAGGGATCATCGAGCACCGTCTGGATCGCCGTAAGGCCCACCCTGGTCAGGCCTGAAGCTGTGACGCCGGCAGACATCCGCCGTCGCAACACCCGCCTCCTGCTCCCGCAGGATCGTGATGATCTGCTCTTCCGTGAATCGTGATCGTTTCATTCGTCCGCCCCTTCCTTGGGGCGGACTCCATTTATTTCTGGAGGAGTTTTAGGGGGTCACGTCAATAGCCCGTGCCTTTGGCGTCATGATCCCGTAATGGTGGGCTGCATTAGATCGGAATGGCGGTCGCGATTAGTCCGGAATCCGCAAGTGTCCGTCGAAACCAGTTGCTCCTAGTTGAGACAGTGGCGTTGGCCCACTACGAACGGTAGATGGGGGTCTGAGAGAGACCTGCGCGGTGGGAAGAACAGGAACAGTATGATCAAGAAGCGCGCGCTTATCACCGGTATCACTGGGCAAGACGGCGCCTACCTGGCCGCTTTTCTGCTTGAACAGAACTATCACGTAACCGGCATTGTGCGTCGGTCCAGCCATTTCGGCGTCGCCACACAACGTCTCGACTGGCTCGGCATTACAGATAGGGTCGAGCTCGTGGACGGAGACGTGTTGGATCTTGGCGGCTTGTGTCGAATCATCCGGGCGGCCAAACCGGATGAAATCTACAATCTCGCCGCCCAGTCCTTCGTAAAGACATCGTGGGCTCAACCGAACTTGACCGCCCAAGTAACCGGCGTCGGCGTGGTCAATGTGCTGGAAGCGACTCGCCTAGAGGCTCCGAACGGTCGCTTCTACCAAGCTTCCTCTTCGGAGATGTATGGGCTTATTCAGCAGTCGCAACAGAGCGAAACAACGGCATTCTATCCTCGCTCACCGTATGCGGTAGCAAAGTTGATGGGCCACTGGATGACGGTGAACTATCGGGAGAGCTTTGGGATGTTTGGCTGTTCAGGCATCCTATTCAATCATGAATCGCCCCTGAGGGGTCTCGAATTCGTCACGCGAAAGGTCACCGACGCGGTGGCTCGGATCGCGCTCGGCAAAGCGTCGGAGCTGCGCATGGGCAACATGGACGCAAAACGCGACTGGGGGCACGCTAAGGACTATGTCCGCGCGATGTGGTTGATGCTCCAGCAAGATGCGCCGGACGACTATGTGGTGGCGACCGGGAGGGCGGTCACAGTTCGGGAAATGGTCGAGGTGGCCTTCGCGCACGTAGGCCTCGCGCCGGATCAGTACGTGGGGATCGATCCCGCCTTCTTTCGTCCAGCAGAAGTAGAAACCCTGCTTGGTAACCCGGCCAAAGCAAAGGCAGTGCTCGGTTGGGAGGCCACTATTTCGTTGGAAGAAATGATCCGCGAAATGGTTGACGCGGACCTTCACAGGCATCGTCAATCCAGGGACTGAAGTGTGACTTCGAAACGCCTCGGGCCACCGCCGCGGATTCTGATCACTGGAGCCTCGGGCTTCGTCGGCCAGAAGCTCGTCCATCGTCTCGGCGTCGCGGAGCCCGGTGCCTGCATCATTCCTGTGCACGGACCCTTGCACTCCGATGGGGCGCTGTCTCTCGATCTCGCGGATGTCGATGCCTGCATGACCCTGGTTCAAGAGGTTCGACCGACCATCATCGTTCACCTTGCGGCGCTGTCATCGGTGGGGACGACCCTCGCTGGTCCCGACCGGGTCTGGCACTCGAACTTCGATGGGACCCGGGCGCTGGTCAGGGCGGCGCTGTCGCTGGAGGCGGAGGTGCGGTTCGTCTTCGCATCCAGCGGGGAGGTGTATGGTCGCCAGTTCAACAACGGGCCGTGTGACGAGGACGCGCCGCTTGCTCCAATCTCCCCCTACGCCCGCACCAAGGCCGCATGTGAGTATCTGCTGAACGATCTCGCCTCCGAAAGGCTGTCTGTCGTCGTCCTGAGGCTCTTCAACCATTCAGGTCCGGGCCAAGACGAACGATTCGTGGTTCCGAGTTTCGCTGCCCAGATTGCCCGGCTTGAACGCGGCGGGCGCGGGGGCAAGATCAAGGTCGGAAACTTGGACGCCAGCCGGGACTTCTCCGACGTCGAGGACATCATCGACGCCTACCTCGCCGTGATCCGGCATGAGGGGCCGCTTTCGTGCTTCTCGGTTTTTAACCTAGGCTCTAGCGAGAACCGTTCCATCCGCTCGATCGTGGAGGCACTGATCGGCCTCGCCACGGCACCGATCGAGCCAGTGTTGGATCTTTCGCGCATGCGGCCGGCGGATGTGGCGGTCGCGCGAGGTGTTTTCGGCCGCTTTCGTGCCGAGTTCGGATGGTCGCCCTCGCGGCCCTTCGACCAGACGATCGCAGATGTTCTCCAGGATCAGCGCGCGCGGCTCATCCACCCCACTGTAGGCCTCTAATACCAGCCTTCTTATTCGAACGGCTGTCAAACAGCGTCCAAACGGGGTTCCGAGGCCGTTAGTTCGTCGTGGCAGCGGTCTACTGCGAAATGGCCAGATCAGCGTCGTGGCCGCCGCCAAAGCATTGAGATGACGGTAGGATGGCGCCGGACCCTCGCGCCTGGAGCGCAGAGGGCGTGGCCACCGCTAGGAACACCGCGCCGGGCCGGTTGGCCATGACCCAGTCATGGGTCTGGGCCTAGCTGGTACGGTCCACGGTCTTGTGGTCGGCGAGAAGCACTTCGTTGCCCTCGCGCGCCAGACAATGCACCATGCCGCTGCCGACCATGCCGTTGTGGCCGGCGACCCAGACCCGCTTGCCGGCGAGCGGGAAGATGTTCTTAGTCGCCCTGGCCGCGGCGGCCCTTCTCGACCCGGATCAGATCCTCCTGGACTATCTCCTCGCACAGTGCCTGCCAGCCGGTCTTGTGCACCCAGCCGAGCCTGGCCTTAGCCTTGGAGGGATCGCCGACCAGCAGATCCACCTTCGCCGGGCGGAAATAGCGCGGATCGACCTCGACACGGACGGTTCCGGTGGCTGCGTCCCGGCCGATCTCATCCACCCCCTCGCCCTCCCAGGCGATGGTCACGCCGGTCTGGGCGAAGGCATGGCTGACGAAATCGCGCACCCGGGTTGTCACGCCCGTGGCCAGCAAAACCTCGGACAGGTACGCCCCGTCGCGGCCGGTCACTCCGGTCAACAACGCTACTTTGCCGTCCGACTCTATCAACTCATCGCCCTCAATCTGCATTCACACTTAATGCGCTTGTTATGGCAGGGTCTTTGCCACCGTTCGGCAGGGGGTGAAGGGGGCCTCGTTCACATTCATCTTCTCGGTGAACGAGTGAATCGCCGCTGCGCAATCGAAAGGCCTTGTGACTGACCGGACGACAAAAAACCGCTTTCAACGTCGGATCGGAACTGGCGATTGCGATAGGTGAGCTACTGAGGTGACGGATAGGATAGGCATAGTAGATGTTAGTTGAAATCGTTCCGGTGATCCTCTGCGGCGGATCTGGTTCTCGGCTATGGCCGATGTCGACACCGTCCCTGCCAAAGCAGTTTCTGCAGCTGATCGGCGGACGGTCGACCTTTCAGATGGCCGTGGAGCGGGCGTTTGGGATTGCCGGTGTAAGATCGCTGCTTGTTGTGTCGAACAGCCAGCACTTAGGTCACATCGAGGATCAGCTCTGCGGCCTTAAGCGGCAAGCTGAGATCCTGTTAGAGCCTAGTGGCCGCAACTCCGCGCCGGCGATCGCGGCGGCCTGCGCCTATCTCGCGGAGTCGGCGCCGGACGCGGTCGCCGTGTTCATGTCAGCGGATCACAATATCCCGGACGAAGCAGCCTTCGCGCGAGCCGTCGAAGCTGCTTTGGACGCCGCCGTGGGTGGGCGGATCGTGACCCTGGGCCTTCGTCCCTCGTTTCCGTCAACGGCCTACGGCTACATCCTTCCGGGCGAGGCCTCCGGCGACGCGCATGTAGTGCAGGCCTTTGTTGAGAAGCCGGACATCGAAACGGCCACCCGCTACGTGAACGACGGCTACCTCTGGAATAGCGGGACCTTTGTGGCAAAGCCCGCGACCCTTCTGGCCGAGATCGCGAGCTACGCGCCGTTGGTCTTGGACGCTGCGAGAGCAGCGCTTCCTGGACGCCCTACCGGCAACGGCGCGATTGAGCTTGGCTCTGCATTTGGCGCTGCGCCGTCGATCTCAATTGATCACGCTGTGATGGAGAAAACCCTCCTGGCGTCGGTTGTGCCCGCGGGCTTTGAATGGGCAGACGTAGGCGATTGGAGCGCTGTCAAGGGAGCAATCCCGGTTGATCGCGCCGGCAATGCCGTCACGGGCGATACCCTGGTGATCGAGAGCACAAACTGCCTCGTGAATGTTCCAGCCGGATCGCGGGTGGCGCTGATAGGGGTGAAGGATATCGCCGTTGTTGTTTCGCCCGACGGCTCAATCCTAATCTGCGATCTGGCGAGTACGCAGTCGGTGCGGAAGGCGGCCGATCATTTCGGCTAAAGCACCCTACCCCCATACATTCAGCTGCGCCTCACGAACATACCGCCCCACCACATTCATCGACGTCCAGCCGCCAGCGGTCATGATCACCAGGATGTCGCGGCCGGCGCACATCAAGTCCTGGGCGGCGCCGACGCGCATGGAGTGGCCGGTGAGAGTGCGCCAGACGGACTCGTCGAGACCGGCGCGTATCGCGGCGGCTTTGATGCGGCGGTTGACCGTCAGGGAGTCAATCGAGATTCGGTGGACGGTGGCGTTGATCAGGCGGCGGAAGACGTAACCTTCGTCAACGCCGGACGCCTCCAGCCAACGGTCCAAGTGCGCCACCGCCTTGGCCGAGAGGAACGCCCAGCGACCGTCGCCGAACGGATCGTTCTTGGCGCGGCGGACGAGGATCTTGCCGCCGCCGTTCGGCAGGCGAACCAGATCGTCGACGGCAATGTTGGCCAGCTCCGAGCGGCGACATAGGGTGTCGTAGCCGACGGCGATCATCGCCCGGTCGCGCAGGCCGATTAGGGTGTCCGGGCAGGCGGCAAGAAGCTGGTCGCGCAAGGTTGCGGTCAACCCCCGCGCCTGCTTGGGCCGCCGGACCTTGCCGCGCATGGCCCGTCGCAGGGCGATCGCCACCTCCTCATCATCAACCGGGCAGGGTGCGCGGACCAGTCGGTGAATCTTGCGGATCGCCGCCAGTCGGCGCTTCAGCGTCGAGACCGAGGCCCGCGGCGCGCTCCACGCGAGGAAGGCCGCCACCTGCTCGGGCGTCGCGGGCACAACCTCGCAGCCATTGGCCAGGCACCAGGTTTCAAAGATGGTCAGGTCGGCGTGGTAGCCACGCAGCGTGTTGTCGGAATAGGCACCGCTGAGGCGGTCGATAGAGGCGCGCCAACCTGGCTTTGGGTTCATGGTAGTTGAATGGAACGCCACGATTCGCAATCACACTATTTGTACGTAAAATAGTACGAAACGAACCAAATGCAAGCCGTCGAATGATCACGGGCAGCCAGATCAGAAGCGCACGCGCCGCACTGCGTTGGAGCGCCGATGTCCTTGCGCGCGAGGCTGGTCTGGGTGTCCAAACCATCAAGCGCCTGGAACAAGTCGAGGGTGTGCCGGCGAGCCGCACATCAACGCTCTTGGATATTCAGCGCACGCTCGAAGCTGCCGGCATCGAGTTCATCGGCGCCCCCGACGATGGCCCGGGCATTCGCCTCCGCGCCGCACCCCGCGATCCTAGGTGAGGTCGCGGACCATCGACGCAATCAGACACCCGAACGCCCCAGGGACAAGACCTCAGCGTGACACACTCCGAGGGGGGAGATCTGTATGAGCACCGCGATGAAGACCGACGAGGCCATGCATCCGACCGGCGAGGACCGGGCCTGGAGCGAGAGCTACTATTTCAACTTCGTCGATCCGACTTCCGGTGTCGGCATGTTCACCCGCATGGGCTTTCGCCCGGGAAGCGGCTGGGCCGACGCTCTGCACGCCGTCTACCTGGGCGGCCGGCGGGTGGCCTTCACCTATGGGCGGCGTGATATCGGCAAGGACCTGACGGCCTACGACGGCGACCTGAAGGTCGGAGATCTGTCCCTGTCCTGCGAGGCGCCCTTCAAGCGCTGGACGGTCGCCTACGACGGGCCGGCGCAGGACATTGCCGACGGGGCTATCCTGGTCACGCCGGCGAAGGAGCGACCGGACGGCTGGTTCACCCCCGCCGATCTGTCCATGACGGTGGACGTCACGGCCCTAACGGAACCGCACTACGCCGCCAGCGGAGCGCATGGCCATTTCGAACAGAGCATCCATGCGACGGGCCACCTGACCCTTGGTGGCCAGACGATCGCCTTCGATGGCTACGGGGTGCGGGACAAGTCCTGGGGCCCGCGCAACTGGGGCGGCTCCAGCAGCAGCAGCGGCGCGCCGGTGGCCGGCTCCACGCCCGCAACCCCGAACCCGTTCGTTTTCTGGTTCTCGATGAACTTCGGGGCGGAGGTCTCCCTGGGCGGCAGCTGCTTCCGCCGCGCCGACGGCGCGATGACCGGCGAGGGCTGGATCCAGGACGCCGACGGCATGGACACCTTCACGGAGGTCGTTGTCGACACCCGCTTCCGACCAGGCTCCATCCTGCACGACGCCGTCACCCTGACCGGTCGGACCGGCAGGGGCCGGGCGATCAGGATCGAGGGCCAGGTCCTGAGCATGTGCCCGACCAAGATCCCGTTTCCAGGCGGGGCGACCTTCGTCAACGAAGGCCTGGCGAGATTCGTCCTGGACGGGCGCGAGGGCTTCGGCATCGCCGAGTCCTGGCACAACGTCACACGATAGGCGCCGGCGCCGCGACGATAACGAGCAGCGACCGCCTCGAAGCTCGCCTGGATGAGAAACGGGTGGGCGCCTAAAGCAATCAGGACCCTGCCAGGTTTGGGGGAGCGGTGGACGCGTCCACCGCTACTTGCGGATAACCAGATTGGATCGAATGTGGCTGAGGGACCTGCGTGGTCGAAACCCTCGCCAAACGCTCCAGGCTAGAAGCGCGGTCAAAATCCCCAATCCGTCCGCCACGGCGTCCAACACCTCTGCGTCCCGGCCAGTAAACCCTTGCATGATCTCTGTGCTGATGCCGATGCCCATCGCGACCGCCGCCAACCGCACTCGCGAAACACGCGGAAACAGCACGCCGAAGGACCACAGCATCAGACCGAACCCGCCGAAGTGGGCTACCTTGTCGATGCCGGGTCTCTGACCTTCGAGAGCCAGAGCAGGCCCGAGCAGCAGGACCATCAGGACGACGAAAACCAGGGCCGCTATGATCCTGACGACGGTGGTCACTGATTGCCTTGTCTTGGGAGATCGCGGCTGCGTGGCGGCCCGACCGGAGGGTAACTTGCCGGTCGCCTGAGGTCGGGCGGATCCTCAGGGGCAGCCCCGACAGCGCCTAGTGTCGAGCAAGGCTACCTGTCCTCGAACATGCGCGCCAGCATGATCGGCGGCGGCGCCGACGCCTCCACGCCGACACTGGATTCGAGGTCGCCTGCTCGGACCGTCTGAATGACCGGATCACCCTGCGGCCAGACGTGCAGATCATCCTAGATCCGGGCGGTGAGAGCGGGGCCGATCCGGTCTTGGTTCTGGGGTTGCGGGTTAGGGCCGAGCTTTTCTGGCCGCCGCGTCGGCCTCGCGGTCCCACATCACCTTGTATGGAGCCCCGTCCAGCAGCCGCTGGGCGGGGCTCTGCTTTTCGATCTGACCGATCAGGCCGCGATAGACGCCGTAGCCGACAAGTTCCTGCAGGCGCGGCTCGAAGGTCTTCACCAGCTCGACGGGCAGGCCAAGCTGCTGGTTCTCCTGCTGGCGGATGTAGCCGGCGCAGTAGTTCATGGCGATGCCGGTGCGCCGGCCCTGACTACGGTTGGCGCCGCCGCCGTGCCACAGCGCGCCGTCCCAGATCAGCACCGAGCCGGCCTTCATCACCGCGGGGATGGTCTTGTAGTCGCCGCCGTACTCGGGGTTTGGCCCCAGGTGGCTGCCGGGGACCAGGCGGGTGGCGCCGTTCTCGTCGGTGAAGTCCGTCAGGGCCCACATAGAATTGCAGACCACGGCCGGGTGCGGTTTTGGAATGGGGATGATCTGGTCGTCGGCGTGGATCGGCTGGGCGATCTGGCCAGGATCGATGGCGATCGAGGCCAGGGAGGAGATCAGGCATTCGGGGCCGAGCACCGCGTCGATCAGCGGCAGGACGGCGGGATGGACCGGCACCTTGGCGAACACCTCGCCCAGGGCCAGAAGATTGTAGATACGGACGGTGTTGTCGCCCTCGAACGGGTTCATCGCCGGCTTTGCGCCGAGGTCGCGTTCGAGGCGCTCGACGGATTCGAGGAGTTCCGCCACCAGGTCAGGGGCGATGGCGTCCTCGACGATCGTGTAGCCGTCGGTCTTCAGCCGCGCGACGTGCTGGTCGAACATCTCATGCCCTCGCCTGTCCTGAAGCTGCGTATAGCTGGAAATCGACCCGGCGCGGAATTGGTCGTGTCAGCTTAAGCCACCTCGGTCACAAGGGCCCCTGCCCGCGCGTTGATCAGGCAGCGCGGTCGTCGCAGCCGCCCACGTCCGGTGAGCGACGGCCCGGAAGTGGCGTAGGGTCGGTCGGCGGATCAGACGGGGCTGGAGATTGAAGGTATCGTAGAGCGAGGCGTGAGGGTCTGAGACCGTCCGCAACGGGTCGCATGCCTACATTGGCGCCAAGCCAGGAAGCGGACCTTCGAGTGCCCTGCCCGAGAGCGGACCTGCTGGATTTCAGCGAAGGGTGGTGGGCTGACGAACCGCCCACGGGCCGAAGGCAGGCTACGGGAAGACCGGACGCGGACGAAGCGGGTCGCGAAGTTGACGATCCCGGATGTCCTTGTCACGGGGGCGTGGCGCGTTTCGACAGAAGGTGTACCCGTGAGAAACCCCTCTTTCGCTGCGGGCGACTTGTTCTGCAAATAAACCTGGGCCTGTCGACATTGGGCGATCAATGCTCGATGAAATGGCTGCCGCCGATGGTGCGAAGGGGTGTGAATGAAAGTCGTCCAAGTTGCTTTGGCCGTCGCCTTTGCCCTCTTTGCAGGGCGGGCCATGGCCCAAGATGGCGCCTCAGAACGCCCGCCAGTATTGCAGCAGCAAGACCCCCGAGCCGGGATTAGCGTCGTCGTTCAAAGGATGTCGTCCGGGGCTACCCGGGTCGTCGGCCAAAGCGGTCGTGACGGCGCATTCAATGGCCGAGTTCGCGTGGAGGCGGGCGACTACAAGTTTACGGCGGTCTGTCCGCCCCGTCGTACTTGCTCAGACCTGAAGTTTTTGGACGTAACCGTCGATGGCCAGCCGATCGTCGCAAACGCACGGGGCGAGATGGTTTTTCGAGCCGCTCTCCCAGCAATGTTGTCGTCCGATCCCAGATCACTTGTTGCGGTACAATCATCATCCATGACGGGATCGCTGCGCGTTCCGGCCGATAGCCGGTCGGGGGTGTTCAGCCCGCCGGGGCCCGCGCCCTCCGAGGCCTCCCTCCGCCCGTCGCCGTCCTGGTAACTGTGCTCGCGACGCCGGCGATACTCGTCGCGACCGACTACGACTCAGACAGCGACCGACCGGCACTCCGGCATGATGTGTCCCCCTGACCTGACACACTGTTTCTCACCAAGCCATATCGCTGTCGGGGTTGTCTCGGGCCGCTGCCGTCACCCTGACAGAACCGTCTAGGCTGTTCGAATGCTGCGAATTTGCTCGAGGATATCGGCTGGATAGGGAGACGCGAAAGGCGTCACGCCATAGGCGGCGCGCAGCTCAGGGATCTGGGTATGCCAGTGCTCTTCCCATGGAATATCCATCAGGGGCGGGGTTTCACGCCCATGAGCGTAGGCTCGCAGGATCGTCTCATAAAGCACCTGAAGACCTCCGCGATCGCCCTGGTGGCCAATCGCCGCCACCACACTGAGAAACGTCGCCGAGTATGAATGCCCAAACTGCGCCATCTGGAATGCACTGATGGCGATCTCATGCAGCGCCGTGGTCTCGTAGCCGGCAAGGATGTGCCACAAATCATGTGTCTGCAGGATGCGGACGTTGAGATAGTTCAAGGGCGCCGGTAGGTCGCGAAGGCCCAAGGCCTCCCGGTCGAGGACTTCCAGATCGAACTTGTTGTCGACGATCAGGCGATAGAGCGCATGGCCGATAGAGCCCGGCTCACAACGCGCCAGCGCCTGAATATCAATTCGGCCCGGAATGGGTCTCAAGGCCGCTTCAGCCACGCCTGGCCAAAGACGAGCAGCTTCAGAGATCCGCCTGCGGAAGCCCGCCTCTGTGTGGCCGCCCAGCGCGGCCGTGCGAACGGTTATGGCGCCGGCGTCCGCAACCCGGCCCTCTCGGGCGTCATCGGTTAGGGCCCAGAAGCCTGTCCAAAGCTGTGCCGGGATGAGATCTGGCGCCTTTGCGAACGGCGCGATCGCTGGCGCAGTCAAGGTCCGGCCGAGCCATGCTTCCGCCGCTGCATCATAGACCATCGTCACAGCATCGGGGGCAGCAAAGGCCGCGCAGGCCAGGGCTGCGGGCAGGACAAGCCGCTCCCGCGTCTCCGCAAAGGGGTTTGCCTTCAACAAGCCAGTAGCAGCCTTGATGGCCTCGGCGTTCTGTGGGGCTGAAGCCAGCGCCTCGAATGCCAGGCGCTCTTCCGGTCTGAACATCACTACCTTCTCAGTTGAACTTCTGCAGGGCAGATCTCGTCGATCCGGAACCCTTCACTTGATCTGTTGCCGACGATGTCAGCTGGGCAGCCCACGGGCGGTTCGCTCTGTGACCTTTGACGAGACACCCACTGGATCGGGGCCAAGGCCGCCAGGGCAGGGTCTGGATCGCCCGCGCCGCCGGCCCTTGGAGACATGGCCGATAGCATCACTGAAAACGGTTCGCGAAGCGCTGAATCGAGGGGCGAAAAACCAGGAAGGCTCGGTAGAGTAACTCCAGCGTCCCCAGCACCAATGGCGACCGCGCTGCCAGGCCGAGGGGGCGAAGCAGCGGAATAGCGCGCCACATCGCAGCAAAGGCCGCTGCACCGGACAAGAGTTTACCCTCTTCGCTGGCATGGAAACGCGCCAGCAAGTCTGCCCGGTCGATCGGGCAGGTGACGGGAGCAGCGGCGGCGAGGTTCAGCCAGTCAATTCGACCGCGAACATCCAGCTTGCGCATCAGAGCGATTTCTCGGCGGCAGAGCGGGCAGTCCCCATCGTACCAGACAATCAGATTAGCCATGCTGCAGAACTAGTTCGGTTGGGACCTTTGTCACCAACGAACCTTTCCAAAAGAAAAAGCGCTGCCAGCCTGGCCGCCACGCGCCGCCGCCGAGGCTTGCCAAGGCCCTCGCCGGGGGCGTGAATGGGTTCCTGCGCCGGCCTTCGGCGCCCAAGGGGAAGCGCATGGCCCGTCGACTCGTCCTGGCGATGATGATGCACGAGACGAATACGTTCTCGCCGCTCGCAACGCCCATCGGCTCGTTCGGCAGAGCCAGCGCCTTCTCGGGCGATCCGGTGATCCGCGAACTGGCTGGCACCAACACGCCGCTGGGGGGCTTCATCGACCTCGCCCGCGAGGCCGGGGCCGAGTTCAGCGTGCCGATGGCCGCCAGCGCCCATCCGTCCGGCCTCGTCACCAACGCCGCCTTCGAGCAGATGGCGGACGCCATCGTGGGCGAGATCGTCAAGGGCTGCGATGGCGTATTCCTGGCCCTGCACGGCGCGATGGTCACCGAGACCTATGACGATGGCGAAGGCGAGCTTCTCTCCCGCATCCGCACAGCCGCACCGGGCGTCCCCATCGCCATTGGCCTCGATTTCCATACCCAGTTGACCGCCGCGATGGTGGACAATGCCACGGTCATCACCGGCTATCGCACCTATCCGCATATCGACATGGCCGAGACCTCCAGGCGCGCCGGGCGCACGCTGCTGCGCGCGTTGGACGGCGAGGTCAGGCCCAGGATGGTCTGGGGCAAGGTCCCGATCATGTCCTCGACCTTAGTGCACACGCCGGCCCGCGAGCCGATGAAGACGCTGATGGGCATGGCCAACGAGGCCGAGGATTCCGGCCTGGTGCTGAACGCCTCGGTCTTCGGCGGCTTCCCGCAAGCCGATATCCCGCATCTGGGGCTCTCGGCGTTGATTGTCTGCGACGGCTCGACCAGCGAAGGCGAAATCCTGCTGAACCGCATCCTCGACACCGCCTGGGAGCGACGCGAGGGCTTCCTCTTCCATCCCGAGCCCCTGCACGATCAGGTGGCGCGGGCCAAGACCCTGCCAGGCGGACCGATCATCCTCGCCGATCATGGCGACAACACCGCCTCAGGCGGCACCCAGGACGTGATGAGCGTCATCGCCGAGGCGATCCGTCAGGGGCTGACCGACGTCTGCGCCGGCCCGATCTGCGATCCGCCGGCCGTCGCGAAGATGATCGCGGCCGGCGTCGGCGCCGAGGTGTCGCTGGACCTGGGCGGCAGGATCGACATGCCGGCCCTGGACCTCAAGGGCGAGCCCCTGCGCCTCACCGGCCGCGTGCGGGCGATCACCGACGGCGAGTTCCTGGTGACCGGACCGATGGCGACGGGCTCAATAGTCCGCATGGGCCGCACCGCCGTGCTGGACACCGGCTCCATGCAGATCGTGGTCTCGGAAGAGCGAAGCGAGCCCTACGACCTCGGCGTCTTCACCCATTGCGGCATAGATCCCAAGGCCAGGCGCTATGTGATCATCAAGTCGCGCCAGCATTTCCGCGCCGGCTTCGAGCCCATCGCCCGACATATCGTCATGTGCGACGGCGACGGCTGCTGCGCCTCGGACCTCGCTCTGCTGAAATATGAGAACATCGTCCGCCCGCTCTATCCCTTCGATCCGGACATGGTTCTGCAGCGCAACGCTCCAGAAGAGGTGACCTGAGCGGGCCCGGTGGCCCGTCAGAAGAAGCCCCACCATCGCTGCGCGACGTCGCGGATCTGCTGTTCGAGCGCGGCATCGACGTCCGCCACGAGACAGTAGGAAGCACGTTCAGCCCATGCGTCGAAGGTCCGCTAGAGCGCGGTTGGGTTTGATTGAATCGCGGGATTCCTGTTTGGGGCGGATTGTGATTCAAGATGTGGGCTGGGCGGAGGCCAGCTTGCATGGTTCGACCCTACTCGATGGATCTGCGCGAGCGTTTGGTCGCGGCGGTTGAGGCTGGCGAGAGCCGTCGATCGGCGGCGCGGCGTTTCGGAGTGAGCGCGTCGGTCGCGGTGAAGTGGCTGCAGCGTGTGCGCAAGACCGGCAGCGTGGCGCCCGACCAGGTGGGGGGCTATCGCAAGCCGGCGCTGGAGGGTGAGCGCGAGTGGGTGCTGGCCCGGATCGCCGAGAAGCCGGACCTGACGTTGCGGGCGTTGGCGGCTGAGCTGTCCGAACGTGGCGTGAAGGCAGGCCCGTACGCGGTCTGGTCGTTCTTCAAGCGCGAGGGGCTGACCTTCAAAAAAAACACTCCACGCGGCCGAGCAGGACCGGCCGGACGTGGCCCGCAAGCGGGCGCGGTGGAAGCGGCATCAGAGTAGGCTCGATCCCCGCCGCCTGGTGTTCATCGACGAGACCTGGGCCAAGACCAACATGACCCGCACCCACGGCCGGGCCGGGCGCGGCGCGCGGCTTCTGGCCAAGACCCCGCACGGCCACTGGAAGACCATGACCTTCATCGCCGCCCTGCGGACGGAGGGGATCACCGCTCCCCTGGTGCTCGATCAGCCGATCAACGGCGAGTGGTTCCTGGCCTACGTCGAGCAGGTCCTGGTCCCGACGCTCAAGCCCGGTGACGTGGTGATCATGGACAACCTGGGCAGCCACAAGGGACGCGCCGTCCGAACCGCCCTGCGTAAGGCCCGCGCCCACCTGCTGTTCCTGCCGCCCTACAGCCCCGACCTCAACCCCATCGAGCAAGTCTTCGCCAAGCTGAAGAGCCAGCTACGCAAGGCGGACGAGCGTTCCATCGAGACCGTCTGGCGCCGCATCGGAGCCCTGCTCGACCTGTTCAGCGCCCAGGAATGCGCAAACTACATCCGTCATGCCGGATATGCATCAATCTAAACCAACCATGCTCTAAGGGTCGCTTTTCCCCGCTGTATCAGCGCCGACAAGCAGACGTTGGCTTCCCGTTACGGGAAGCGGACCCTCCCAATGTCGGTAGTGATTCAGAAGCGTTCCTAACTGACCTCGAACGTCTTCAGGAGCTCTCGTGTCTCCTGGACGATCTCGCGCAGCTCCTCCCGGAACGCGTTCATCTCCGCCGTATGGGCGCCAGTCTTGAGGGCGTTCCTGTTGCCCTTGGGCGCGCCCGATCCGCTTGCACCGCCATGCATGCGGCAACGCGCCTTGCCCGACACCGCCGGCGCCTGGCAGGGTCCGCCGGTTCTTGTCTTGGCCCCGCACCGCGGGCTTTCCCGCATGCCCGCCGTATTGCGCGGATGGCTACCGACCATCATCGCTAGCCCGGTTGACCCCTTCGGGCCGCGCGACCCTAAGGGGCTCCTCCTCGATCACCTGCGCCAGGTCGCCCGGGTCATTGGATAGCGCCAGCGGCTCCGGCTGCGTTGGGGCGGCACGAGACCCGCCGTCACCCACCTTGACGCCGCCGACGATCGCCTGCCCGCCGGCATTCACCGTGACATGCTCAACGGTGATCTTCTGCTGCCCGCGGTTGCGGTGCTTGTCCAACGCCTCAACCTGCCGCGTGAAGAGGCCCATCAGCTTGGCCCCGTTCTTGAGGTTCAGCTCCCGCCCCTCCGGCGTCTGTTCCGGCAGCTGCGCGCGCCTAAGACATTCCATCGCCGCGTTATGGGTCCCGACCATTTGTGAGACCAGCATCCCTTCGAGAACGCCCTTGGGCTTGTAGGCAATAAGCTGCGCGAGGGTATCGAAGCTTGCGTCCTTCTCCTCCTCCGCGCTTTGCCCCACCGGCCGATAAACCGTATTGGCGGCCTGATTGACCATCCTGTTTGCGGCCCTTGTATGAGGGAAGCCGGCCGCATCGCGCATAACCCGATCAAACTCCTCTTGCGTTCGATAGGGTTGCGATCGCTTGGGGTTTGCGGGTTGGTCTGCCTGGGCGGCGCCCCTTGGCACAGCCCCACCTGTCATGTCGGCGACGCCGTCCCCGGGCGACTTGGCCTTTGAGCTTGCAGATTTCTGCGATCGGGGAGCAGCCATCGGATTCATCCGTTCAAGAATCGCCCCCGACGCGATTTTACCGTGCGCGCCGGCCCGCACGAAGCCGGCAATTTCTACTGTGCAAGGGGTTGATATCGATTTTTGAGCTCTGCCCTCCCCCTCAGGGAGCAGGGACCCTGACGGTCGCCGCCCAGCGACGGTCGCGGCCGGGGGGCGAAGCGGCGCGCCAGGGTGGTGCTCACCGCCGGCCTCCCGGCCTACTTCAATGGAGATCAGATCGTCGATCGGCCACGGTCGGGAGCGCCGGGCTGCGGCGGCAGGCGCCTAACCCCCACCATCCCGGTTCGTCCCGCGAGGGCGGCGTGAGGTGAGGTTGTCCCAGCCGATCCCCATTTAGGGACCTGCGTAAAGAAACCCCCGCCCCAATGCGCGATAACGCCCGGAAGCATGCCGCCGGGCGGGGCGCCTATCGACGAAACGGGTTCGGGTCCTGTGTCTGGGCCGAGGCTCCGCGCTACGGCCTGGCAGGGCGCACAAGGAAGCCGAACATCATCGCCACAACAATGGCCAGCGCCGGCGTTCGCATCGGATAGTCGGCGACGGAATGGAGCGCGAGCAGGCCAAGGCCCGTCAGCGCCGCCAGGGCCAGGCGTTGCTCGTTAATGGGTGCTGCGGCAAACCTTGATCGAACATCGATGGCAATCCACGCCAGGACGGCGAGCAGGAGGACGGGGAAGGCGGCGCCAGCCTCGAGGAGGAGCTGGAGATAGTCGTTGTGCGCCTCATTCATATGGTTTGGAGCGAGGAGATGAAGAGGCTCTATCGATCGCATGACGGGGTCGAAAGACCCAAGCCCGGTCCCCCACGGGAAGGCCTCGACGGCGCCGCCGGCGATTGAAGGCCAGTACTCATAGCGGCCCTCCGGACCTTGTCGATCAAACCGGTCGAGCACCGGCTCCAGGCCAAGGAATGCGGCGGCCCCTACGACCGCGGCCATCGCCAGGAGCCACCATGTGCGTGCGCCCAGACGCTGCCCGTCCCGCCGCAACGAAAAAAGCAGCACTATCGATATCGCCACAGCAAGGCCGCTCAAGATCAGGCCTGCCCGCGACACCGTGGCCAGCGCCCCCGCAAAGAAGAGGCCGATGAGACCAATCTGAACGTATGTCGCAGCTGACGCCCCGGATCTTGACCCAGGCCGCATCGCGCCGGCGTTGATCCCGCCAACGAGGACAATGGCAACCGCAAGTGAGGCGGCCTGGTGATTGCGGTTGGCGAAGAAGCCGGTCGCGCTCCCTTGATTCACGTGCTCATAGGGCAGCAGGGATTCAGTTGGCCCGGCCTGCATCTGAAAGATCGCGAGCGCGAGGCCGACCGTTGACAGGGCAAGAAACACGCCCACGAGCCACCGGCGTGCGATGCTGCCCAATGCGGCGACGCCAAGGAATGCGGCGATGGGGACAAGGAGCCACACGAGCGCATCGATCGTCTTGGACGGGGTAAGCGATAGAGGCCGGGATGGCTCGCCAGCGTCAATTGCGGTCAGCGTTTCGCGGGCGAGCTCTCGCCCGCCCATCGAGGTCCAGACGTCATAGGGCAGCGGGATCAACTGTAGCAGGGGCAGCGAAACCAACCCCAGGCACAGGATGAGCGGAAAGCGCATCCGGGCGATGTCCTGATCGACGAGGCGCCAGGCCGCGACGACCAGGGTCGCCGAAGCCAGGAGCGGCAGGCTCAGGAAGCCCACGGGTCGACCGGTGGCCGATCCGCCCAACAGGAACCCGGCAACGAGTGTTGCTGTCATCAGGCTGGCGACAAGCAGCTCCGAGCGCTCCATCTGGCGCAGGCCAGAGCCAAACCTGGAGAAGATCGAGCGCATTCAGTCAGCCGTTGCTTCGGGATCGGAAGAGCCGGTCTGCCAGACGGAGAGCCGGTCGAGCCCGATTTCCGCATCGGACCGAACATCGCCAAGGACAGCTTCGACAATGAGGCTTTGGGCCGGGCAGTTGGGTGGGATGACGAAGGTTGCCGTTGTCTCACTCCATACGCCAGAGGCGCCGTTGAGAATCTGGCGACCGACGACGGGCCCGCTCAGGCAGCGAACGGTCACCTGGAAGGCGCCGGACGAAGCCGCTGACGTCGCTTGCGATGTAACGGTGAGCCGCGAGGGGCCGGGCACAGCAAAAAGCGCCTGCTGCATAAGGGGCTGGCCCGACGAAAAGAGATCGTGCTGAAGGACGAAAACACCACGGCGTCCACCAAACTGCTCTTGCCACTGAGCGGCGCCCGCGGCCTGGTCGGGGGTGTTCCAGCCAAGCAGCCAGCCTGGACCGTCCCGATCAAAGCCAGGATCGCGAACCAGCTCCGCTGAGCGGCCCTTGACGTTGGAAAGGTAGGCCTTGATCGGAGCGTACTTTTCCTCACGCATCAGGCGCTCCGCCAGCGGCGCATGACTGATATGAATCCCCTCGCCGGAAGCCTGCTTGAGGGCGAGGAGCAGCGCCTCGACGTCCGGCGAACGAGCCGAGTAGCCAATCTCCTGAATCAATCTGTCTGACCAGGGCCGGGGCGCCACCGAAATGTAGTTCGCAAGCGCAACGCGCGTGGTGGATTGACCAAGGCTACTGATGAGCGGAAGTGTGACCGGGAGCTGCAGCTTATCTTGGGTCCGGAAGAGAACATCGGCGTGGCGCAAAGCTGCATCGAGCTCGTTCCGGGCAAGGGCATCAATGAACAGCCAGTACTGCGTTTCAGCGTGCCGGCGGCTGGTGCGATCCGCCTGAGCGAGAAGGACGCGCGCCTTGGCGACATCGCCGGAGGCCGCTGTGAATGAGGCAAGCATCGCTAGGGAAGCCACGTTGTAGGGCTCACTGCGCAGGCCCGCGGCGAGGCGCTTTCGGCACTGGGCGGCCGGTGTCCCGGTGCTCAGGCTGCTATTGGGCGCAAGGCAGGACTCGTCTGCCGGGCCGTCACGCGCCGCAGCCAGAGCGAACCAGCCGGCGGCGGTTATGGCCGCCAGCGTCGTCACCAGAATTCGGGGCCAACGGTCATTCATGCCGCCCCCGCGCACCACGCTAGATCACCGCTGGCGGGACGTCGGCTTTGGGCCCAGACCCTTCTTCCAGCCTGTTGTCCCGACCGTAGGAGTACTCGTAGGCATAGTTGTAGCCATACCCATAGCCGTAAGAGGTGGAAGCGCTGTCGAACTTTGTCAGCACCACGCCGGAGAGGCGGGCGCGAGCTTGCAGCAGTCGGCGAACCGCGATCTTGACGATGCTTCGACGGGCCACGTTTGCCTCGACAACGATAATGGTTCCATCGACGTGGGACGACAGGACCGGTGCGTCGGCCAGACCAATGACGGGCGGACCATCAATGATCACGATGCCAAAATGCTCCTTGGCGAGGTCGAGGAGATTGGGGAACCTGCCGCCCGATAGCAGCTCAGCGGGGTTGGGCGGCAACGGACCGGTCGGGATGACGAACAGGTTTGGTTGGTCAGTCTGAGTGACCAGATCTTCCCAATCGGAGCCCGTGAGATAATTCGAGAGGCCGTTGGAATTGTTGACGGCGACAAGCCGGTGAAGTGAGGGGTTTCGAAGATCCGCGTCAATCAGCAGGACGCGCATACCAAGCCGCGCGAAGCTCGTCGCCAACGCCAGGGCGGTCGTTGACTTGCCCTCAGAGGGGCGTGCGCTGCTGATGAGGACGTTCGCCGGCGCGCCGTCGACCGTCGAGAACTGCAACGCAGTGCGAGCCGATCCATAGGCCTCGCTGAAGTTGGAACGAACAGTTGCCAGCGCCTCGCGAGGCGACATGCCTTTCTCAAGGATCGGAATAACGCCGAGCACCGAGAAACGCAGTTTCGTCAGGACATCGTCCGGCGTTCGAATGGCCTCATCCATGGTCTCCAGGAGAAGGACGATCGCGCCAGCTAGGCCACAGCCCAGCACAAGGGCGACGGCGAGGTTAAGAAGCAGCTTTGGTGAAGACGGCCCAGCCGGCGGCCTGGCGCGGTCGACCACGGCAATATTGTTGGTCGACACGCCGCCGGCGACGCCCACGTCCTTGTAGCGTTGAAGAAGCCCCTCATAGAGCGCGCGGTTGGTGTCAACTTCGCGCTGCAGGATCGTGTTGTTGATGTTCCGCTCCCGCAGGTTGATGTACGAGCCTTTCAGCTTCTCAACCTCGCTGGCGTAGCGGTTCTCGGACTCCAGCGCTCGCGTGTAATCGGCGCGAATGGACGCAACGATGCTCCCTGTGCGGGCCGTCAGCTGCCGCTCGGTTTCCTGGATCTGCGCGCGAACCTGCTGCATTTCCGGCATGCTGGGTCCAAAGACCCGGAGCTTCTCCTCGTAAGAAGACGAAAGGCGCGCTCGTTCCTGGAGGAGCTGCTGGACGTTCTGGTTGGCGAGCACCTCGGGGAGCGATAGCGGATCTCCGCCCTGGGCCTGCCGCCACCGCTGCTCAGCTGTAATGCGTTGGCCGCGAGCAGTGGTCAGCATCGTGTTGAGGGACGAGAGGTTTGCCGCGGTCAGCGACTGGGAAGCCGTATCCCCGCTGGGCGCGTCGCCCGTCGGCGTAACGCTGATAATCTGCTGCGCCGCGCCGTAGGCGACGACTTCACGCTCCGAGGCCTCGAGCCGAGCCTTGGTCTTGCTGAGCTGCTCTTCGAGAAACTTCCGGGCATAAGCGGAGGACTCAAAACGCCTCTCCATAGCCAGAACCTGGAAGTTCTCGGCCATCGCGTTGGCGATGCTCGCTGACAGAGTCGGGCTGGGACTTGTGTACTCGATCGTGACCAGCCGCGAGAGGCCCTGCTGCCGGACACGCAGACCGGCTCCCAGTCGGGCGGCGAGCGCATCTTCGACGTTCGCTGAGTCGCTTGCAGATATTCCGGGCACAAGAGGGTCAAGGCCGGCAAAGGCTCTGAACTCATTGTTCCGGCGGAGCCCCAGGGACTGGACCACCCGCTTGGCGAGGGTCTCGCTTTTGAGAAGACCAACCTGGGTGTCGATGAACTCCGGACCTGCAGCCGCCTCTCGCGGCGTCAAGCCATCGACCTCGATGACCTGCGCTGCCTCGCGATCAATCTGGATCACCGCTGACGCACTGTACTGTTTCTCCATAAGCAGGGTCGCGCCGAAGCCAAGCAGGAGGGCGGCGAGAACGATACCGGCGATCAACCAGCGATGTTTGAGGATCGCGCCCCAGATAATCGCCAGCTGCAATCGTTGCTGATCGTCGAAGTCGTCGCTTTCAAGAGAATCGAAAGCCTCGACGTCTCGCCCGTGCCGGACGATGATCGGCCCGCGCCGTGCTGCTGAAAGGTCCGAAATCTCGCGACGATCAGGGTCCTTGCCGTCGCCAAACATTCGGTTCATCGGGCCTATCTCTTCTTCAAGCGACGCAGGACTTACGAGTAACTAGTATGCGCGGAAGATGGAGAGGACGGGGACGGCCCCGAGGATCTCCCGCCAGACGCCCTTTACACCGGATCCATCGACGACAATCACGTCGTTGCTGTGAATGACGGGATCGGCCGCCCGCCCCGCCCTGATTTCCCTCAGATCGAACACGGCGGCCTGGCGCTGGCCGTCAACGGTGCGAAACACCGTCACGCGCTTGAGGTTCGCGTACTTGTTGTCGGCGCCCTTGGCCATGGCGACGGCCTGCAGCAGGGTCGTTGGGCCGCTCATCGCATAGACGCCAGGCTGAACGACCGCGCCGTCAACCGTCACCTTCTGACTGATCGCTTCGCGGACGCTGACCGACACCTGCGGTTCTTGAAGGTATTGGCCCTTAAGGCGGGCCGCGATTTCGTTCGCAAGTTGGGACGGGGTCAGGCCGCTGGCAGCCACCCCGCCGATCAGCGGTAGAAAAATGTTACCCGCGGAGTCGATCTGTAGCCCCTGCACCGTCAGATCTTTGACCTGGTAAACGTTTACGTCGATCTTGTCCTGAGGGCCGAGCCTGTACTCTTCCATCGAGTTGCCCACACCAAGCACCGGCGGCGGCGCGGCGCCTTGCGCAGAGGCTGGACCTGTCGCGACGGCGAGAGCCAAGGCGCTCAGGAGCATGTAGACGGGCAAGGTTTGTTTCGGCGGCATCATCGCACTAAGTCCCTTTTTCAGCCACCCGATCACACTTTGCCATCAATCGAGGCGGGCGCGAAGACGCTTGTGGCCAGGACACCAGGAGCGATCCCCGGACAAGGAAAAGGCGCCGGGTTCCCCCGGCGCCTTCATAACCACGTCCCGACTGGGTATACTAGGGGGAAGACGGGTCCGACCTGTCATCTTGCACCGCGTATACTCCGGTGAACGCGACCATGCCGAAAATGGTGAAGGCAGTTATATCAAAGGACGAGCCGACCCAAACCGGTTCATAGCCCACTTCGCCATCTTGGAACGCCAGCATCGTCGCGGACTTCACGCCGATAACCGTGCCGACAGCCGGCTTGGCGCTCAACTGGGCGCTCGCTGGGCCGGCCGCGATAAGGGCCGCAACGGCAAGTGCGCCAATTCCAAATCGATTGCCCATGAAGAGATCCTTACAGTACCCGAGGAATGGTGTCGCACAGTCCCACAAACTCCCGTCCGGCGCAAGTGGTTCCTTTTCCGGCGCTCGGCGCGCACCCCGGTGGCGGCTGGATCATTCTCTGGCGAAGCCGGCGCCGGTTCGCCGCCAGAAAATGCTTTAATACAAAGGACTAAAGCGTTTCACCGATCCACCTGGAGCTTGGACTGCTCGAAGGCCGCCGCCAGGACCCGTTGAGCCTGGGAGCCAGGGTTAGGGGTTCGGAAGACCGGGGCCCTGCGGGGTGGGCTCGAAGTCGTGGAGCGCACAACGTCTAACCAGGATCGAGGCGCCGTCTCTACGGGCTACAAGGTACCGCCTTTTTCGACCCCTTAGCTCCAGAGCCGTCAGCACCCCTGTCTTGTAGGCCCAGGTGTCGACGCCAATCCGTGCGCGGTCTGCATGGGGCTTGAGGGACGGCGTGTGGCCATGAACGATCATTTTCTCCAGAGGCTGATCGTTGCTGAGGAACGGCTCACGAATCCACCGGAGGTCGCGGGAGGCCTGGCTCTGAAGGGGTTTGTCGGGACGCACGCCGGCGTGGGCGAAGAAATAGTCACCGACCTCGACAGAGTCCTCCAGCCCCCACAGAAACTTCAGATGCGCGGGCGGTATGCGGGCGTTCAGCTTCTGCTGTGCACGCGCCCATGCAGCGTCATCCGCGTTACTGCCGGGCGGTCTTACGCCGTAGGACAGCAAGGTCGCCCGGCCGCCATAGGTCGACCATGCGGGGCCGCCCTGCGGGTCGGCAAGGAATCGGACCATCGCCTCCTCATGATTTCCGCAAAGAAAACGAGCGCCGGGGTAACTCTCCGCGACCGCGATAAGACGATCAATGACGCCCCTGGAAGCTGGACCGCGGTCCACGTAATCGCCGAGAAAAATGATCAGGGGAGACTGCTCATCGCGCGCCGTGGCGACCTTGATGCCTTCCAGGAGCCCGTCAAGCAGGTCCAGGCAACCATGGATATCGCCGATCGCAAACACCGCGCGCCCGTCGAGAGCATGGCGATCATGCCCTTGCTGATCGGACGGCGCGCCTTTCAAGGAGAGGCGCTTCAGCTCCCTCGAGAGGCCGGACATCAACGACTTCACTTTAGGGATCACGCTCTGCACAGGATCTTCCCGACGGCAAAGCCCCATACTGGGGCTTTGCGGCCCTGAGGGGCAATGACAGCCGGTGAAAAACGCCTATTGTCCCTCGAGGGGGATCTGTACCCTCGCCGCAGCGTCAAGTCGCGCCTTCTGATGGGAGTGGTTTTGAGGGTCTCGTCGATCATTGGCGTCCTGGCCGCCGCCAGCCTTGGCATTGTCGCGTGCTCGCGGGAGCCCGGCCCTCCTGCAGCCGCTGACGACGCGGCCGCCGAATACCCTGTACCGGTGCGCCAACCGGGACTTTGGCGACAGGTGTCGGTGGTGGAGGGACTGGATCGTCCGATTGCGATAAAGCTCTGTATCGACAAGGCGACCGACGCCCAGATGGCGTGGTGGGGGCCGGCCGCGCGCCGGAACTGTAAGTCAGACAACATGGTCAGAAAGGCGGACGGTTCCTGGTCTTTCGACAGTGACTGTCAGGAGGCCAATGGCGTGAGAGTCGTTAGAAGCGGTGTCGTGGTCGGCGATTTCGACATCAGATACCAGCTCAAGGCGACAACAACCATAAGCGGCCTAGACAACCCAGCGCTTCTGGGGACGCGCACGATATCCATTGATGCGGAGCGGCTGGGAAGCTGTCCTGCCGGCATGCGCCCTGGCGAGATAGAATTGCCCGACGGCATGAGGGTCAAGGCCTCGGATCTCACCGCCACGCCATAGGCCCGGGATGCTCAGGCTCCGTCGGGAGCGGTCTCGTTCGGGCGTTTCGGGTCCTGAGACGCCCGTGCGCGGTGGCCCTGCCGAATGTCGTCAGGCCCGGACCGCCGGGTGAGCGACGCCGACCAATGCCAGCGGGCCGCCTTCTGACGTCAAAGCCGGGCCAGGAGAACGCTGGCGACCACAACAGCCCAGGACAGCGACGCGGCAAGCATGATGAACAGGAGGCGGGCTCTAACCGTCCAAGAGGCGTGCATCGGGTGTCCGACCAAACGGCGTAGTGTGCTGCCCAGGATGGATCGGCTCATGGTCAAATGGTCCACTGACTGCTTGGCGCTTCTGGGGCGGGCAGACGGCTGTGAGCCCGCCTGAACGACCAGAACGCGTACCTTCGACAGCACGCTTTGTACCGCTTCCAAGTTAAGGTCGCGTAATGCAGCCTTGATGCAGATTCTGAAGGCTCCTGAACGATTCGCCCATGCGGCAGGCTGTAGCACTTGGCGCGCTTCAGGATTCCGCCCGTTCGCGGCCAAATCTCCGCTTCCAGTAAGGGGTACAGTTCCGTTGAGTGGACTCTGGTACGTGGTCAACACGCAGGCACGGAGAGAGAGCGTCGCCTCAGATAACCTCCGGCGACAGGGCTACGAAGTGTTCCTTCCCGTTCTGTCGAAGACGGTAAGGCATGCCCGCAGCGTTCGATTGGCGCTTGAGGCCTACTTCCCGGGGTACCTGTTTGTGCGGCTTGATATGGCCAGCCAACGGTGGCGCCCGATCGAGAGCTCGGTGGGCGTACTGCGCTTGATCAAGGCTGGAACGAGGCCGACCCCCGCACCTGTGGGGCTGGTTGAATCCCTGATCGAGAGATCCGGGCCGGAGGGTCTGCTTCGGCTGGAGCCCGAAGAACTTCAGCCTGGACAGGTTGTCCGCATCACCAAGGGGCCATTCGCGGACAGCCTAGCCGTGGTTG
>Ga0247833_1000710_pt1 | contig 58751 bp, 49 predicted proteins | sample LaCruzMarch2015__7_FD_187117 | JGI IMG/M metagenome (GOLD analysis project Ga0247833, IMG submission 187117) | Freshwater microbial communities from meromictic Lake La Cruz, Castile-La Mancha, Spain - LaCruzMarch2015_8m | ecosystem: Environmental > Aquatic > Freshwater > Lake | place: Spain...
TGAGAAGATCAAACGGATGCGCCGCATTGCTACGCGATACGATAAAACCGATGTCTCTTTCATGGCTTTTGTCCTGCTCGGCATCTGCACTTTAGCCCTCCGAAGCCAATTTTAAAACACACCCTAGTGAATATTAGTGTCCATTAGTGGTTCCCGAACATTCGCTGATCATCCATTGCCCTGTTTCGAAAAACCTGGCTACGCTGCCTGCCCTTATGTTTCCCTACATCGCACTCGCCGACGAAAAGCCCTGGCAGCCTGGTCCTTATGAAGGAGTAGAGCTGAAGATCCTGCACAAGGATGCCGTGACCGGTGGAGTGGTGGTGCTGCGGAAGTTTCATGCGGGCATGACCATCCCGGCGCACACGCATCCGCTGGCCAATGAATGGGCCTGGATTCTTTCTGGTGAATGGAAGGAGGACGCGACGTCGTTCACTGCGGGCACCCTGTTTCATGCCCCCAAAGGCACGCTGCACGGTCCCCACATCGCCGTGACCGAAGTCATCAGCCTGACGGTTTTTGACGGTCCGCTGACGGTGGCGTGACAAATGTCAGGCGACCACGGGCAAGATCTGCGGCTTGATCACGGAGACTTTCATAGGCTCCATGGCGGCCTGGAGTTGCTGAAACATGGCTTCATCCGCATAAGTGCCGACGATGGCACCACCGCTGCCCGTGAACTTGGCGCTGGCACCACAGTCGCGGGCGGCCTCGACCATGTCGATGTTTCCCTGGCTGAGTTTATACAGCCTGCGGCGGAGGTCGAAGTTCTCATTGAGAAGAGGGCCGATCTCGTGCCCGCGCTTTTCGAGGATCATATCGCGGACGCGCTGCGCTAGGTTGGCCCATTGATACATGGCGCTAACGATTTCCCGATCTCCACGGTTCCAGCGGCCCCGGATATCGTTGTGAAAGACCTCGGTGCCTTCGCTGAGTTTGGAGGTGTAAGCGACATAGACATTGGGCAGCAGGGCGGGGTCTAGCTCCTCATAGATGCCGTAGCCGAGTTTTTCGATGGAGGCGCGGTTGAAGTCCATGAAAACGACGCCCTCATAGGCCTGAATGACGCGGTCCTGCAGGCCCGCTGGAATGCAAAGTTCGTCGTTTTCGACGCTGAGCACCAGACTGGGCAGGATGTGTTTGGGGATCTCGATCCCGTAAAACTGCATCAGGGCACGCCAGCAGGCGGTGATGATGGCGCTGCTGCCTGCCATGCCGACCTGAGGCGGGATATTGCTGTTGTAACGGAGGGTGAAATTTCGCCCATGCAGTTCCAGGTTCTCCTTGGTGCAATATTCAAAAAAGCGTTTCACACTCGCTTTCAACAGACGAATACCGCCGTAGTAACCGTGCAGACGGACATCGCGGGCCAGTTCCTCAATGCTGCCAAAAACGGACAGATCCCGCTGATTGGGTTCGATCTTCAGTTCCGGTGTCTCATACAGGGTGATCTCTGCGGCAAAGTTCCGTATGATGAAGGAGATTGTCTTGCCGAAATAGCCGTCCGAGGGATTGCCGACCAATCCGGCACGGGCATAGGCTTTTGTGGTGATGAGCATGAGATCGGGAGATAACGGGAGCTAGATCCTAAAAGGTGGCGTAGGAACTGGCAACTCGAATGCCAAGATTTGCGACTTCGTTTTGCCCTGAAAAAACCGTTCTTTCGGGGGAGATGATAAAAAAACCTTGCCGTTTTTTTATTTGCCTGCACCTTCGCGGCCCCTATGTCCAAAAACGCTGGTATAGCAAAAACGAGAAAAGCTTACTCTAAACGGTTCAAAGTGACTGCAACCGGTAAGGTGCTTCGCCGCAAACAAGGCAAGCGCCACATCCTGCAGAACAAGAGCCGCAAACGTAAGCGTAACCTCGGTAAAGTCGCCCTTGTGGCAGAAGTGGATAAAGCTGGTGTGTTGGCAAATATGCCGTTCTCACACCGCGGTTAATCCACGGTTCCCTAGCGGGACCACGATGCTCCGGTCTGGTTTCACACCCCGTGAAAGCCTTTGATCAGGTGAGGCCGGTCATCGAATCCATAACAACAGCCTGTTCAGAGAAGTAGAAAATGCCAAGAGCCACCAACGCACCCGCCAGCCGGAAACGTCGTAAGCGCACACTCGCGAAAGCCAAAGGCTTCCGCGGTTTCCGGTCCACCCACTTCCGTTACGCCAAGGACGCCGTCCGCAAGGCGATGACGTATTCCTACCGTGACCGCAAGGTCCGCAAGCGCACCTTCCGCAATTTGTGGATTCAGCGTATCAACGCCGCTGCGCGCAATGTCGGCATCACTTACAGCCGCCTCATGGAAGGTCTGAAGTTCGCCGGAATCGAAATCGACCGCAAAGTGCTGTCCGACATCGCCATCAAGGACGAAGCCGCCTTTGTCGCCCTCGCCAATCAGGCGAAGGCTGCTATGGAAAAGAAGAACGAGCAGATCAAAGCCGCCGCTTAATTTTCCTTCCTTTAATTCCTTTAACCTAAACAGCCGGAGCGTTTGCTCCGGCTGTTTCGTTTTGATCACTTAGTTGGAAAGGGATTTCGCTCCTCAAACCCCGCCTGGTGCCAGTAGGGGTAGGTCTTGGGCTTGTCACTGGCGGCGTCCAGTTTGGCCACTTGATCGATGGTCAGGTTCCAGCCTACGGCTCCAAGGTTCTGGCGCAGTTGCTCTTCATTGCGAGCACCGATGATAACGGTGGATACGGTGGGGCGCTGGAGCAGCCAGTTCAGGGCCACTTGGGGCACACTCTTGCCGACTTCCTGGGCCACTTCATCCAGGGCATCCACGACCTTGTAGAGGTATTCATCCTCCACCTGGGGACCGTATTCGGTGCTCAGCTTGTGATTCAGGCGGCTGGTTTCAGGGCGGGGTTGATTGCGGCGGATTTTGCCGGTCAGGCGGCCCCATCCAAGAGGGCTCCAGACGACCGCACCGACCTTTTGATCGAGTCCGAGAGGCATCAGCTCCCACTCGTAATCGCGGCCGATCAGAGAGTAATAGGTCTGATTGGCGACATAACGGGAGAGACCGAATTTGTCGGAATAGGCCAGTGACTTCATCAGATGCCAGCCGGAGAAATTGGACACGCCGATGTAACGGATCTTTCCGGCGCGGACGAGATCGTCCAGCGTGTTCATCACCTCTTCTACGGGCGTCATGGCATCGAAGCCATGGAGCTGATAGAGGTCGATGTAGTCGGTGCCCAGGCGCTTCAGGCTGGCATCGACAGCGCGGGTGAGGTGCCAGCGGGAGGAGCCGACATTGTTTGGCCCATCACCCAATCGGAAGGTGCCTTTGGTGGAGATGAGCACCTCATCGCGGCGGCCTTTGATCGCTGCGCCAAGGATCTCTTCAGCCATACCGTTGGAGTAGATGTCTGCGGTGTCAAACATGGTTAGGCCATGCTCAAGGCAGATGTCAATGAGGCGGGAGGCCTCGGAAACATCGGATGCTCCCCATTCTTTGAAGAATTCCGTGCCGCCGCCAAAGGTGCCGGTGCCGAGTGTCAGTGCGGGGACTTTGAAGCCTGATCCGCCGAGTTGTCTGTATTCCATAGGGGTGTGTCAGTTGGGTTAGGTGGTAGGTGATTTTGGGAGATCTTGGAAAACTTGGGAAGCGATTTCAAAGGAGCGCAATCTGGCGGAGGGATCGTAGATGTGTGCCGTGGCGATGATTTCGTCGGCCTGTGTTGCCTTCAGTAGAGATTGGGTTTGATCACGGAGCGTTGCCTGGCTGCCCACGACAGAGCAACGGGTCATACGCTCCACCTGGGCTTCCTCGACGGGATTCCAGAGACGGTCCATATCATCGACAGGTGGCTGAAGCTGACGTGGGTGACCGCGTATGAGATGGAGAAAGACCTGCTGGAGAGAGGTGAAGAGCCGGGCCGCTTCTTCATCAGTATCGGCTGCGAAGACATTCACGCCGACCATGACGTGTGGTTGGGCCAATGCTGCCGAGGGGCGAAAACGGGTGCGATAGATCTCCAGGGCCTGATGCAAGAGCTCCGGCGCAAAATGAGAGGCGAAGGCGAATGGGAGCCCCATCTCCGCAGCCAGGCTGGCGCTGAAGGTGCTGCTGCCTAACAAATAAAGCGGCACGTTCAGCCCCTGGCCGGGGACCGCACGAACTTTTTGTCCAGGCTGGACCGGTCCGAGATAGCCCTGCAGCTCCTGTACATCCTGAGGAAAGGTATCGCCGCTGCTGCCCAGTCCCCGGCGCAGGGCGCGGGCGGTCAGTTGATCCCCGCCGGGAGCGCGACCCAGCCCCAAGTCGATCCGCCCCGGATAAAGGGACTCCAGCGTGCCAAACTGTTCGGCGATGACCAGTGGCGCATGGTTAGGCAGCATGATGCCGCCGGAGCCGACGCGGATACTCGAGGTGCCGCCGGCGAGATGACCGATGACCACGGAAGTGGCGGCACTGGCCACGCCCGGGATGTTGTGATGTTCTGCCACCCAATAGCGATGATAACCCCATTGTTCCGCCTTTTGTGCCAGACGGAGGGCTTGGTGCAAAGCTTTACCTGGGGTGCTGCCCTGGAGGATCGGCACCAGGTCCAAGATGGAAAAGTGAAGCTTGGATGAAAGCTTCATAAGGAAGGATAATCCGTGTAGCCTTTGGAGCCATCTGCATAAAAGGTCGTCTGGTCGGCGGCATTGAGCGGTGCCTTTTTAGCGAACCGTTCCGGCAGATCTGGATTGGCGATGAAAGGGACACCAAAGGCCACGGCATCGGCATCACCAGATCCCAGTATTTCATTGCCCGTCTCGAATGTGAATTTTTCATTGGCCACATAGATCCCGCCGAAAGCTTTTTTCAGTGCAGGCCCCAGGCTGTCCGGCCCCTGGTACTCACGTGCACAGATGAAGGCGATCTTTCTGCGGCCCAACTCTCGAGCGACATAACCAAAAGTTTCGGATGGATTGGCATCCCCCATATCATGCGCATCCCCTCGCGGAGCCAAGTGCATGCCTACACGATCTGCGCCCCAGACGGAAATGGCTGCATCCGTCACTTGCAGCATCAGGCGTGCCCGGTTCTCAATCGCTCCACCATACTTATCGTTGCGGTGATTGGTGCTGGACTGTAAAAATTGGTCAAGCAGGTAACCGTTGGCTCCATGAATCTCCACCCCGTCAAATCCGGCATCCAGGGCGTTTTGGGCACCTTGGCGATAAGCCTCGACGATCCCCGGAATCTCGCTCAAATCCAAGGCACGTGGTGTGACAAAGAGTTTCTCAGGTCTTACCAGACTGACATGTCCGGCGGGAGCGATGGCACTGGGAGCGACGGGCAATGCGCCGTTTAAAAACAAAGGGTCGGAGACGCGCCCCACATGCCAGAGTTGCAAGAAGATGCGACCGCCCGCTTCATGGACCGCCTGGGTAATGAGCTTCCATCCGGTGACCTGCTCCGCAGACCAGATCCCAGGTGTGTTGGCATAGCCCACACCCATCGGAGTCACTGAAGTGGCTTCACTGAGAATCAGACCGGCACCTGAGCGCTGGCGGTAGTATTCGGCCATCAGGGCATTGGGAATGCGTTCACTCCCGGCACGGCTGCGGGTGAGCGGAGCCATAAAAATGCGGTTTGGCAGGTGAAGCGGACCAAGCTGAAGGGGATCGAAAAGTGTAGGCATGATCAAAGTTCTTTAGTTCAATATTACGGAACTAAAGAATCATTGAACTGCAAGTGAAATTTGTTATGTTGTGCTTATCAGACCGCTCCACCATCCTCCCGTCGAAAGCATCACCGTCGCAGGCATCCTCCACGCCTTGTCAGACCCGGTGCGGTTAAGCATCGTCGCCGAACTGCGCAAAGCGGAGGACGGGCTGAACTGTGTGGAGACAACGAGTCGCCTCAAATGTGCAATGCCCAAGTCCACCTGTTCGCAACATTATCGCATCTTGCGTGAATCAGGCATCATCCATAGTGAAAGACGCGGCGTGGAACTGACCAGCCGTGTCCGCAGGAAAGAGCTGGAAAGTCGTTTCCCCGGACTGCTGGATACCGTGCTCAAGGCTTGGCGAAAGGAGCAGGAAGGTTAAGGGCAGATGATCAGGCTTTCTCGCCGTGGGAGTTCCCAGCGTGCTAATCGTGCTGTCGTCCGCCACCTTCAGCAAACTTGCTCGGCAGCGATGGGATAGCGTTAGGCTGCGTTATGTCTGAATAAGCCATGCAAGCGAAGTGAATTATTCATCGGAAGCTAAGCTCAGTTTGAGACCTTAATGTTACTTACCTTAAGCTTGTCATCCGGCCCGTTGCTTGCTCCAGTATGCAGGCATGCTTAATCCTCGATATCTCATAGGTTTCACTGGTCATCGCTCAGGCTACGCTGAAACCACTATTCGGCATACGCTTGTTAAAGTGTTGGCGGACATGAAAAAACATGCGGAGAAAGTGGGCGGTGAGGCGGATCTCTACGCCAGCATTGCGGAGGGGGCAGACACTCTCTGTGTCGAGGTCGCTCGTGAGTTGGACATGGCGGTGCATCTGCTGCTGCCCCTGCCGCAGGCAGAGTTCGCGAAGGATTTTTCCACCCCTCTGGCTTGGGAGCGTTCGCAGCGGCAGATTGACATCGCCTCGCAAACGCCAGGCCGCGACAGCCTCCGCGTGTTGCCTAGTGAGCTGAAACGGCCCGACTGCTATTTTGATCAGGGTATTCACATTCTGGAGGCCGTGGACGTAATTGTGGCGGTTTGGGATGGGCAGCCCTCGGGCGGGCTTGGTGGCACTGAGCAACTGATCAGGCATGCCAAGGCCATAGGCCTTCCTGTTGTGATTGTCGATTCCCAGACTGGCCAAACAAGGACTGAGGGGGATCTGAAGACTGCCTTTGCCGCTGATGAGATGCTGGTGGAACTGCACGAAATCGCCCACAAAGCCGGAGCCGCCTGCGTCACCCAGCCCGGCACGGCGGACGATCTCCAGAAGTGCCTCGACGGTATCGCCAACGGAGAAGCCGCACGTTTCCGGCCCTCGCTGGTTCTCATCATCCTGCTGCACGGCATCGCCGCGCTCATGGCAGCCATCGTGACGTTTAAGGTCGCGGAGGAATACGCCAAAGACTCACCCTGGGAGCATTGGAAATGGGTTCTCACGGCTACTGAGCTGCTGCTGGTCGGTTTTGCCTGGTGGCTAGGCTACCGGCTGCATCATAAGCACACGCAGGAGCGCTGGATTCGCTGCCGCTTCGCCTGCGAGCTGGTGCGCGGCCTCCGCGCCAGCGTCCCTCTGGTTGATCCGCTCTGTCCCTCCAGCGGTGTGCATGATCCGAGGTGGCGGCGCTTTGCCCTCAGCGTGGGCCTGCTCGTGAATGAACGCCGCGCCGCACTCACACCCACAGCTTTGCGGGATCACTACATCACCACCCGCCTCAGTGAGACTGACAAAGACGAGGGGCAGATCTACCACTACCTGAAAAAGAGGCCCAAAGCCCTCTGGTGGTGGGAGTTCACCGGTCAGGTCAGCAAATGGAGCGCCTTGCTGGCCCCGCCCTTCGTGCTGCTCTCCCTGCTGAACAAACTCAGTAAAATTCCCTCTCTCGGGCTTTCACATCACGACGGCTGGCATCTTGATGACAAACCCGCCACCTGGCCTTTCGTCGTCCTCCTGCCCATTGCCCTGCCCCTGCTCGCCGGTGTCTCCAACGGCATCCGTCAGGCCCTCGACGCTGGCCGCCGCAAAGAGCGCTACCCCGAGATGGTCAAACGCCTCACCGCCCTGCGCACGCACCTCACCGGCCTCGAAACCCGCGCCACCATCGCCCACACCGTGAGCCAGACCGAGGAAATCCTCCTCGACGAGCTCCGCGAATGGCAGCTCACCGCGACGACGACGGGGCATTGAGAGCGAAAATCGGCACCTGATATCTGCATGAAAACCCTCCGCCTCTTCATCAGCAGCCCCGGCGATGTCGGTCGCGAGCGCGAGGCCACGCGCCGGGTCATTGAGCGGCTCCAGAGCGAGTTCGCCGAGCACGTCACGCTCGATCCCTACTTCTGGGAATGGGAGCCCGTGGACTTCGGCCAGGACTACCAGTCGCAGATCCCCTCCACCGCCGACTTCGACATCGTCATCTGCCTCCTTTGGTCAAAGCTCGGCTCGCGACTCGGCGATCAATACAAGCTCCCGCCCGACGGCAAGGAGACCGCCAGCTCCGGCACCCAATACGAGCTGATGCAGGCCCTGCACCAAAAGCAGGAGAGCAAGGACAAGCTGCCCGACCTGCTCGTTTGGGTGAATAAAGCCCCGCCGCCGCCAGCTTCATCGCCACCACTCTCGCGCAAGGACGAAGACGAACTCATCCGTCAGCGCCGCGCCCTCCAGGACTTCCTCGCCACCATCACCCGCGACACCAGCACCGGCATCTTCACCGCCGCCGTGAATCGCTACGAAGTCCCCAGCGATGACTTCAGCTCCTACACCTACCTCGACGAGTTCGAGGACATGATGGACAAGAAGCTGCGCAAGCTCATCGAGAAGCACATCGGCCAGCGCACCGTCAAACCCAAGCCCCAGTGGCAAGGCAGCCCCTACCGCGATCTCGATGTCTTCGAGTTTGAGCACGCGCCCATCTTCTTCGGCCGCAGCCGCGCCGTCGGCGAAGTCGTGCGCCTCTTGCAGAACACCCTCAGCAAGCCCCAGCCCTGCCACTTCGCCCTCATCCTCGGAGCCAGCGGCAGCGGCAAGAGTTCCCTCGCCCGCGCCGGGGTCTTACCCTTGCTCACACGCCCTGGCGTTATCGAAGGCATCGGCCTCTGGCGCTGCGCCATTGTGCGACCCAGCGATGACAGCAACGACCTTTTCCTGGCCCTCGCCTCCGCGCTGTTGCGTAACGTATCAGACAAACCCGGTGGCTGTCCCGCAGCCCTCCCCGAGCTAGCCGACCCCGAAGCCAACGACCCGCAGCAGTCCCTCGGAGCGGAACTCCGCGCCCATCCCCAAAGCGTCGCCATCCGTGTCAAAGACCAGCTCAACGCCATCGCCAAAGCCCACCGGACCCAGCAGAGTCACGCCCTCGAAGCCCAAATCGCCAGCCTTACCAAGGAAGGCAGACAGGCTGATGCCACGCTGAAACGAGAAGCCCTCCAACAGCTCCAGGATCCCAAGGCTCGACTCGTTCTCCTGCTCGATCAGATGGAGGAACTCTTCACGCTCAACTACGCCCCCGAGCAGCTCCGCGCCTTCCTTGAAACCATCGACGTTCTCGCCCGCAGCGGCCGCGTCTTCGTCATCGCCACCCTGCGCAGCGATTTCTATCACCGCTTTCAAAACCCGATTCCCACGGACCAAAAGACGCTAACCACTCTTGTGGACCTCGCCCGCGACGGTGCCCGCTTCGATCTTCTTCCACCCACTCCCGACGAGATCAGCCAAATCATCCGCAGCCCCGCCCGGCTCGCCGGACTTGAGTTCGAGCCGCACCCCACCATCGCCGAGCATACCCTTGCCGACACGCTGCGCGACGAAGCCCTCGCCGATCCCGAATCCCTCCCGCTCCTTGAGCACGTCCTCAATCGCCTGTACGAAGCCCAGCTCTCCCGAGCCGATGGCCGTCTCACCTTTACGGATCACACCACCCTCGGCGGAGTCGGCGGTGCCCTCGGCAAACATGCCGAAGACATCTTCACCGGGCAAAACCTCAAGCCCAACGAAACGCCACCGTCCTGGTCCGAAGACACCTTTCGCGCCGTCTTCGGCTGCCTCGTCACCTTTGGTAAAGGCGATGGCGATGCTGACGTGCCAAACCGCCGCGCCTTTGCCTATGATGACCTCATCAAGAGTGAACCCGCCGCTCAAGCCCTCGTGGACACCTTCATCCATGAGCGCCTCCTCATCGCCGACAAGGATGCTCAATCCCGCGCCATCGTCCGCCTCTCCCACGAAGCCCTCCTCACTCGCTGGCCGCGCCTCAGCCAATGGCTGCAAACCGCCCCCGTCCGTGACCTCATGTCCCAACGCCGCCGCCTCGAGTCCAGCCTCCGGCAGTGGCAGGAACAAGGCGGCACCCCCGACTGCTATCTCCAGCCCGGTTTCGAATTGGAAGAAGGCAAGCAGTTGCTGGATAGGCACGAAGCCGCGCTGAAGCCGGAGGAGAGGGAGTTTATTTGGGCTTCCGTGGCATATCATGCCGAACGCGAGATGAAAGCGTTGAATCGTAGAAGACGTGTTGTTGCCGTGCTCGCAACGCTGACCTGTGTGGCAATTGCAGCGGGTTTGATCGCTTGGAGCCAAGCAGGTCTTGCAAAACAGGCCGCGCAACAATCTAACACAGCACGGCTCGAGGCGCTTGATGCAGCCGAAAACGAAAAACAGGCTAACGAGAAAAATCTCCGCACCCTGCATGAGGCCAGCATGGCTGATTACGCTGTAGCCGTGCAGCGGATTGAAAAAGATAACAAATGGCATGAAGGTATCGCCCATCTGGCACGCTCTCTGAAGTGGGAGCCTACCAATTCGCTCGCCGCCGCTAGGCTCTATTCCACACTGTCGCTCCTTGCTGCGGAGAAAGAAAATTGGCCCCGTCAGATCTTGCGCCGCAAGTCGTTCCATTGCATGCTGGGAAGCGCGCAATTCAGTCCTGACGGCTCTCGCATCGTCACCGCGAGCATGGACTGGACTGCACAGGTGTGGGACGTGGCCAGCGGCGAGCCTCTAGGGGTACCTCTGCGCCACGAAGACATAGTGGAGAGTGCGCAATTCAGCCCGGACGGCTCTCGCATCGTCACCGTAAGCTGGGGCAAAACCGCGCGGGTGTGGGACACCGCTAGCGGCCAGCCACTGGGCGAGCCCCTGATCCACGAGGGCAGCGTGATTAGCGCGCAATTCAGCCCGGACGGCTCCCGTATCCTTACCACGAGCGATGACAGAACCGCTCGGGTGTGGGACGCGGCCAGCGGAAAGCTCCTCGGCGAGCCCCTGCGCTACGAAGACCGTATAATGGGCGCGCAATTCAGCCCGAACGGCTTCCGCATCGTGACCTTGAGCGATGACAGAACCGCTCGGGTGTGGGACGCGGCCAGCGGAAAGCTCCTCGGCGAGCCTCTGCAGCACGAGGGCAAAGTGGTGAGCGCACAATTCAGCCCGAACGGATCCTACATCGTGACTGTGAGCCTCGACAGCTCCGCGAGGGTGTGGGACTCGACCCGTGGTGAACTCGTAGGCGAACCCCTGCGTCACAAGCACGCCGTTCATAGCGCGCAATTTAGCCCGGACGGCTCCAGCATAGTCACAGCTAGCAGCGACAACACCGCTCAGGTCTGGGACGTGGCCAGCGGCAAGCCTCTCAGCGAGCCTTTGCGTCACGTCGGCTGGGTTAAAAGCGCGCAATTTAGCTCGGACGGCTACCGCATCGTGACCGTGAGCAATGACAATACCGTGCAGGTGTGGAATGCTGCCAGCGGCAAGCGCCTAGGCGAGCCCCTGCTCCACGAGGGCGGCGTGATTAGCGCGCAATTCAGCCCGGACGGCTCCCGCATAGTCACATCTGGCTGGGACAACACCGCGCTGGTGTGGGACGCACCTAGAGGCGAGCCTCAAGGGGTAACTCTGCGTCACGAAGACGCCGTTCATAGCGCGCAATTCAGCCCTGACAGCTCTCGCATCGTCACCGTAAGCTGGGATAGCACTGCGCGGGTGTGGGATGCGGCCATCGGCAAGCCTCTCAGCGAGCCTTTGCGTCACGACGACTGGGTTAAAAGCGCGCAATTTAGCTCGGACGGCTACCGCATCGTGACCGTGAGCAATGACAATACCGTGCAGGTGTGGAATGCTGCCAGCGGCAAGCGCCTAGGCGAGCCTCTGCTCCACGAGGGCGGCGTGATTAGCGCGCAATTCAGCCCGGACGGCTCCCGTATCCTTACCGCGAGCGATGATAGAACCGCTCGGGTGTGGGACGCGGCCAGCGGAAAGCTCCTCGGCGAGCCCCTGCGCTACAAGGACCGTATAATGGGCGCGCAATTCAGCCCGAACGGCTTCCGCGTCGTGACCGTGAGCGATGACAATACCGGACAGGTGTGGGATGCGGCCAGCGGAAAGCCCATCGGCGAGCCTCTGCAGCACGAGAACAAAGTGTATATCGCGCAATTCAGCCCGAACGGGTTCCGCATCGTGACTGTGAGTGTGAGCCTCGACTACTCCGCGCGGGTGTGGGATGCTACCAGCGGCAAGCTCCTCGGCATGTCTCTAGACCACGAGTCCCGTATAATGAGTGCGCAATTCAGCCCGGACGGCTCCCGTATTGTCACAGCGAGCGAAGACAAAACCGCTCGAGTGTGGGACGCGACCAGCGGCCAGTCCCTCGGCGAGCCCCTGCGCCACGAGGACACGGTATTGAACGCGCAATTCAGCCCGGATAGCTCCCTCATCGTGACCGCGAGCGTTGACAAAACTGCACGGGTTTGGGACGTAGCAAGCGGGAAGCAGGTCGGCGAGCCCTTGCGTCACGAGTCTCCGCCAGAGAGTGCGCAATTTAGCCCGGACGGCTCCCGCATAGTCACCGTTATGAGCTCTTACCACATCGCACGGGTTTGGCACTTTACGGAGGAGATGCTGCATCCGCCTATTCCCGTGCCCGAGTGGATGCTCCAACGCGCCTGCGCCATCGCCGGTCTGGACTTTGATGCCGCTGGGCAAATGCAGACCATCCCAGCCGAGAAGCGTAGAGCCATCCTGCTCGAACCTCTGCCAGACAACGACGCTTGGGCCTTGCTCGCCCGATGGGCGGTGCTGCCCGCCAACGAGCGCAGCTTCACGCCTGCATCAAAATTCACCCGCCGCCAGCTCGCCGAACGCGAGCGGGACTCCGGCTACAAGGAAGGCATCGAATCCGCCCTGCGCTATGACCCCTCTGTTCCTCTGGCGCATGTGCTTCTGGCTAAGTTTGAGGAAAACCCACAGCGCGCCGACTTCCTACGCGGCTACGGGCTTAAGCTCCTCCCCGACGATGCCATCCTCTGGGCCCGCGCGGCGAAGAGCCTGGTGGAACAAAAAGATATCAAACGTGCCCAACAAGCGGCGCAGCAAGCCCTGAACCTCGATCCATCGAATGCCGAGGCGAAAATGGCACTAGAAGCTGCAAAGCAAGCCGCCAGCGGCCGATGATGGCGTTCTTTGCCCTACACCCACGACGATCCCTGCCGACAGCCCCATCCGCCGCCTCTACCTCCTCACCTTGATCGATGCGACGAAGCACCCGCAGATTCACGGGCATCCCGGCATTGGTTTGCAGCGGTGCCGAGTCAAAGAGTGGTCCGCGAGGGCGCGAACCACCCCACGCGGCGGCGCGTAGGCTCCCCTTTGCTGAAACGCCTGGAGGAAGTGGCGACGCAGGACTGGCTGGCGGTGATGAACGAAATGACGAATGACGAAGTCGAGGGTCAGCGCAGCAGGGTCATGAGTTCGTCCGATATCCAGAAGCCAGCGATGTCTCGAAGGTCTTGCGCGATGCTCGCCGGATCGTTGGCGACGCCACGCCTGCGCGCTTCGAGAAGAACGCCGACCAAGCCTGTGCAGGTGATCCCAAGACGCTTCGCCGCCTCTCGGCCTCGGCGTTCATCCATCAACAGCACATCGGCATTCACTTCACGCGCGAGCACGATGGCTTCGGATTCGCCTGCGCCAAGATCCTGACGGAGTAAATTCACGAGCGGCCTGTCTTTGACGGTCTGCCGTTCAATCCAAGCCGCCGCGATTTCAGCCACACCGGCTTTTCCTGGAGGGCTTGCCACGACCTCTTGCCACACGGCATCTGGAATGACGAGTTGTCCAAAGAGGTCGTGCAGCAACTCCAGCCGACCAATTCGGCACAACGCGATCAGAGGCGATGAGTCCGCGACGACGATCATGATCGTTCAGCGAGGCAGGGAGGCAAGAATGGCCGCATCCTCAAGGGCATCAGCCACATCGTAATGAGGCCCCAATTTCCGGCTCGCGAGGTGGTTTTGAAACATCCCCACGGGCAGCAGCGCAAACTCCGCCGCCTTTCCAAGAGATAACCGATCCAGCCGGAACAGCAAGATGGCCAGCTCAAGCCGGATGTCCTCCAACGTCATGCGTGCACTGGCGAGTGCTTCAGCAGGGATGTCGAGACTGAGGGTGGCGTTCATGATACAGGATACTAGCGCCTGAGTGATTGCGGTTCAATCACGTCTTCTGGTGGGGAACTCTGCACCAAGTCCGGCCAGTTCCGCGTCGCCACCGCGATGTGGCAACGCTTGTTGCAGGGCGAGTGGCCCGGCTTTGAAGGGGCCACCGCGGCGAAAGATCAAGCCCCCGCGACGATCCCCGCCGACAGCCTCATCCGCCGCCTCTACCTCCTCGCCTTGATCGATGCGACGAAGCATCCGCAGATTCACGGTCATCCCACTCCCGCGCTGCGGGACCAGACCGCCGCGCAGATCGCGCCGGTGCTGACGAAGGAGATGATGGCCGCGCCCACGATCTCCCTGGCGATGATGAGCCTGATGCAGACCCTCGTCCCGCAGAGCGGGAACGACAGCCCCGACATGAGCGCTCCCCGCGCCGCCTTGATGCAATGCCTGGAGGAAGTGGCGACAAAGGACTGGCTGGCGGTACTGCGGGAGAGTGCGAGGTAGCCATCATCGCTCCGGGTGATGAGTGGGCACTCCAAAAATAGCTCGAAGATGCCGAGGCTGCGGCTATTGATGGGTGACCGTATCGCACTGCCCCATGAATCTCGCTGACTTCCAGAACCTTCCCTTGCATGGCGGTTTCCTGCTACTGCGGGTCACCGTGAGTGACGAGCCGATGGTGGACGCCATGGGGAGGCTCGCACTGGCGAAAACTCATATCGTTGGCTCAACGCTGGAGATCGAGCTTGGCGGCTCCATGCCTGTGCCGGATGAGATTTCGATCTCTCTCTATCACGAGGTGCTCGAAGCCGCCACCGTTGCGGCACCTTCGCCACCCAGCTCGGTTTGGGAACTCAATGAGGCAGGATTTGAGTCAGCCGCTTGTGACTATCATCAAAGGTTGGGCTTTGCTACTCCTGACACGCTCAATCAAATGCTGGCAGAGTTCGGTTTTTGATACGACACTTAACCCATGAACGACAACATCCACATCCAACTCATCACGCTCACCTCGGGCGGACGGTTGCTCCGGCTCGAAGACCCAGAAACAGGGCTGAGTGTGGAGCGCAAGCTCGACCCCGAGAAGCCGCTCGTGGCGCAGAAGGCAAGATTGGCTCGCCTTTTTGAAGAAATGCTGTGTGCTGAGTTGGCAGTCGCTTGATAAGCGACGATCCCTGCCGACAGCCCCATCCGCCGCCTCTACCTCCTCGCCTTGATGGATGCGACGAAGCATCCGGTCATCCCACTCCCGCGCTGCGGGACCAGACCGCCGCGCAGATAGCGCCCGTGCTGACGAAGGAGATGATGGCCACACCCACGATCTCCCTAGCGATGATGAGCCTGATGCAGACGCTCGTCCCGCAGAGCGGGAACGACAGCCCCGACATGAGCGCTCCCCGCGCCGCCTTGCTGAAACGCCTGGAAGAAGTGGCGACGAGGGAGTGGCTGGCGGTGCTGCGTGAGAGTCATCCCGAGCTTTAGCTCGCACCGCGAAGATGCTTCCGAATCCAGGAAGGCTTCTGACGACAATCTACGATGGCTCGGACTTTCACAATGCTGTCCTCGACGGTGTAAAAGATCGCGAAGGGGAAACGCTTCGACAGAGCGCGATGATAGTGGCGATAGGGCTTGGAGTGCAGGCCGCCGAAGATTGCGAGGCTGTCGATATCGGTGTAGAGATTTGCGAGGAAGTAGTCACCCAAACCCGCCTCACGTTCCTCGTAGAAGTGGTAGCCTTCAATAAGATCGGACTTCGCGAGGTCGAGGATCTGAATCTTCATTTCACCGCCGCGAGGATTTCCTGTTTGACGACCTCCCAGTCGATGAACTTGGCTGTGCCTGCGGTGATTTGTGATTCACGTTCATCAAGCACATCCTGATGCCACTGCGGAACGGGCAATTCGGCTTCGGTTTGAGACAGGTCATCCCAGAGTGCTTCCATAACGAAGAGCTTCTCCTTCAAGGGTAGTTGGTGAAGGGTATCGAGTGCAATCATGGCTGAGGGTAAGCAATGATCGTGGTGACGCAATGGATTTGACCATCCCCGCCGATAGTCCCAACCGCCGTCTCGACTGCCTCGCCTTGATCGATGCGACGAAGCATCGGTGGATGCAGGGTCATGATTCGATTGCCAATCGAATCGGCCAAGAAAAACGCGCCCGGTCTTTCGACCGGACGCGTTGAGGGGTGTCTCAAGGAGTGACACTCGCTGAGTGCCTAGAGGGCAGTTGGTAACTGCTTCTCCTTGTTTAATAGCGGTAGTGATCCGTCTTGTAAGGGCCGTCAACGGCCACGCCGATGTAGTCGGCCTGATCTTTGCTCAGCACGGTCAGTTTGACGCCGATCTTGGCGAGGTGCAGGCGGGCGACTTCTTCGTCCAGCTTCTTCGGCAGGACGGTGACGCCGATGGGGCGGCTGTCCTTGGTTTCCCACAGTTCGATCTGGGCCAGCGTCTGGTTGGTGAAGCTGTTGCTCATGACGAAGCTTGGGTGGCCGGTGGCGCAGCCGAGGTTCACGAGACGGCCTTCAGCCAGCATGAAGATGCTGTTGCCAGCCGGGAAGGTGTACTTGTCCACCTGGGGCTTGATGTTCAGACGCTTGACATCGGAACGTGCATTGAGCTTGTCCACCTGGATCTCGTTGTCGAAGTGACCGATGTTACAAACGATGGCTTGGTCCTTCATCTTCTCCATGTGCTCCAGGGTGATGATGTCCTTGTTGCCGGTGGTGGTGACGTAGATGTCGCCATAGCCCAGGGTGTCTTCGATCGGCATCACGCGGTGGCCTTCCATGGCGGCCTGAAGGGCACACACAGGGTCGATTTCCGTGACGATGACCTGGGCGCCCATGCCACGCAGAGCAGCAGCACAGCCCTTGCCGACGTCACCATAACCGCAGACGACGCCGACCTTGCCGGCGATCATGACGTCGGTGGCGCGCTTGATGCCGTCCAGGAGGGACTCGCGGCAGCCGTAGAGGTTGTCGAATTTGGACTTCGTGACGCTGTCGTTCACATTGATGGCCGGGAAGAGCAGCTTGCCTGCCTTGGCCATTTCATAGAGGCGATGCACGCCGGTGGTAGTCTCTTCGGAGACGCCCTTGAGGTCCTTCACGATTGTGTGGAAGATGCCGGGCTGGTTCTTGGCGATGTCCTTGAGGAGGTCCTTGATGACCTTGACTTCGTGGTTGTCCGAAGGGGTGTTGACCCAATCGTCACCGTTTTCCATTTCATAACCCTTGTGGATGAGGAGGGTCACGTCGCCACCGTCATCGACGATCAGTTCCGGGCCTTTGTCTCCTGGGAAGATGATGGCCTTCCAGGTACACCACCAATACTCTTCCAGAGTCTCGCCCTTCCAGGCAAACACAGGGGTGCCGGAGGCGGCGATGGCAGCGGCGGCGTGGTCCTGGGTGGAGAAAATGTTGCAGGAGGCCCAGCGCACGTCAGCGCCCAGTTCCTTCAGCGTTTCGATGAGCACACCCGTCTGGATGGTCATGTGCAGGGAGCCCGTGATGCGGACGCCAGCGAGGGGCTTCTTCGGGCCATACTTCTCGCGAGTGGCCATGAGTCCTGGCATTTCGCTTTCGGCGATGTCGAGTTCCTTGCGGCCAAAATCGGCGAGGCCGATGTCTTTTACTTTATAGTCGGACATGTGTGGTGTGTCGTGGTTCAGGTTTGAGATGAAATTAAACAAATCATCGCATCAAGATGCGTTGATATGTTCCTGAGAGGAAGGCGAGTGTCAACCGTTCGTTTGTGAGGAGTCAAAAACCCATTGGCTTTACTGTTCGCCTCAAGGAGCGTCCTTCCAGGAAGACCGCACTAGGCCGTGCCAATCTTGGGCCTATTGCTGCAACGTCGCAGGCATTGACGAAATGGGCCAAGATCACCCTGCCAACGTGGGCAAAGTGCATCGTAAAAGTCACTGATCAGACGGTGAAAAAACGTGACAAAATCATGACTACCTAGGTATAGCATTGGCTGGTCGGAAGAATCAAACACACGCCATTGACAGTATGGGAGCCAAAAGCTGGATGATTGCTTATGTCGAAAAGGGGACGAAGCCCGAAGAGGTCTTTGCCTCGCAGCCTGCGCTAGATCGTGAGGCATCGGAGAAACTGGCGCGGGAGCTTTTTCCTCGCCTGCAGCTCATTGCGGATGTGGATGGTGACCTGTCGCGCACTTGTCCACGGGGGAGCCGTGTGCTGGTCGGATGTTACCCTGGAGTCAGTGTGGTGGCCTCCTCGAAACTGATGATGGATGCCCCATCCCAGCTTCCAGCTCGCTACCTATCGGCTGCACGAGGAAGAGACGTTTACTATCATGTAATGTGGAGCACGGTTGACTGGTTCGCCTATGCCATTTGGAGCGATGGGAAGTTGATTCGTTCCTTGGACTTATCGTCCGATACGAAGGTCACTGAGGACATCGGCGAGCATCTGCCGTTTGAGGCTCCTTATTGGAATGGGCAACGTCCCATTGCGCCGGAAGATGACTCCTATCCCTTGCCCTTTCATCCGCTGGACCTTGGGGAGACCGTGCTCTTCAACCTGTTTGGCTATTACCGCGACGGCGGGTGGGACGAGGATGATTCACGCGGACCGCTTTTTGATCCCAAGTCGATTGTTCTGGCTGGATTTAAAGGCAAGCCTTGGTGGAAAATCTGGTGATCGTCAGAATCGGGGCCTTCGAGTTAGGGAAGCGCTGATTGAATCGGAATCCCGAATTTTGGACCACGGATGAGTCGGATTGAATGGATACAGACTGATTCAAACCGCTTATCGAAGGATAGAGATCCCATCCGTGCTATCCGACTCATCCGTGGTTTTCAACTCTCTGATTAAACCAGTCATTCCTGAGGCGATCTGGAAACCCCGCAGCCCCGCATCGTCCCGCGTGCGGGACTACACACCAACCACCGCCAACGGCTCCCGTCCTCATGGCGACATCTTCACGGCCTCGTCACTCCAGGGCCCCTCGCCGTTCGGGCCCAGGGCTCGGACGCGGAAGGCATAGACTTTCCCCGGCGTCAGGCCCTCGATGGTGCCCTTGCTCTGCTGCTGGTTGCGCACCTGCGCCCAGGGGGCGGGCGTGTCGTGTTCCTTCATCTCGATGGTGTAGCTGCTGGCCCCATAGATGGCATCCCATTGCAGGTCGATCTCACCGGCGTCATCGCCCATGGTCGCCCGCAGATTCCCCGGCGCAGGCATGTTCCCCACCGGTGTCGGCGTCCCGCGCAGCGGCAGGCCCACCGTCGCCAGCTTCACCAGATCATTCGGCGTCACCGCCTCGCAATTGTTCGCCCGCGCCGTGATGATCGTGTCCCACATCAGCTCCTTCGCATCCCGTGCCGCGATGGCCGCCTTCCACGCAGCCTCCGCCGCTGCCACCGCATCCTGGGCCTCCTGCAGCTCCACCTGCGCCGTGTCCATCTGCGCATCCGTGGGCACCCGGGTGGGCACCGGGTAGTTCGCATTCCCCGTCATCGCGCTGATGTGCGTCGTGCCCATCGCCAGTTTTTGCAGCACCGTTTTCTTGAACAGCTCCAGTTTAAAGTATTTCATGTTTTGGGATCGTTTGTGTTTGGGTAGCAGCACCGGCGGCGGGGACGAATCAAACAGCAGGCCGGAATCAAAAGTGGCTGAGCTGTCGAATCGTGCCATGACCGTCGGTGGAGTGGCCGGATCACACCACAAAACCGGTCCCGCCACGCATGACACACTTGTATAAAATCACAGGCAGCCCGTGCGACCGTGACGTTCCGCCTCCGCCATCAGTTCCAGCACCCCGATCCCCAGGCCCGCACACAGGATCTCCACCGTGTCCACCTTGGGCCTGCGCGACCCTGTCTCCAGGTAGTGGATCTCCATCCGCGACAGCCCGCAGCGCTGGGCCAGCCCCCGCTGGCTCAGCTTCGCCGCCTGTCTCCTCAGCCGCAGAGTTTTGCCCAGATTCAGCGTGATCGGCCCGGCTCCGTTCGTGCTCAGGAAAAACTTGCTCATGGCGGCCAAATAGGGGTCAAAACATAAGGCGTTCCTGCATACAATCGTAAACCAGCGCCATCAAATCTCTCAAGAGTTCACGAAAAAGGGAAGAAAAAACCTCAAATAATCCGCAAAAATCCTTCTCCGTCCCCTCGCTGCTCCTCCGAGCTCCCCTGCACCCCGACCCCCACAAGTCTATCGAGGGCACCGAGACCTCTATTTTGATCAAATAGAGCTCTACTTTGGCGAAATAGACTTCTCGGTGCGGTCGATAGCGCCGCTATCACGGGCAATAGGGGAGCAATCGTGCTCACTCGGGCGGCAATCGTGGGCCTTCGCGGAGCTATCGCCCAAACCAGCGGAGCTATCCCGCCCGCCCGCGCCGCAGGTAAGGGCAACCTCGGAGCTACCTACCTCACCCGCCCCGCTACTCCGCGACACTCCGGAGCTGGCGTGCGTGGTAGCACCGCTTTTCCCCGCAACCCCGGAGCTTACGTGCCTGCCAGCGCCGCATCCTTGGGCAATCGCGGAGCTTGGGTGCGTGACTCGGCTGCTAGCGACCACGCCTGCGGCGCTTTCATGGAAAGCAGCAGCGGTTTCTGGTGGCCTGACTGGGCTTTCGGCCGGCAGAGGCTCCCCCAATGCAAGCCTCTGCGGTCGCTTTCACTCCCCGTGCTACGGCTTCCCCTCCGCTGACGGCAAAGGGCGGTTTTCAATACGTGTTCCCAGCTTCCCCGGCTTCAAGGTGAACTTCAGCACCGCCTCACCGCGCCGCACTTCCAGTGGGATGGTCTCTCCCTTCTCCTCACTCGTCAGCTTGATCAGCTGGTCCGCAGAAGTGATCGCCTGCCCCTGGTAGCTCAAATACACATCGCCCGCTTGCAGGCCCACCGTGTCCCCCTGGCCACCCTTCACGACCTCCTTGATGACCACTTGATAGACCTCCGGCGCTAACTTCGCCACCACTTCAGCCAATATTTCTTGAAACTCACTCGGGGTGAGCCCGACCTCCGCCCGTAGGGTGTCCAAGCGCCCCCTTATATCCCCAGCCTCCATATCCATCCTCAGCGTCAGGACGAGGTAGTTCTCCAACGCTGTTAAGATACTCGAGTGCCGATGCCCCGTTCTGGTCTGGAATCGCAGGAAGATGCCCACCGTCTGTCGTAGGAGAGGCTCGGCTTCTGTCATTCGATTCGTTGTATTGAGCAAAGCGGCCAAGATGTTGAGGCCCGCCGCCACTTGGGGGTGATCGGGGCCGTAACTAGCCTCGGAGATCTTTAATGCCCGCCGCAGCAGCGGCTCCGCTTCCTTCAGCCGACCCGTTGTCTGGTATAAGTAAGCCAAGCTTATTAGGCGTATGGCAACATCTGGGTGATCTGGGCCATAGCTGGCCTCGGAGATCTTTAACGACCGCTCCATCAGCAGTTCCGCCTCTGGCAGCCGGTTCGTGTCCTGGAGCAACGAGGCTAGGTTGTTGAGGATCGTGGCGACCTCGGGGTGATCCGGGCCGTAGATGACCTCATTGATCTTCAACGCACGACGATAAAGCTGCTCCGCCTCCAGCGGCCCGTTCGTGTCCCGGAGCAACGAGGCCAGATTGTTCAGGCGAATGGCAATATCGGGATGATCAGGCCCGTAGCTGGCCTCAGAGATCTTCAGTGCCCTCTGCAACATCGGCTCCGCTTCCTCCTGCCGGTTAGTGTCCTTGAGCAACTGGGCAAGATTGTTTAGGCGAATGGCCACATGGGGGTGATCCCTGCCGTAGCTAGCCTCGTCCATCTTTAACGCCCGCACCATCAGCGGCTCTGCCTCGCCTAGGCGGTTCGTAGCCTGGAGCAACTGGGCTAGGTCGTTGAGTGCTATGGCAATCATTGGGTGGTCGGGGCCAAGGTGCTGCTCGCGCAGAGTGAGGATCTCCCGCATGAGTGGCTCGGCATCCTGATGACGGGCGAGCTGGAACTGGATGACTGTGACCCAAGTCTGTGCATCGGCCCAGGCGAGGGGGGCGGTGGTTTTGTCCACGAGGGCGGCTGCTTTTTGACGGTAGTCGAAGGCTTCTTCATACCGGACTTTGTCATAGGCGATCTGGGCTTTGCCCTCCCAGGCTTGTTTGGCCCGCTGGAGTGCCCCGGTTTCCTCCTTGAGGACTTGATCGAACTTTTCCCCGGCCTCCGCAGGTTTGCCGGAGGCGAGCAGGGACTGTCCCTGAACCAGGGCATCCAGACTGGTGCGGCCTGCATGGAGTAGGGCGCGCAGGTCGGTGACGCTCATCTGCATCTGCCGGGCCAGTTCCTCCTCCAACCGCGCCTGGGACCACTGGCTGATGGGGTCTTTGGCGGGGTCGGTCTGCTGCTGGAGGCGGCTGAGAGCCTCCTGCACCTGGGTCATCTGGGCGGCAAGGTGGGTGGTGTCCTTTTTTGCCTGCATCTGCCAGACGCCGATACAGGCAAGGAGGAGTAGAATGGCAGCGGTGGCCCAGATGCCCCAGTGACGGGTGGTTTTGACCTCGGCAGAGATTTTTACCTGCTCCTGCTCCAGGCCGATGACCTTTTCCTGAAGGGCGATGATGTGGGTGCGAAGTTCCAGATCATTGGCGGCGGTGTAGCGGATGTGGGCATCCTTCCGAATGAAGTCACGATGCTGTTGCTGAAGGGCGGTTTTCTCCGGGGCCTCGGGCGGGACTGGCTGGCCGTCGGAGTCGGTGGGGACATCGTAGGGGTAGGTATCCGGAAGGACGAAGGTATAGACACGCAGGCCGAGCTGGCGGGCAATGTGATACTCCATCTGAGTGTAGCTGTGGCGGTCGGTGCCGGGCGGGAGGGTGGCGGGATCAGGCTCGGCCCCGTAACGGTTTCCAGCGATGTGGATGAGGGCCTGGCAGTCGCTGATCTTGCCACGCAGCATGTCCGCGATGGTGCGGTAGTCGGGCTCGAAGTTGGTCTGCTCGACGGGGTGGCAGTTGATGGTGAGCAGGGCGTCTTTGACAATCTGACGTGCGCTGCGCAAGTCACCGCTGGTGGCGGAGATGAAGACCTTGGGTGGATTTGCCATGACGTGGGAGTGTTTGACCGCGCGGGTTTGTAAGGCATTCCCTCGGTGGAGGCGAGCGGGAAGTGCGGGGATTCACAAGGAGTGTGGGCTTCCAGCCCTCACAGGCGGAGGCCAGGATGGCCTCACTCCTTGTTAGACCAACCGCAACCTTTTCCTCAACAACCACTCCGCCGTCAGCAGGACGATGACGATGCCGAACCACCACCAACTGGACCAGAGGATGGTCTCGCGGACGGTGGTTTGTTTGCGGTCGATGGACTGCAAGAGGTTGGGGAGCTCGGTGGCGGCTTGTTCTTCGCGGAGGAAGCGGCCGCCGGAGGCGGTGGCCATGGACTCGAGCAGTGGGCGGTTCAGGGTCAGGGTGGCCCATTCGGGGTTGCCGGTATCGGCGACGCGGAGGGAGAGGCGGAGGTCGCTGCGCACGGCGGCGGGGCTTTCGGCGACGGCGATCTCATAGGCTCCGGCCTTGAGCGGCGGGGTGAGGGCGCGGTAGATGCCGAAGTGGGTGGGGTCGGGCTCGAGCTGGAGGGTGGCGATCTCTTTGCCATCCAGGAGGAGGAAGGCGCGGGGTTCGGCGTCGCTGATGAGTTCTCCGGCGGGGTTGCGGACACGGACGCGGATCTCGGATTGCTCACCAGGGGTGTAGCGGAGGCGGTCGGTGCCGATGGAGAGTTTTTTGTCCTCGGCCTGGAAGGGCGGGGCGGCGATCCAGGCGGCGAGCTGCATCCAGAGGCGCTGATGGTAGAGGTCGCCCACCTGATAACGCCAGCGCCAGAGGTCATCGGTGCCGAGGTAAAGAACGGCCCCGGCGCCGACGGAGCGGAAGACGGCGGCGGGTTTGCCGGGCTGGGAGTCGCCTGGCTGAAAGGAGGCGAGGGTGATGGCGCCGGGCTGGGCCTGGACGCTGGCGGCCCAGCGCATGTCGGGCAGGGTGGGCCAGAGGGTGGTATTGGCGCTGGGGCTGTCGCTAAGGCGGAGGGCGGGCTGGCGTTCGCCATCGCTGGTGAGGCTCCAGGAGATGTTTTTGGCGGCGGTTTCGGCGACCCAGGTGACGGGGATGAGGGGGGCGGTGGGGCCTTCGGTCCATTTTTTTAAATGCCCGCGCAGGCCGTCAATGAGGATGAGGCCGCCGCCGCGCCGCTCGACGAACTCGATCAATCCGGCGCGCTGGCTGTCGCTGAAGCGGGAAGGGGGGACATCGCCGAGGAGGATGAGGTCGTAGCTGAGGAGGTCCTCGCGGGTCTTGGGGAAGTTCTTTTGCAGGCTGCCGTTCTGGGGCTGCTCGGCGTAGTCGTCGAGGACGAGGCTGGCCTCCCAGCGGTCGTCACGGTCGAAGTGGTTGTGGATGTAGCGGGTCTCCCAGCGCGGGCGGCCATCCAGGATGAGGACTTTGCGTTTCTTGGTAAGCAGATGCAGGGCGACCTCGCGGCTGTTGTTGGAGCGGGTCTTCTCGATGCCTGAGCGCTCGCCCTGGACGGCGACCTGGACATTGAGAAGGCGGAGGGTTTTGTCGCGTTCGCTGGCGGCTGCGGCGGGCAGGTTTTTGACGGGAAAGGTGAAGTCAAAGCGGCGCTCGCCTTTGCCATCGCCGGTGAAGTTTTGCTCCCACATCGTTTTGCCGCCGCTGCTGATGCGCACCTGGGCGGGAGTGCCAGCGGGCAGGGAATCGCTGATGAGGACACGGCCCTGGAGGTTTTCCTCGGCAAAGACGGACTCGGCGGTGAGGAGATTGAGCACACTGAGGTCGGGCGGGGGGATCTCGCTGCCGAAGCCGACGGTGAAGACGGGCGTGTTCGACTGCTTCATGGTGGCCGCGAATTCCTCCGGGGAGCCGGGGCCGTTGTGCTGGCCATCGCTGAAGACGACCAGGGCGGTGCCTGGCGTGACGGGGCCGAGGGCATCGCGCAAGGTGTTGTCCAGGTTCGTGATGGGGGCATCGGCCTGGATGTCAAAGCTCTGCGGCATGTCGCCGGAGGTGTCCTTGCCCTTTTGCCGATACCACCAGAGACGCTGGGTCTGCTGACCGCGCAGGAGGACGAGCTCCACGTCCTGGGTTTCAGTAAGTTTTTTGAGCAAAGGCGTAGCGCCGCCGAGGAGCATCTTTTCGGCACGGGTGAGGCGGGCTTGGGGAGTCGAACGAACTTCCAAGTTCGTTCCTGTTCCTGCTTCGGCGTCGGGGGGAACGAACTTGGAAGTTCGTTCTACATCATCCTCCAGATTCATGCTGGCGGAGGTGTCCACAGCCAAAATCACGCGGCCAAGCTGGCGCTGGGTGGTTTCCTTGCGCATGACCGGGCCGGACAGGGCGAGCACGAGGATGAAGACGGCGGCAGAGCGCAGGGCACCGGGCAGCCAGGCGATGGGGCTGTTGCTGAACCGCGCCTCCCGGCGATAAAGAAACCACATGGCTGCGGCCAGGACGAAGGCCAGGGCTCCGATGGCGAGGGCAGGGTAGTCCCCGGTGAAGCGGAGTGTGGTTTCGGTGGTGGGGTTCACAGGCAGCGATGAAAAGAATCGGGAAACAGGGGCATCAAAGAACACACGAACCTGGGAAAACCTAGCGTCTTCTGTGCAGAAAATGTGCGCTTTCTCCCGGCGGCCTTCCTTCACCTCCAGGTTGCACAGACAGGAATCCGCGCCCATCATCGCGGCCCCTTTGGCGACTCGCCACCCCCTTTCCCATGCTCGCACAACTCGACTCCCTCAAATCCGAAGCCCTGGCCGCGCTCGACACTCTGTCCGATGAAGCTGCGCTGGAGGCCTTCCGCATTGATTACCTGGGCAAAAAGGGCAAGCTCACCGCCCTGAGCGCCGGGATGCGCGATGTCGCCCCGGACCTGAAGAAGGAAGTGGGTGCGAAGCTGAATGAAGTGCGTGAAGCCATCACCGGCGGGCTGACCTCCCGGCAAGAGGGGCTGCAGGCGGCAAAGGATGCGGCTTCCGTCGCGGGGATCGATCTCAGCCTTCCGGGTCGCCCGAGTCTGGGTGTGGGCACACTGCATCCGCTGACGCAGATCCGTGACTTGGCCGTGCGCACCCTGCGCCGCATTGGGTTTACCCTGGCTGATGGGCCGGAGATCGAGACGGAGTGGCATTGCTTTGACGCCCTGAACACGCCTGCGGATCACCCGGCCCGCAATGAAAGCGACACCTTTTATTTGCCCGATGGCCGTCTGCTGCGCACGCACACGTCCAGCGTGCAGATCCGCACCATGGAAACGGTGAAGGCCCTGCCGGTGCGCATCATCGCTCCTGGCGCGGCTTATCGTCGCGATGAGATCGATGCGACGCACCTGAGCGTCTTCAATCAGATCGAGGCCCTCTATGTCGATAAGGACGTCAGCCTTGCCGATCTCAAAGGCACGCTGGAGTTCTTCTTCCGCGAGGTCTTTGGTCCGAAGACCGTGGTGCGTTTCCGCCCGCACTTCTTCCCGTTCACGGAACCGAGCTTCGAGATCGATGTGAAACTGGAAGCCAAGGGCAAAGAAGCCCGCTGGATCGAAATCGCCGGTTGCGGCATGGTGGACCCGGCGGTCTTCGCCGAAGTGAGCAAGAAGCGCGGCGACAACCTTTTCGACCCCGAGCAGGTGACCGGCTTTGCTTTCGGCATGGGCCTGGACCGCCTCGCTATGATCCTGCACGGCATCAGCGACATCCGGCATCTAATTGAAAATGACGTGCGGTTTTTGCAGCAGTTTTAAAGCGAATTTAGAACCACTAATGGGCACTCATAACCACTAATGATGCCGATCCAATATCTGAAATATTAGTGTCAATCAGTGCCATTAGTGGTTTCAAAACTCCCCTCTTTCTCCCATGCAAGTTTCTCTCTCCTGGCTCAGCACCCATCTTGACCTCAGTGGTTATACCACGGACCAGCTTTCGGACCTCCTGACCTTTGCGGGCATCGAGGTGGAGGGCATTGAGGAAAAGGGCATTGCTTCGGATAAGGTCGTGGTTGCAAGGATTGACTCCTTTGTGCAGCACCCGAATGCGGACAAGCTGAGCGTGTGTCAGGTGGATGATGGCTCCGGCACGTTGCGGCAGATTGTCTGCGGTGCGAAGAACTTCAAGGCCGGGGACAAGGTGCCGCTGGCGCTACCCGGTGCCGTGTTGCCCGGCGGGTTCGCGATCAAGGAAGGCAAGCTGCGCGATGTCGTCTCCAATGGCATGATGTGCAGCGGCAAGGAAATCGGCCTGGGGGAAGACACGGGCGGGTTGATGATTCTTGACCCCTCGCTGCCGGCGGGCAAGCCGCTGAAGGAGATCATCGTTTCCGATACCGTTTTCGATTTGGAAATCACGCCGAACCGTTCCGATCTGCTCAGTCATCTAGGCCTGGCACGTGAGCTGGCGGCGCTGACGGGCTTGCCGCTGAAAGGCGCGCGGGATCACGTCGCGGCTACTTCCAAGACCCGTGAGGCCAGGGAGAGCGAAGTGGCGCTTCAGGCCGCCGATGGCTGCCCCTATTATACGGCCCGCATCATCAAAGGCATCAAGGTCGGCCCAAGCCCAGACTGGCTGAAGGCAAGCCTGGAAAGCATCGGCCTGCGTCCGATCAACAACATCGTGGACATCACGAACTATGTGCTCATGGAAATGGGCCAGCCGCTGCATGCCTTTGATTTGGACAAGCTCCAGGGCGGCATCGTCGTGCGGCGTGCGGCGGAGGGTGAAAAGATCCTCGCCCTGGACGGCACGGAGCCGACCCTGCTGCCGGAGGATCTCGTCATCGCCGACAGCCAGCGTGCCGTCGCCATCGCCGGGGTCATGGGCGGTGAGGAAACCGGAGTCACGGAGGGCACGGTGAACATGGTTTTGGAGGCCGCTTACTTCACGCCATCCGGCATCCGCCGCACCTCCCGCCGTCTCGGCATTCATTCGGACTCCAGTTATCGCTTTGAGCGTGGCATGGACCCGCAGCAGGTGCAGGGCGCTTCGGATCTGGCGGTGAAGTTGATTCTCGAACTGGCCGGCGGTCAGGTGGAGGAGACGCTTGCCGTGGCCGGTGCCGCACCCGCCCTGGTGCAGGACGTCACACTTGATGAAGAACGTGCGCATCGTTTGTTAGGCATTCCCGACCTGAAGACCGAGGAAGCCCACGGCATTCTCACGAAACTCGGTTTGATCCAAAAAGGCAGCGATGCGGCCAAGACCGTGTGGACCATCCCAAGCTACCGTCTGGATCTCATCCGCAGTGTGGATCTGGTGGAAGAAGTCGCCCGTGTCGTCGGCCTGGAGCGCGTGCCTTCCCGCTCCATCGCCGTCATGGCCAGTGGTGATGCCACGGACCGTCAGTATGACCACGTCATGCAACTCCGTCAGGCGCTGGCGAATCGCGGTTTCAACGAAGCTCAAACCCTGCGCCTGATCTCCACCGCGCAGATCAGCGACAGTCTCGGCAATGCCAATCCCGCTGCCGTCAGTGTCGCCCTGAAGAACCCGCTGAGCGAAGACCTTACGACCCTGCGCCCCAGCCTGATTCCCGGCCTGCTGACCACCGCTGAACTGAACATCCGTCAGGGTGCTCAGCGGCTGCGTTTCTTCGAGGCGGGTCGTGTGTTTCTGAAACTGCCGAACGGTCAGACCCGCGAGGAAGACCGCCTGGCCATCCTGCTCAGCGGTCCCGTCGCCCCCGGCTCCTGGCATGGTCGCGAGCCTCAGGCCTCCGATGTCTTCGACCTGCGTGGCATTGTCGAAAGCCTTCCCGGCGTCACTTCTCTGGACGTCAAACCGCTGACCGATAACGGTGCCTTCCTGCTGCATCACGAGCTGAAGGCGGGCAACCGTGTTCTCGGCTGGATCGCCCAGCTTCACCCCGCTCGTGCGCGTCAGCTTGATGCCCGCAGCCCCGTGTATGTCGTCGAGCTTTTGCTCAGCGCTTTACGTCAAGGCAGCAGCGGCCCGGCGAAGTTTGAGGACCTGCCGCGTTATCCCGCCATGACCCGCGATGTCGCCTTTGAGCTACCTGCCAACGTGGCCAACACGAAGGTCAGCGCCTTCTTCACCGGTTTGAAGGAGCCTCTCCTGGTGAAGGCGGATCTGTTCGATGTCTTCACGGATGCCACCGGGACGAAGCTCGCTGCGGACCGTAAATCGGTTGCCTGGACGCTGACCTACCGTGCGCCCGACAAGACCCTCGAAACCCCTGAAGTAGATGCCGTTCATCAGCGCGTGCTCGCAGCTTTGGAAAAGGCCCTGCCTGCGACGATTCGGCGTTGATTGGTGACCGTTCATCGAATGGCCGGACAGGGGATGATCTCCTGTCCAGTCCCTGGATGCGGACTGAATCAGCAAGCGATGTGCAGGAAGTAATTCACGCCTTCGGGTTCCCAGAAAATCTGGACCTGATCCGGCGAGGCACCTGCACTCCCGGCCAGGGTAAGCAGGGTTTCCCGGCTGCGATGAATGGGCTGCCAGTGGCCTAACAACTCCATGTAGTCGCGGCTCGGGTTGTAATCCGAAAAGTTGCCGACGACGACTTCGCCGCCGGGTTTGGTCACGCTGATCATGGCCTTGAGCACATGGATGAAAACGCGGTCGCTGAGGTAATCGAACAGTCCGGCGGACCAGGCCAGGTCATAGCCGCGAGTGGGCACAAAGCGCAGCACATTGCGGTGATGAAAGCGCAGTTGCGATTCCCAGGGCGTGCAGAGACGCCGGGCATACTGGATGGCATGGGCATCCATGTCCACGCAGTCCATCTGCACTGGGGCGTCCGGGTGATTCATGAAAAACTCACGCACATCCCGCGCCGGACCACTGGCGACGTTGAGGACCTGAAGGTCATCACCGCCTGTGTGCCTTTCCAGATGTTTCTGCATCAGGTCCTGAAAGTAAGCCTTGCGATTTCTCACCGCCACCGGGGCCGCCTGACTGTGGAAATAAAGATCCCACAGGCGGAGTTGCGGATCGCTGTTGGTATGGCGGGTATAAATGTGGTCGATGATTTCGAAGTCGCCGCTGTAGCCATATTTTCGCTCCAGAGCCTGCGATTGCATGGTGCCCTGAAGGTGGCGTTGAGTGACTTCCTGGATGTAGGCGGAGACTTCCTCCTCCTGTAGGCTGCCCCCGCGCACGGCATCCCCCAGATGACGGACGGCCCGGTTCAGCACGGCATATTCCGGGGGCAGCGGGCCGCCCTTGCTCAGGAAGTCGTGCAATAAATCATCAAACGAATTCAGAAGATGCGACTCACGCCGTTGTAAGACCGGCGACTCTGCTGTGAGGATGGAGTAGGGAGGCGGCATCTCGTTATTAATTTTTAAAATATCGAAACTACTTGGTAATAAGCAGAACAATTTTGTTAAAATAACCGAGATATCAGGGCTCGCAAAACCCGAATTGCTTCAAGTCTGGAACTTTGTTTCTGAAAATTAAGCTCCATTCTAGTGAGTCCAAAGAATGGCGTGGTTTAAATTCGAAAGTGGCTCTAAGCCTCATTAAAGTGGGTGTTTTGCATGAAAACGAGGTGGGGCGGAGGCTGAAGAAAGATGTTTCATGCGCTTTTTTTGCGGTTAGTTGGGTTGTTTGTGGCTTTGGTTTGCCGAACACGCTCATGACTCCCGATTTTCTTTTTCAAGCCGTCATTTACCTCCTGGCTGCGGTGGCGGCAGTGCCGATTGCCAAGCATTTGGGGTTGGGGTCCGTGCTCGGGTATTTGTTGGCCGGGGTGGTGATCGGCCCCTCGCTCCTGGGGCTGGTGGGGGAGGTGGAGGATGTGCAGCATTTTGCGGAGTTTGGCGTGGTGATGATGCTGTTTGTCGTGGGGTTGGAGCTGCGGCCCAGCCTGCTTTGGCGGCTGCGGGGGCCGATCCTCGGCACAGGCAGTGCGCAGGTGTTGGGCACTGCGGGGGGAGTCACGGCGGTGGCCTTGCTGCTCGGGATGGCTTGGCCCGTGGCGGTGACCATCGGGCTGATTTTGACCATGTCTTCCACAGCCATTGTGATTCAGTCCCTGGCGGAGCGGAAGGTCCTGAACACTCGCGGCGGTCAGGCCTGTTTCTCGGTGCTGCTGTTTCAGGACATCGCGGTCATCCCCATCCTAGCGGTGTTGCCCTGGCTGGCCCAGGCCAATGGCGGCCATGCGGCGGAGGGCGGGCATGGGCATGAGTCGGCGCTGGCCCATCTGCCGCAGTGGGCGCAGACGCTTTGCACCATTGGGGCCGTGGTGGGGGTGGTGGTCGTGGCGCATTACTTTTTGCGATATGTGTTTCGGTATGTGGCGGCGTCAAAGCTGCGGGAGATGTTCACGATCGTGGCGCTGCTGGTCGTGGCGGGAGTGGCGTGGCTGATGCATCTGGTGGGGCTGTCTGCGGCGCTGGGCACTTTCATTGCCGGGGTGGTCCTGGCAGAGAGCGAGTATCGGCATCAATTGGAGGCGGATGTGGAGCCGTTTAAGGGCTTACTGCTGGGGCTGTTCTTCATGGCCGTCGGTGCGGGGCTGAACCTCGGGCTGGTCATGGCACAGCCGGGCCTGGTGATGCTGCTGGTGCTGGGTTTGATCGGGGTGAAGTTCCTGGTCTTGCTGGCCCTGGGCGGGTTGTTCCGGCTGGGCTGGGGCGCGACGTTTTTGTTCGCCTGTGCTCTGGCTCAGGGCGGGGAGTTTTGTTTCGTCCTGCTGGGCACGGCAGGGCAGTCGGGACTGCTGGGGGCGGAGGTCCTGGGTCCGCTGAATGCGGCGGTGGCCCTCAGCATGGCCCTGACGCCGCTGCTGCTGATCGTGAGTGATCGCCTCATCCAGCCGCGCTTTGCCAAGATGAAACCGAAGCGTGAGCACGATGTTGTGGAGTCTCATGATCATCCGGTCATCCTGGCAGGCTTCGGGCGCTTTGGGCACATCATCGGGCGTCTGCTCCAGGCAAACGGCTTTGGGGTGACGGTCTTGGACAGTGACCCGGATCAGGTGGAAATGCTGGCCCGCTTTGGCCTGAAGTCTTTTTATGGCGATGCCTCGCGGGCGGACCTCCTGGCGGCGGCAGGTGCGGAAAAGGCCCGGCTGTTTGTTTGTGCGGTGGATGATGAGGCGAAGTCCCTGGAGATCGTGGATCTGGTGAGGCATGAGTTTCCGCACCTGCGCATCCTGGCCCGCGCCACCAGCCGCAATCATGCCTATGAGCTGATCAAACGCGGCATTCCGGATTTTCGGCGTGATTTGTTAGGCAGCTCCCTGGACCTCAGTGTGGATATCCTGCGCGCGCTGGGTTATCGCGCCCATCGCGCGGTGCGGGCGGTGGAGCTGTTCCGCTGTTATGAGGAGGAAAGTGTGCGCGAGCTGGCCAAGCACTTCGAGGGCGACCAAGCGACGTATGTTTCCATCGCCCGGCAGCATTTGGAAAACCTGGAGTCCGTTTTCCGTCAGGACCTGAAGCGGCAGCACCTGGATGCCGAAGATGCCTGGGAAATCGCCGGACCTAAGAACCCGTGAGGCAGGGTTTATTAACAAGGCGGGTGCGGACGGGGGCGTCCGCGCTCCATTGCCCTTCATGCGCCAGCAGCCAGCGCTTTCTCTCCAGCCCCCCCGCGTAACCCGTGAGCGAGCCGTCCCGCCCGATCACCCGATGGCACGGGATGATGACGGATAGCGGATTCCGCCCCACGGCGGCCCCGACGGCGCGCACGGCATCTGGCTTGCCCAAGTGCGCGGCCAGTTGCCCATATGTCCAGGTTTGACCCGTCGGGATCTGCCGCAGTGCCTGCCACACGTCTTGTTGAAAGGCCGTCCCCGTCAGCGGGGCCAGCGGCAGGTCAAAGCGATGACTTTTGCCCATGAAATAACGCGCCAGTGCATGCAACGCCTCATCAAAGCGGGAGCCATCATCCTCGCGAATCCATGCCTGCGCATCACGCGGCCAGTGGCGCTGACCTTCGAAATACAAGCCGCGCAGACCCTCCGCTGCACTGACCAGGGTGATGCCGCCAAGGGGGGATGAAGTGGTGGTGTAATAGAGCGGAGTGGGCATGGGCGGAAGCATCATTCTTCCAAAACGAATGCCACGATTCTCTGAAAATGCGCGCCCTTTTCCGCAGCGAGGTCAACCGGGCGCGCACATCCCAATACGTCGCCTCCTTGACTCGACAACCGTTCCCGGCAAGTTGGGCGGCCCATGACTGATGCCATCTCCAATGTCCTTGCCGAACGTTACGCCACCCCCGCCATGCGCGCCCTCTGGTCGGGCGAGGGCAAGGTGAAGCTGGAGCGGGACTATTGGATCGCTGTTTTGAAAGGTCAGCGCGACCTCGGCATCCCCGTGCCGGATGGCGTGATCGAGAGCTATGAGAAGGTGAAGGATCAGGTCAATCTCACCTCCATCATGGAGCGCGAGCGCGTGACCCGCCATGACGTGAAGGCGCGCATCGAGGAGTTCTGCGACCTCGCCGGGCACGAGCACATCCACAAGGGCATGACCAGCCGCGACCTCACGGAGAATGTGGAGCAGCTCCAGGTCTTCCGCGCCCTGCTGGAAGTGCGCAAAAAGAGCATCGCCGCCCTCTCCGGTTTCGCCAAACGGGCCGCTCAATGCCGCGACATCCCAATGACGGCGCGCACCCACAATGTGGCCGCGCAGGTGACCACCGTGGGCAAACGCATCGCCATGTTTGGCGAGGAAATGCTGCTCGGTGTCGAGGCCCTGAATGCCCTCATCGCCAGTTATCCCGCGCGTGGTTTGAAGGGCGCTGTCGGCACCCGGCTGGACCAGATCACTCTCTTCAACGGTGATGCCGCCAAGGCCCGTGCTTTGGAGGACCGCATCCTGCATCACCTGGGCATCAGCGCCTCTCTGGATGCCGTCGGCCAGGTCTATCCGCGCAGCCTGGACATGCAGGTCGTCTCCACCCTCACCCACGTGGCCAGCGGCGCAGGAAGCTTTGCCAAAACCCTCCGCCTCATGGCCGGTCACGAGCTGGCCAGTGAAGGATTCGCCAAAGGGCAGGTCGGCAGCTCCGCCATGCCGCACAAGATGAACAGCCGCTCCTGCGAGCGCATCAACGGCTTCCATGTCATTCTCAAAGGTTACCTCGCCATGGCCGCCGGACTGGCTGGGGATCAGTGGAATGAAGGCGACGTCTCCTGCTCCGTCGTCCGCCGCGTCATGCTGCCCGATGCCTTCCTGGCCATGGACGGCCTGCTGGAAACCCTGCTCACCGTGCTGAACCAGATGGAAGTCTTTGAAGCCGTCGTCGAGCAGGAGTTGATGCGTTATCTGCCCTTCCTGCTCACCACCACCGTGCTGATGGAAGCCGTCAAAGCGGGGGCTGGTCGCGAAGCCGCGCACGAGGCCATCAAGGAACACGCCGTAGCCGTGGCACGTGACATGCGCACGGGCAAGGTCAGTCACAACGACCTCCTGGCCCGTCTGGCCGCCGACGCCCGTCTTGGCCTGAACGCCACCGCTCTGGACGCCGTCATGGCCCAAGGCAAAGCCAACTCCGGCGATGCGCCTGAGCAGGTGGATCACTTCGTCGCCCGCGTGGGTAAACTCCTGGCTGCGCATCCCGAAGCCGCCGGGTATGAGCCGGGAAGCATTCTGTAGTTCAAAGCAGACCGCGTATTTCCTGTGAGACTGGCAGGGCGGACCAGGGCTCAGTCATCAGTGCTTTGCCTGATGACTGAACGGTCCTTTGAATCAAAATTTGTTCGCCTGGATCACATCCTTTTCACCCTTGAGGTAATTCACCAGATTCAGCGTCGCACGCATGGCCTGACGTGGCACGCTTTCATAAGTGCGCGAGCCGATGTGTGGGGTGATGAGGGCTTTGGGATGTTTTAGCAATGGGTGATCAGCCGGAGGTGGTTCTTCATCCAAGACATCCGTGCCATAACCGCCCACGGTGCCTGCATTCAGGGCCGCGATCATATCCGGCATGTGCACCAACTCCGCACGGGAGGTGTTGACGACGAGCAGACCGGGTTTGGCCAAGGCAATGCGGTCCGCGCGCACAAGGTGGCGGGTGCTTTCGCTGAGGTTGGCGTGCAGGCTCAGCACATCCACAGCGGCGATGAGGCTTTCGATGGTCTCATGGCGGGTAACGTTGTTCTCCGTGGCAAAGGCTTCCGGCCAGTAGATGTCCATGCCGTGGACCTCCATGCCAAAAGCGATGGCGCGTTTGGCCACTTCCTGGCCGATGCGGCCCAGGCCGACGATGCCGATCTTTTTGTTCCAGATTTCATTGCCTGTGACGCGCTTCCACTGACCTGCACGAACGGAGTTGGCGCTGTCCACGAGGTTGCGAACGAGGGCCAGCAGAAGGCAGAAAGTATGCTCGGCCACGGTGGTGTGGTTGACACCGGGCGTGAAGAGCACGGGCAGCTTCCGGGCGGTGCATTCCTCGACATTGATCTTGTCCAGCCCGATGCCGTATTTGCTGATCACGCGCAGGCGGGGCAGCGCTTTGTCCAGCACGGCGGTGGTGATCTCGTCATCGCCGCACAGGAAGGCATCGAAATCACCTGCCAGTTCCAGCATTTTGCTCTCCGGCAGGGGGCCGCGTTCGCGATGAATCTCAAAGCCCTGCGATTCGAGCAAAGCATGGTGGTCGCCGGGGGTGTCTTGGTAACTGGTGGTGGTGAGCAGGACGCGCATGATAAGGGCGCTCAGCATGGCCGGGATGCCTGCGACGGCAAGAGGCTTTCATCACACCAGCAGGAGTGCGCGAGAGAAATCGGAGACCGTCAGCCGCACGGGTGCCTGTATCCCTGGTTCCAGGGTGATGAGTTCCGCTTCCTCCGGTCGGAAGGCGATCACCACATGGCCGTTGGGCAGCGAGGCGTGCCAAGTGCGCGGACAGTGCTGACTCTGGATGATGACGGTGGTTTCGACAGTCTCTGGGATCATGGAGGGGTGACGGGTTCCGCCTTTTTGACGGTGGGCGGGGCAGCGGTCCGGCGTGATTTTTCCAATGGCCATTTCAGCGGACTTTTCTGCAAATGCGTGCGGCTGCTGACCATGTCCACCGCTCGTTGCAGCACGGTGTCACGCAGGACAGGGTGGTCATCCTCCGTCGATTCACCGGCACTGCGGCGGATGTAAGACTCCAGTTCGGGATTCTTGCGGGCAATGAGCGCCGCCTCATTGTAGCGCGGGCGGCTATGGTCAAAGAGACGATCTTTGACTGGACCTGCGGCATCGAAAATCTGGCGTTTAATCGCTGGCGGCAGATCCAGCGGGAAGTCAGGCTTCATACCCACCCGGAACAATGACCGATCATTGCTAAGCAGCATCTCAGCCCTGGCAAAGCGCAGCAGCCATTCCCCGTCCAGCGGCATCGTTTCATAGCGCACGGTGGCACCGCGCGTCTTGCCGCCGATCAGGAGGGCCTGCTTACGATCCCGCAAAACAGCGGCGATGGTTTCTCCCAGGTTGTTCGTCTCCGCATCTACCAGGATCACCAAAGGCTCTGTCCAAATCGGGTCACGGTTGGCGATGAAAAGCTGCGCGTCCTCCCGTCCCACTTGCTTGAGTTTAAACATCAGTTCCCCACGCGGGATGAAGAGATCCAGCATCCCTGCCGCCACCATGAAGTCTGCGGGAGGGGCGGCGCTGCGCAGGTCCAGAATGAGATAAGGCACTTTAGTCTCGACGTGCTTTTTCAGCGAGGCCTCCATCTGCCCGACCTCCTCCTCAGCAAAGCTCAGCGGGCGCAGGTAAGCGATCTCGGGCGTCAGCAGTTCCGCCTGCACGCCATGCTTGGTCAGGGGGCGCTCGGCTTCCACTTTGCTGATCAATTCAGCGCCCAGATCCAGCCTTTCCAGCAGCCCCTGAAAGGCGGCGCGGTTCAGTTCATCAAAGGTCAGGTCACTGCCCCGGATGTATTCACTGCGCAAGATCTGAAAGGCCGACTGCACCGCCGATTGTGAAACACCTTCCACCTTCTTCGGCAATGAATCCTCCGCCGCCAGGGCCATTCCGGCGAAGAGGACACAGGGGAGGAGTGTTTTCATAAGGCAGCGTTCTTCAAATGATTCAGCGCATGGACAGTGCCACGTCCGCCATCCCAGGCGAAATAACCGGCAATCGCCGCACTGACATAACGTTTCGCCTGCGCCACGGCTTGCGGCAGGGTCAATCCCAGGCCCAGGCCCGTGGCAATCGCAGCGGAGTAAGTGCAGCCCGTTCCATGCGTCTGCACCCCCTCGGTGCGTGGGGCCTCATACCAGGTCAGCCCGCCCTCCGCACACAGCACATCCGCCGCCGCCCCCGGCAGGTGCCCGCCCTTCAGTAGCACCGCCGTGCCAAAATCCGCCGCCAGATCCTGCGCACACGCCATCATTTCATCCCGTGTCGTCACCGGTCGGTTCCAAAGGACGCCCGCCTCATCCATGTTCGGTGTGATGACCGTCGCCAGCGGCAGTAAAAGCGTCCGCACCGCCTCGATGGCATCGTCTTCCAAAAGCTTCCCCCCACCCGTGGCCACCATCACCGGGTCCACGACCAACGGCGTGCCTGCCGGGGCCAGTTCGCGCCAGCTTTGCACCACCGCCTCCACCTGAGTCCGCCCGCCCAGCATGCCCGTCTTCACGGCAGCAATCGGGAATCCCTCAAACAGCACTCGAATCTGATCCTCTACCAAGTCCGGCTCCAAAAGCCGCACCATCGAAACCCGGCCTGGAGTTTCAGAAACCACACTCGTCAGCGCATTCAGGGCGTAACCGCCGAGGGCCGAGATTGCCTTCAAATCCGCCTGCACCCCGGCTCCACAAGAAGAGTCGGACCCGGCGATGGTGAGGATGAGAGGGAGTGACATGGCTGAACTGGGCAGTCAACGGTCAAAGGCGTCAAAGGTCAAGCAACCCTTGCCCCTCTTGACCTTTGACCGGATGCCCTTACTCTGAAGTATCATGAATGTCCGCTTCGAGCATCTCACTGGCCTGTCCGTTACGGTGGACGAGGTCCAGTATGATCCGACCCGGCCTGCACCGCCTGACAGGCCGCATCCGTTCGTCTATCACGTCTCCATTCACAACGACTCCCAGGAGACCGTGAACATCTTTGGCCGCAAATGGATCGTCCGTGATACTGATGGCGACACACTCGTGGTCGAGGGGGATGGCGTCGTCGGCCAGTTTCCGAAGCTGGAACCCGGTCAGACCTTCAGCTACAACTCCTACCACGTGATCAAGGCCGAGAGCACCGCCACAGGCTCCTTCTTCGGCACCACCACTCAAGGCCGCCCCGTCTGTGCCCGCATCCCGAGGTTTGAGATGCACCCGCCCATGATGGCGTAAGGTGCCCTATTCTAAAGCACTTCGGAATCCTCAGTAAAGTGACACCGAACAGCATCGAGAATATTGGCCTGAAGATCCACCAAGGCTTCTCCCTGGGTCGTAATACCGCCGCCGCGAGGGTCATCCCAATAGGCAACATATCCGCCGGACTCTTCAGCTTCGACCGTGAAAATGATGGAGTACATGAGCCGAGATTAACCATAACCCAGTCCTTTGCCAACAGGCCATCTGATTAAAAAGCCCGGCCCCCTTTCGAGGACCGGCTTTAAAGGTAATGTCAAAGAACTACTGCTTCACCACCTGCACCGCATCCAGGTGGACATTGCCGTTGGAGCCTTCTGTGCGGAAGGTGACCGATGCTTCCTCACCCGCATTGAACTTAAAGCTGCCGATGCTGTGTGCGCCTTGAGCTCCACTCGCAGGCTGGGTCTGATCCACCTTCACAGTCTTCTCACCGTCCGCGCTCAGGATCGTGATCGGCACGGTTTTACCGCGATTGGCGTGCGGCTGCCAATAGACGCGCACATCGTAGGTGCCGCTCTCTTTAACGGCGAAGGAGAAACGGGCACTGGCACCTTTGTCCTGGCCGTAGCTGTAATGATCACCCACGAAAGGCTTCAGGCCCTCACCCGTGGCCCACTTGCCAGTCAGCTCGGCGTCCGCATCGTCAATGACGATGCCTTCTAGCTTCTTCGGATCAAGGCTATCGCTCACCACTTCAGGCAGCTTCTTCGCATTGGCGGGCAGGTAAAGCGGGCCTTCCAGAGTGTCGCGACGCATGGCACCGGGCTGGCTCATGAGATCCTTCAGGATGTCCAGATAGTGCTCATACACTCCACGCGGAGTCGTGTGATGACGCACGCTGATCCAGGCCGCCTTGCCCACCACTTCACCGAACATGCCGCAGGTGCGCATCACTCGGGTGCTGCCCAGGGCAAAGCGATCCACGCTGATGTTGCGACCGGCCATGAAGAGGTTGCCGATGTCTTTGGAATACAGGCAGCGATACGGCACCGGATAACCGCTTTTGCGGTCAGTGTGCTTGCCAAACTGGGCGCGGGAGATGAACGGGTTCTCAGGGAACTTCACCGCATACTGTTCCTTCGGATAATGCAGATCCTGGTCCCAGGTCGTCGGCACGCAGGCATCCGGCTGGATGACACCATTGACCATGTCTTCACCCGGCAGAATGAAATCACCGACGATGCGGCGGGACTCACGCGTGCCGCCCACATAGGCCAGCCAGGTCATGTCGTAGTTCTTATACTGCTCTGGCTCATACTTCTTCAGGGCCGTCACCGCACCATAAACGGCACGGAAGTTCCAGTCACGAATGCGCTCCAGCCCATTGATTGGGTCTTGGTCAAAACCGCTCTCCCAGAACCACTCGCCATGCAGGTAGTCCTCCGCTTTTTCCACGGGGGTGTAGCCCAGGTCAAAGCCGGTCATGTTCGCCTTGTTCTTCACGCCCACAGGCTCCATCACACGCGGTGCCGGGAAGTCTTCCAGCTTGAGATCCAGTGCCCAAGGCGTCTCCGGCCAGGCCTTTGGATTTTCCACCTTCTTCAGCACCCACATGTTGCTCATGCCCATGCGGCCTTTGTCTTCCTGCATGATCGTCGCCCCGGCCAGGAAACCGACGCTGCCGTGGCCCGTGCAATCGCTGAAAAACTTCCCGCGAAAACGCGTCTCCTTGCCCGTCTTGGTATCCAGGCCCGTCACGCTATGGATCTTCTTGTCGTCGCCCTTCGCCATCTCCACGGCATAGACATGGGTGTTCAGGAAAAGATCGATGGTCTTCTCCGCCTTCACCACGTCCTCCTTCAGCTTGTCATTGAACTCTTCAGGGGAAGCCGCAGGGCTGTTGCTGGCACGATCCGCGAACTCTTCCACGATCTCGCCCAGGTGCGGATACAGACCGCGACGCGTGCCGCCCATGGCCCACACCTGCACCTCGCTGGAGCCATTGCCGCCCAGCACCGGACGGTTCTGGATGAAGGCCACCTTCAGGCCCTGACGAGCGCCGGAGATCGCCGCACCCATGCCGGAGTAACCACCGCCCACGACGACCAAGTCATACTCCTCCGACTCAGGCGCAACCTCAGGCAGGCCTAACAACTTTTTACGCAACGAATTCGTCGCGGCAAAATCTGCCGGTGGGGTAAAGGCGGCGTCCTTGCTCAGCAAGATGGCATCCACACGACCATCAAAGCCCGTGTTGTCCACCAGGGCGATCTTCGCCGTGCCTTTCAGATCCACCGTGCCCGCCTCCTGCCAGAGCCAGTCCTTGCCCTCCGCACCCAGCACCTTGTCCAGGGTCTTGCCATTCACGCTGACCTGAAACTTCCCCGGTGCTCCGGGAGCCTCCCAGGGGCCGACCCAGTTCTTCGTGCGCACCCATACCTTGTAGTTACCCGGCTCCGCCACGGTCACCTCCGTTTCCGCGTTTTTCACCGGCGTGCCCATGCCATGCGCCAACAAGTAAGGCGAACCCATGATGTCGATGAACTGGGTGTCCAGCATCCAGCCACCGTGATTGGCAAAGGACTCCGCCTCCACCCAGACCTGCTGGGCGTGAGTGGAAAGGGCAGTGGCCGCGAGCGCGGCGAGTAAAGTGCGACGTAACATCATGTAAAACAGGGTTGGTTCTCCGAGCCTCTCATAAACGCCGCTCCAGGGCAATGGCAATCAGGCAAGAACTGTTACGGTAACACATCCCGCACAGGTTTGGGTTTCACATTCACCTGGAGAAATCACCCGAAGCTCACTGCCGGACGACGAGCACGTCACAGACTGCCTGACGCACGACTTTTTCGGCCACGCTGCCGACGAGCATGTGCTTCAGGCCGGAATGGCCGTGGGTAGGGATGATGATGACCTCGGATTCTTCCTCCTCGGCGGTGGCGCAAATGGCGTCGGCGGGGCGGCCTTCCACGATGCGGAGGCGGATTCGGTCCTGGCCGGTGAAGTGCTCGTTGGCCAGGTTTTGGAGCCGGGCCTGGGCGTCATGGTGCATCTGATCGTGTAGATCTTCGGTCTGAATGCGCAGGCCTTCGTGGGCGGGCTCGGTGACGTGCAGGAGGGTGATTTCAGCGTCGGTGCTTTGATGCAAGCGGGCGGCTGTTTTCAGGGCGGCTAGGGAGCATTCTGAAAAATCCGTGGGCACGAGAACCTTTTTCCAAAATCCAGGAATTGAGGGAGGTGTCATGGGCACAATAAAGGACACGATCCCACCTCAGGCAATTCTGATGATGGGATTGGGTGTGTCTTTCTTGTGACGGTGTGAGAGGGCCTCAATAGACGTCGCGGCGATAGCGCTTGGCGTCTTTAAAGGCGGTCATGTAGGCGATGGCTTCCTCGGGGCTTTTGCCGCCTTCTTTTTCGATGATGGTGTGCAGGGCCTTGTCCACATCCACAGCCATGCGGGCGGCGTCACCGCAGACATAGACGATGGCTCCCTGCTCCAGCCAGGCGTAAAGCTCGGCGCTGTTTTCCAGCATCTTGTGCTGCACGTAGATCTTTTCGGCCTGGTCGCGGCTCCAGGCGGTGGTCAGCTTATTCAGCGTGCCGTCGGCGAGGTAGCCTTCGAATTCGTCTTTGTAAAAGAAGCAGGACTTTTCGCTCACCTCGCCAAAGAAGAGCCAGGCTTTGCCCTTGGCAGCGGTGGCTTTGCGCTCTTCCAGAAAGGCGCGGAAGGGGGCGATGCCCGTGCCTGGGCCGATCATGATGACGGGGGTTTCCTCCTCTGGCTCCGGCAGGCGGAAGCCTTTGCCGTGGTTGACGAAAACGGGGATCGGTGTCTCCGGCGTGATGCGCTCCGCCAGGAAGGTGGAGGCGACTCCGCCACGGGCGCGGCCATGGCTGCTGTATTTCACGGTGGCGATGGTCAGGTGCACCTCTTCAGGGTGGGCCTTTTGGCTGCTGCTGATGGAGTAAAGGCGGATGTTCAGCTTTTTCAGCGTGGCCATGAACTCGGCAGGCTCAAACTTGGCCTCGGGGTTTTCGATGAGGAGGTCGATGACAAAACGGCCCCAGAGGTAATCCTTCAGCGCCTGCTTCGTCTCCGGCGTGTTGATTTCCGCCAGGAGGGTCTGGCCATTGGTTTTTTCAATGAGGGCCTTGATGAGTTTGTTATCCACCTCCGTGATGAGGCTGCCTTCGATGAGGGCCTGACGGATCGGCACCTGGGCGGCGGTCTTGGGGTGGGTGACGATCTCTTCACCGCTGAAACCGAGCACTTTCAGCATGTCATCCACCAGCGCCGGGTCATTCTGCGGCTGCACGGCCAGGGAGTCGCCGGGCGTGTATTCCAGCCCGCTGCCTGCCAGGTCGATCTCGTAATGCCGCGTGTTCTTCGGTGCATCCGGGCCTGAAAGGTCATAGGCCTTCTTCACCTTGGCGATGAAGGGGTTCTTGACGTTATAGACGGGTTTGCCAGGCGCAGGTGTGCTCATTGAAGGTCAGGTTAGATGGGTAAAAGGGGGGCGGAGATTAGACCGCTGAGATTGGTTGTCAATTGGCCCTTAGCAAGGGGCGTGCCGGGGGCAGGGGGGAAGTGGGGGGCAGTAATCAGTCATCAGTGTTCAGTGTTCAGTGTTCAGTGTTCAGTGTTCAGTGTTCAGTGTTCAGTGTCAGGCGGCAGGGGCATGAGCTTTTAGCCGCAGAGGGGCAAAGGGGCGGAGGTGGCAGAGATTTGGGTTAGGCTCGAAAGGGTGAGACTCACTCATGGTTAGGCCAAAAAGTAAACACTCTCTGCGTCCTCTGCTCCTTCGCCCCTCTGCGGTAAAACAAAGGACAAACGCCCCCCCACCGCCTGAACACTGAATACTGACCACTGATGACTGATTACTGCCCCCCCCCCGCCCCGATCACCGCCTCTGCCGCGCGGCGTCCGCTGATGAGGGCACCGTTGATGGAGGCATCCTCACACCAGTCCCCACAGCGATAAAGGCCGGGGGCCAGGACTGTCGAAAGTGGGCCTTCGCCGAGGCGGAGCTGTCGCGCCTCCGGCAATGCATTGCGGATCTGATAACTGCGCAGGTGATGCCATTGATAGGCCGCCTCCCCAAACCAGGCCGCCATCTGATCCCGCACCACCCCCTCCAGCTCATGGCTGCAGGGCGCGCCGATGATGCTGGCGGAGATCAGGTGCCGCCCCGCCGGGGCATAGTCCGGCGCGATTTTAGACAGCACACACGCGCTATTTACCGGGCCACGCCCGTCCCCGTCCAGGTAGATCGTCGGTGTCTCCGGCACGGGCAGGTCCGTGGTGAAATACAGGCACGTCGTGCTGCGGCCCGGCAACAGCTTTTCCGGCAGCGCCTGCGGGATGAGCTGGGCCGCGACCTCCTCACTCACCGCCACGATGATGTGATCCACCGGCACCACCTCCCCGCTATGCAGCGTGATCTCCCCCGCACGCACCGCCGCCACCGGGCTGTTCAGGCGCAGGCTGCCCGGTGGCAGGGCGATGGCCATCTGGTCCGGGATCGCCTGCATCCCATGGGCCGGGATCGCCGCGCCGCCCGTGCTAAACATGGAGTAGAGGAAAAGAAACATCCGGGCCGATGTGCGCAGATCCTTTTCCAAAAACACCCCGCCGAAAAAAGCGCGAAAGAAACGGTCGATAAACTCCTCACTAAACCCAAAGTCACGCAGGTAATCCTCCGTCTCCATCTCCGGCAGGCGGCGCTCGATCTTCCGCGTCGTCAGCACCTCCTTGCGCAGCACGATCGTGTGCCATTTATCCAACCAGGACACAAATGGATCAAACCCATGCAGCACCGCATCCTTCGGGTGAGTCAGCGGGTCCGCCAGGCGGTGAAAGCGGCCCTTATAAAACACATCCGCCCCGCGAAAAAACGGGCGCAGCTTCAGATTCTCATAATCCAGCACCCGCCGTGCCTCCGGGTAAGAGGGCAACAGCACCTGAAATCCCCGGTCCAGCGTGAACCCATCCACCACGTCAGAGCGCACCCGCCCGCCCACCGCATCCGCCGCCTCATAGATCGTAAAGCGCAGCCCCGCCGCCGTTAGCGCCCGCGCACAGGCCAAGCCGGAAAGGCCCGCACCGATGATGGCGATGTTAGGTGGCACGCGACTCATGATTTCAAATCACCGCACCATGTAGGACAGATTTCCGATTGCAAGCTGCACGGGCAGGGACTGTGATACTTCCCACACGCATGTCAGACCGCCCCCGCCTGCTCATCCTCGGTGCCACCGGACGCCTCGGCAGCACTCTCCGCACGCACCTCAGCCCGCGTTATCACATCCTCGCCCCTGGTCGCACAGAGCTGGACCTCGCCCGCCCGGAAACCCTGGCCCAAGAGCTTACCCATCTCGACTTCGACCTCGCCATCAACGCCGCCGCCCTCACCCACCCCGATGCCTGTGAAGACGACCCCGCCGCCGCCCACCGCATCAACACCCAATCCCCCGCCATCCTCGCCAAAGTCTGTGCCGACCGCTGGCTCCGCTGCATCCACCTCAGCACCGACTACGTCTTTGCCGGACACGGCAGCACCCTCCTGGATGAGGACGCGCCCGCCGCCCCCCTCAGCACCTATGGCCGCAGCAAACGCGCGGGCGAACTCGCCGTCCTCACCGCCAATCCAGACGCCCTCATCGCCCGTGTCTCCTGGCTCTTCGGCCCCGGCGGCGGTGACATCCCCGCCACCGTCCTGCACCGCGCCCGCACCGGGCAGCCCCTCGGTTTCATTGAGGACAAATGGAGCGTCCCCAGCAGCACCCCGGACATCGCCCACTGGCTTCACCTCCTCCTCACCGACCTCGCCCACCTGCGCGGCCCCCTGCACCTGTGCAACACCGGCGTCGCCACCTGGCGCGATTACGCCCAGGTCACCCTGGACCTCGCCTTAAAGCATGGTTTGTTAGACCGCCCTTATGCCACCCACGGCCTCCGGCTCCGCGACTTCCCGCAGTTCAAGGCCCCGCGCCCCCCCTTCACCGTCATGAGCAACGCCCGCCTCACCCATCACCTCGGACAGGCACCCCGGCCCTGGCAGGCCGCCCTGGAGCAGCACCTCCTCACCCTCAAAGGCACCCCGGCCCCATGAATACCACCCCCCGCCGCACCTTCCTCCGCCTCCTCACCGGACTCCCCGCCGCCGCAGCCCTCACCGCCCGCGCCCGTCCCGCCCCCGGCTTAAACCTCACCGCCGCCGCCGCTTACGTCGCCGCGCACAAAGGCCACGCCCTCTACATCCGGCAGCACGGCAAAGTCATCCACGAAAGCTACGCCAACGGTGCCAAACGCGGCGAACCCCGGCGCATCTACAGCGGCACCAAAGGCTATTGGGGACTCGCCGCCATGGCCGCCGTGGAGGACGGCCTCCTCACCCTCGATGAAAAAGCCGCCGCCACCCTCCCCGAATGGAACAGCGGCGGCAAAAAAAACATCACGATTGAGCAGTTGCTCGACTTCACCTGCGGGCTCGAGCGCGGCCTCAAAATCCACCAAGACGGCCACAAAAACCGCAACCAAATCGCCCTGGACCGCCCCCTCGTCAGCGCCCCCGGCCAAAGCTTCATCTACGGCCCCAGCCCCCTGCAAGTCTTTCACGAAATCCTCAAGCGCAAACTCGCCGCCCGAAAACGCCCCGAAACCCCCACCCATTACCTTGAGCGGCGCATCCTCCGCCCCCTCGGCCTCGGCCCTCAGCGTTACCTGCCCGACGCCAGCGGCAACCCCCTCCTCGCCGCCGGATTCCTCCTCACCCCCGCCCAATGGTCCCGCATCGGCGACCTTCTCCTCTCCCAAGGCCGCCCCATCCTCAAACCCGCCTCCCTCGCCCACCTCCTCGAAGGCTCCCACGCCAACCCCGCCTACAGCTTCGGCTTCTGGAACAACCGCGCCGCTGCCCACGCCGGAGCCCGCGAGATCGACATCGAAGACCTCTTGGAAAAAGACTGGGACCGCCAAAACTGGAGCCGCGTCTGCATCGCCCGCGACCTCCCGCCGGACCTCATTGCCTGCATCGGCAGCGGCTATCAGCGCCTCTACGCCATTCCCTCCCGCGACCTCGTCATCATCCGCCAAGGCCTCAACGCCCGCCACTCCGACGGCGACTTCCTGCGCACCCTGCTGAATGGGTAACGGGGGCAAGGAGCGGGACTTGCCAAGTCCCCCGGAGCGCCGACGCCCTCGTCGGCATCCCCGTTCTCCAACCCACGGACAGAAGACGTGTCACCCAGGAATAACAGCCTTCTGCGTGGCCCTGCGGCGGGCGAGCCACTTGCGGATTTCCTCCGCCCAAAGGACGCTGCTACCGATGAGGCCTAACAAAAAGAAGTCGGCCAGGGGGATGGGCACGGTGTGGAAGATGCGGTTCATCGGCGCGGTGTAGATGACGAGGAAGTGCAGCAGGTTCCCCAGGGCCAGGCCCCCGAGGAGCCAGCGATTTCTAAAGATGTCCAGGCTGAGGGACGACTTCAGGGCGCTGCGGCAGTTCAGGACGTTGAACCATTGGCTGATGGCCACGAGCGTGAAGGTCTCCGTCTGCACAAGCTCAAAGGGGGCACCGGTGGATTGCCGCCAGACGTAGAAGCCGAAGATGGCAGCGACCGAGGTGCCGACCATGAGGAGCAGGCGCTGAAGCATGGGCCGGGTGATCAGCGGCTCCCCGGCGGGGGTGGGCTGACGGCGCATTTCATCGCCCTCCAGGCCCTCCATGATGAGGTTCACGGTAACGGTGCCTTCCGTGACGATGTTGATCCAGAGGATCTGCACGGCGGCGAGGGGGATCGGATGGCCTAACAATAAGGCTAATAACAAAACGATCACTTCATCCAGGGAGGTGGCAAAGAGGAAGAGGACGACTTTTTTGAGGTTCTGATAAACGAGGCGGCCTTCCTCCACGGCTTTGACGATGGTGGCGAAGTTGTCGTCGGTAATGACGATTTTGGCCGCGCCTTTGGCCACTTCCGTGCCGGTGATGCCCATGGCCACGCCGACGTCTGCGGCAGCGAGGGCGGGTGCGTCATTGACACCGTCACCGGTCATGGCCACGACCTGCCGCCGGGATTGAAAGGCCGCGACGATGCGCAGTTTTTGCGCGGGGTGGACACGGGCGAAGACGGAGATTTGATCCAGTTTGGCGCGCAGTTCCTCCTCAGGCATTTGCTCCAGCTCATGCCCGTCCATGGCGATGTCTCCGGGCCGGGCGATGCCGAGGTCGGTGGCGATGGCAAGGGCGGTGACTTTGTGGTCGCCGGTGACCATGACCGGGCGGATGCCGGCCACGCGACATTCGGCGACGGCGGCTTTCACCTCTTCACGCGGCGGGTCGATCTGCCCCAGGAGGCCGAGAAAACGGAGCCGCCCACGATACGGCTCGAAGCCTGCGGTTTCATCCAGGGTGGCCTGTGGTAGCTCGGCGACGGCGAGGATGCGGAGGGCCTGCCCGGCGAGGTCCAGGCCGATTCGCCGGACTTCATCTCGCTGAAGGGTGGCGGGGTCACACAGGTCCAGCAGCATCTCCGGCGCACCTTTGAAAAGAAGCCGTCCGGTGCTGTCGGGGCCGTGCTGGGTGGCCATCATTTTCACGGCGGAGTCAAAGGGGATCTCGGCCCGGCGCGGCTGCTGTTGCCGGAGGGTATCGAGGGAGAGGCCGGCCTTGAGCGCGACGGTGATGAGCGCGGCCTCTGTGGGATCGCCGAGTGGTCGCCAGCGGGTGTCTTCGGCATCGGGGGGGACGATGTGGGCGTCGTTGCAGAGGGCGACGGCCTCCAGCAGGGCACGCAAGGGGGTATCGGACTCGGCGGTGAGGTCGCGGCCGTCATGGTGCAGGTGGCCCTCCGGGGAATACCCGGCCCCGGTGACCTGGATCTGCCGCCCATCCGGCAGGAGGAGGGCGGTGACGGTCATCTCGTTCTTCGTCAGGGTGCCGGTCTTGTCGCTGCAAATGACGGAGGTGGAGCCGAGGGTCTCGACAGCGGCGAGGCGGCGGACGATGGCCCCGCGCCGGGCCATGCGCTGCATGCCGACGGCGAGGGCGATGGTCATGGCGACGGGGAGGCCCTCCGGCACCATGGAGACCATCTGGCTGATGGCGACCATGAAGACCTGCCCAAAGGGTAAACCGCGCCAGATGCCGAAGGCGAGGATGACGGCAAATAAAATGGCCGAGGCGATGACGAGGGCCTGACCGAACTGATGCAGGCGCATCTCCAGGGGTGTCCGGGGGTCCCGCGCGGTGGCGGTCATGCGGGCGATTTTCCCCACCTCGGTTTGCAGGCCGGTGGCGACGACGACGGCCCGCCCGCGCCCAGCGGTGAGCTGGGTGCCGGAGTAGATCATGTTTTTGCGGTCGCCCAGGGCGGCGTCCTCCGGCACTTCGGCGGTGTTTTTCAAAACGGGCAGGGATTCCCCGGTCAGGGCCGCCTCAGTGGCCTCCAGCGCCGCCGCCTCCAGCAACCGTGCGTCAGCGCCGACGGCATCCCCTGCCGCCAGCAGGATGATGTCCCCAGGGACGAGATCCCGCGCCGCCAGGATGGCCTCCCGCCCATCGCGGATGACGCGGACCTTCAGGGAGGACAGCTTGCGCAGGGCGGTCATGGAGTGTTCCGCCCGCCCCTCCTGGATGCTGCCGATGACGGCATTGATAAGCACGACGACGAGGATGACGATGGAGTCCCCGGCATGTCCCATGAAGAGGGCGATGCCTGCCGCGACCAGGAGGATGTAGATGAGGGGGCTGGCGAATTGGGCGAGGAAGACGTGCCAGAGGGGCTTTTGCGCGGCCTCGGGCAGTTCATTCGGTCCCTCCTTTTGCAGGCGCAGGGCGGCCTCTGCCGCTGACAGGCCCTGGGTGGCCTGGGTGTTCAGGGCTGCGCAGACGGCGTCCGGGGCGAGATGATGCGCTATTATCATTGTATTCATAAGGGTGCAATCATCCTGACCTGATGGATTCCCCTATAGCTCCTGCTGACCGCCGGGGCAATGTGGAAGGGCCTCTCGCGCATGAATGGTCGCAGAAAGGCAAAAGAGGCAGGCTCAGGGAAAGACCCTGTTTAAATCAAATCAATGACACAAGTCATAATTTCCATAAATTAAGCTTGGCTTAATAGATCCATAGAGGATGTTACCACCTCCGCAGCCATGGCCCGTTTGCCTCATCCATCCCGACTTTTCCTGCCTCTGCTCCTCTTGCTGGGGCTTCTGGGCGTGTGTCTGTGGTTCGGTCTGCGTCCGGGGGTGGAAACTCCGCCTTTGGCCCGGCCGCAATCGCCCGCCCTTTCAGGTCCGAATCAGGCCACGGCTGCGGTTTCCCCGCCCGGTGCCCCGGCGATGACGGCAGCGCGGGAGAGCCGGGTGCTGGGCATGATGGAGGCGGTGACGCAGGCGCGGAAAAACGCGGGGCGGGATCTGCGGGCAGGCCGGGTCTTTACCCTGAAGGAGCGCGGGCAGGTGGGCCGTTACCGCTTGGCCCTGGATGAGATTTACGATGGCACCGCCCCGGTGCATGAGCGCCTGCGCCGCATCCCCGCCCATGCGGATGCGGGCAGTCTGCTCAGCTTTGCGCAGGCGGAGGCGCGGCGTCTGGGCAAGTGGCCGGGACTGGTGATTTACCCGGCGGACGGCCCGGCGGATGCAGCCCGGCGGCGGGTGCTGACCGAGCAGGTGCTTTTAAAAAGTGACGATGTGAGCATGGCGGAGCGACTGGCGGCGGACAATGGCCTGCGGGTGACCAATCGCCCTGCCTATGCACCGCAGCACATCGTCACTGCTGCGGCGGACCCCGTGGCCGCTGTGGATATCATCTCCGCCCTGGGGGAAAGCCCGGCGCTGCGGATGGTGGAGCCGCTGCTGATGCGGCAGGCGGCGCGCAAGGTGCTGTTGGATGATCCTTACCTTCAGGATCAATGGCACCTGAAAAACACCGGGCAGGTGGGGGGCCAAGCAGGCGTGGACATCGGCATCGAGGACGTCTGGGCCGACGATGATGCGGGATCGACCCTGACCCAGGGCCAGGGCATCCGCATTGCCATCGTGGATGACAGTCTGCAGATCACGCACCCGGACCTCATTGCCAATGTGGACACCCTGCCGAATCATTACGATTGGAACGGCGCAGACATGGACCCCAGCCCGGACACCGAAAGGGACTTTCATGGCACCGCCGTGGGCGGTCTGGTGGCGGCACGGGGGAACAATAACCTGGGCGTCAGCGGCGTCGCGCCGAAGGCCACCCTCGTCGGCTTTCGCCTCATTGCGGGACTGGTCACAGACGAGACGGAGGCGGAGTCCGCCACACGCGGCGCGGACATCATTCAGGTGAAGAATAACAGTTGGGGCATCGCGGATATTTTTCCGTCGGAGCTGGGGACCACAGGTGCCCTCATGGGCGAGGCGATGGCCACCGCTGCCACCGCCGGGCGTGGCGGCCTGGGCACCGTGTCCGTTTGGGCCTCTGGCAATGGCAGACAGCGCCATGAACAGGGTAACAAAGACGGCTATGCCAACAGCATCTATTGCATCTCCGTGGGGGCCGTCACGAACAAAGGCACCCTGGCCGTTTACAGCGAGACCGGTAGCCACCTCAGCGTGGTCGGCCCCTCCGCCGAATGGAAGGCGGGTATCGTCACCACAGACTTGGCCGGGGTGGCGGGATACAACTCCGGCAGTGTGAAAAACATCTCGTCCGTGGATTATACCAATACCTTCAACGGCACCTCCGCCGCCGCGCCCATCGTCTCAGGCGTGGTCGCCCTGATGCTACAGGCGAATCCGCAGCTCAACTGGCGGGATGTGAAGGAAATCCTCCTGCGCTCCTCCACCAAACTGGCCCCCAAAGACAAGGGCTGGGTGGAGCGGCGTAATCGCGATGCCTGGGAGCAAGATCTGCCACCCATCAAGCATCACCACTCTTACGGTGGCGGTCTGGTCCATGCGGGGGCTGCCGTCGCCATGGCCAAGACCTGGCCCAGCCTGGGGCAGATGCTTTCCATCGAGCGCAGCGGCTCGCCCGCGACCAATGCGGCAGGCCTCGGCGTCACTCCCCGTGGCGGCACACCCATCCTTCTGCCCCTGCCAGAGGAGACCAAACCGAAGATCACCAGCTCCCGCGTCAACATTGACTTCAGCGAAAGCACCGCACTGCGGGTGGAAAACGTCACCGTCAATGTCACCGCCACGCACGCCCGCAAAGGCGACATGACCATCCGCCTCATCTCCCCCAGCGGCACCATCAGCACTCTCGCCTTTCAATCCAAAGCGGACACCGGGGCCGACTACTCTGACTGGACCTTTAGCAGCATGAGGCATTGGGGGGAATCCTCGCGCGGCGTCTGGTCCGTCGTCGCGACTGAGCCGCAGGACAGCGTGGACGGCACCCTCGGCGCGGTCACCATCACCCTGCACGGCACCTCTTACCCCGCCATCGAGCTGACCACCACGCCGGAGGCCCTGCTCGTGCCGGAAGGCACAAACACCGCCTTCACCGGGGCCACCACGCAGTATGGCACCGTCACCCAGCAATGGCTGAAAAACGGCAAAGCCTTGCCCAATGCCACCGGCAACAGCCTCAGCTTTTCCCCGGCGCAACTCACCGATGCCGCCGCTTACACCTACACAGCGAATAACCTCACAGGCTCCGTCGAGGTCCTCACCGCCCTCGGCGTCGTGCGCCAGGCCGTGCCCTCCGTGCAGGTCCTGCCCGGACGCACCGCCACCTTCAAGACCACCGCCGCCGGACCCGCCCTGCGTTACCAATGGCTCACCGGCAGCACCGAACTTCGCGATAATGGCCGCATCACCGGCAGCCGTGGCCCCACCCTGACCATCCGCAACGTCAGCGCCGCCGATGAGCAGGACTACTACTGCCGCATCAGCCTCCTGGATGCCCCGCCGGTGAACACCGCCTTTTCCAGCCTCAGCCTCATCATCCCGCCCACCCTGGCGGAAAACCCACCGCCGGAAACAGGCATCGTCAGCGGCTTCATCGAATACGCCATCCAAGCCGAAAACGGGGCTACCTCCTACCGCGCCATCGGCCTGCCGCCGGGGCTAAAGCTGAACGCCAAAACCGGCCTCATCACCGGACGCCCCACCCGGCCCAGCAGCTACCCCGTCACCCTCATCGCCACCAATAGCGCAGGCTCCAGCACCGCCCACAGCTTCACCTGGATCATCGAGGACCTGCCCGCAGGCACCGTCGGCAGCTATCGCGGATTGGTCGAGCCCAGCCCCGCTTACAATGACGGATTCGGCGGCACCTTCACCCTCACCATCGGCAAGACTGGCAGCTTCAGCGGCGTCCTCACCCGTGGGAAAATCCGCACCGCGTTCAAAGGCATGCTGGATACTTATGCCGGGGAACCCTATGCCACAGGCACCGTCCGCATCCCCGGTGCCAGCGCCGCCGCCCCGCTCAGCCTAACCTTCAGTTTGTTCGATGGCGGCATCGATGGCAGCGTCGGCCTGGAGGAGGCGGAAGACGCCGCCGCTATCTCCGCCCTGCGTCAGTGGACCACCCTGCCCACCCCCCTGGGCGCACTCCCCGGTCTTTACAACGTCCCCCTTACCACCACGCAGACCACTGCAAACTACCCCCTCGGCAGCGGTTTCCTTTCCGTCACCCTGACCTCCACAGGCCGCATCAGCTACACAGGCCGCCTGGCCGATGGCACCGCCATCACCGCCGCAGCCGCCGCAGGCCAGGGCGGCACCCTGCCCGTGCATCACATGCTGTATGGCAACGCAGGCTCCCTCCAGGGCAGCCTAACCCTCACCGCCCCCGTCCTGAACGGCTTCGGCGTCGATCTTGACTGGTTGAAAAAAGCCCAGCCAGGCAGCCGCAGTTATGCCGGAGGTTTCCCTCAGCATCGCATCAGCGGCACCGGCGACCGCTACACCCCGCCTGCGGCAGACACCCCCGTGCTCGGCCTGCCGCTCACCGCCCTGAATGCCAGAGTCGTCTTCAGTGAAGGCGGCCTCTTCACCTCCTTCACCCAATCCCTCACCATCACCGGCAAAAACATCGCCCAGTTCCCCCTCGGCATGGATAACCCGCATCAGCTTAGCCTAACCATTAATGCCAAAACGGGTCTCGTCACCGGCAAAGGCAAAGCCATGGATATCGACCCCGGCAACCCCGCCCTCATGCGTCAGCGCCCCGGCAGCAGCTCCGCCCTCATCATCCCCCTGCAGAACCGCGCCGAAGGCCACTTCCTGCTTCCCGAAAACACCGCCCCCGATTCCCCCATCCGTTCCGGGAAAATGATCCTGCGCTGAGGCAGTCCACGCAGTCGCCCGACCGGAGCGCGAGTATGCTGAGCGAAGCGAACGCTACTCGCCACTCGTCTTGGGAGCGGGCGTGGAAGGTCAAGACGGCTGTCGTGTCGAAGGGCCAAGGCCACTGCGGGAGTGGGTGAGTTTCGGCGGCTTTGTTTGGACTTCGGCATCCCAGGAAAGTGAGGCGAGTAGGCTTCGCCATACACGCGCTCCCATCCCTCGGCCTGCGCAGTCGCCCGACCGGAGCGCGAGTATGCTGAGCGAAGCGAACGCTACTCGCCATTCTTCTTGGGAGTGGATGTGGAAGGTCAAGACGGCTGTCGTGTCGAAGGGCCAAGGCCACTGCGGATGTGGGTGAGTTTCGGCGGCTTTGTTTGGACTTCAGCATCCCAGGAAAGTGAGGCGAGTAGGCTTCGCCATACACGCGCTCCCATCCCTCGGCCTGCGCAGTCGCTCCAAACGACCTCGCCATTGGTTAGGCCTCCAAGCCACGCGTCACCCCTTACCCACCGATCACAGCTCCCCGCGCACCTTCGCCACGCCCGCCACCAGGTTCGCCAGCTTCAGCTTCGCGGCCCAGCGCGCCGTCTGGCTCAACCCACAGTCCGGGGCAAAGACGAGGCGATCCGCCGGGGCATACTGCAAACAGGCCCGCACCGCATCGGCCACATTGTCCGGTGTCTCGATGTAATAACTCTTCACATCGATGATGCCCACCGCCACATCCGTCCGCTTGGCGATCTCTCCGATGATCTCCAGCTCCGCATACTCCCGGTTCGCCATTTCCACATGCACCTCATCGCAGTGCAGATCCAGGAAGGCCGGAAACAACGGCGCGTATTTGCGATACCCCACCGGATGGCCCTTGAAGTTGCCAAAGCACAGGTGCGTGCAGATGCGGGTGCGCCCGTAGCCGCCCTCCACCGTGCGATTGAAAAGGTCCACAAACCGCCGGGTATCCTCGCGAAAGCCATAGCAGCTCATGCTCGGCTCATCCACACAGATCTCCTCCGCCCCCGCCGCCACCAGGTCCGCGATCTCTTGCCGGACGAGGGGTAGCAGCGCCTCCGTGATGGCATAACGGTCCGCATACTGTTGGTTAGGCGCGAGCCGCCCGCTCAGCGTATAAGGACCGGGCACACTCACCTTCAGGCGCTTGCCCGATGCCCCCGCCAGCCGCTTCAGACGCTGAAACTCCTCCACCGCCCCCAGGCCACGCGGGGCACGCAGCTCACCGACGATCTCATGCTTACCGCGCTGATCATGTGCCGGGGGGCCAAAGCGACGCGGGCTGGCAGGCTCCAGCGCAAGGCCGTCGATAAACCCATAAAAGGACAGGTTAAAATCAAACCGCGTCTGCTCCCCATCCGTGATCACATCCAGCCCCGCCGCGATCTGATCCTGAATCGCCACCGTCGCTGCATCGTCCTGCATCTCCGCCACATCGGCAGAGCCAAAGCGATCCAAATGCTGAGCAGAAAACTCCAGCCATCCTGGAAATGGGTAACTGCCAATGACCGAAGTGCGGAGCGGTTGATCCTTCATTCATCAAGGCTAAAGCCTGATCCGTCCGTCCGTCAACCCCCACCCGTATCACGCAACAAAAGCAGGCGGATAGGACAAATAGCGGACCCGTAGCGCCGACGCCCTCGTCGGCATCCCCATTCTCTTGGTCATCAGTCTTCAGTGCTGAGCCGGTGGGCAAGGAGCATGGACCACCGTCCGATCCCGGAGGGATCAAAGCGGTTAGCCAGGAGTAAGGGAGTCCCGACGACCGCACTCCTGGTGATGAAGATGCGCGATGTTTTTCCCGTGGCATGCCGGAGGTAGGCCAGCGGGGTGGTCGCCAGCTTGGATTCCCTACTCGTGCCGAAGATTCTTCGGTGAGGTAGGCCGGGGGCCTGATCACACTGCTGACATCCCTCCAGGATGCGCCCCTGACCTGGGGGCTCTCCTCGTCTGACCAGGGGTGCGGTCGCTGGAGGCTCCCTTACCCCTGGCTACCTGCTGGGATGCCTCCGGCATCCGGGCGTGCTTATTGGGGGGCATGTCCGGTTATTTCCAGAGAAGATAATAAACGACTGGGAAGGGCAGGAGCCAGATCAACAGACCGAGCCAGGGCACCCAGGCGGGTTTGCCTGCCCTTCGGGACATCCTGTAAAAGACGAAGAGTTGCACGGTGGGCAGGAGTCCGATCACGGCCAGCCAGAGCCTGTTTAAAGGGTCTCTGTCGGAGGAGGCCATGACCAGCAGAGCAATCAAGACGAAGGCTATGAGATACAGGATGGATGCCAAGATCATGAACTGCCGGATCATGGCGCTGCGGCCTCCTATGAAGAGAAATACGCACCCGGAAAAAGACAGCAGGACGGAGAAGAGGAGCACCCAGGGCGGAACGAGGGTCATCGCCAGATCCGGTAAGGTGGAGGCCTGAAAAGGCATGATTTGTTTGAAGGGGAGAGGATTAAATTCGGTGAGGGTAAAGTGGTGGGGGCGGCTGCTGGAAAGTGATCTGGGCACTCCTGCCCGCAACGATGTCCGAGCGAGGCCCTTTGCACCCTCTCGCTTCGAAGTCCTGGGAGGGGTGTGCGGGTGTTTTAGCTCAGGGTTCTCGTTTGGCCTGCGGTTGCGGGCAGGAGTGCCCACATCACTTTAGACCTCACACCTTCAAGACACCGCGAAAGCCCCGGACGTTGTAATAGGACTGCGCGCCGTTGTGGTAGATGAAGACGTGGCCAAAGCGGCGGTCGCCGAACAGGGCACCGCCGAGTTTGCGGATGTCGGCGGGGGTGGTGATCCAGCTTGAGGTCTTGGTGTCAAATTCGCCCAGGGTTTGCAGGTGGCGGTATTGGTCCTCGGTCAAGAGGTCGATGCCGATGGCGGCGGCCAGGTCCAGGGCGCTGTCCTTGGGTTTGTGCTCTTTTCGGGACTCCAGACCCGCGCGGTCATAGCAGAGGCTGACGCGGCCTTTGGGAGTCTCGGCGGCGCAGTCAAAGAAGTGGTATTCGCTGGTCTTGGGATCGTGACTCACGACGTCCGGCTCGCCCCCGGTGTCTTCCATTTTTTGCAGGGACTCCAGCTTGCCCGCCTGCGCCTCCAACCGGGTCTGGACGGCGGTCCATTTCAGGCCGGGATGACGCTTCATGTTTTTCTCAAACCGGGCCTGGAGTGTGCGGAGGAGTTCTTCACGCTGGGCGGTGGGGAGGGTGGAGGGCATGGTGGCGGGTGTTCAGTTATCAGTCGTCCGTGCGCGTGGAGCAAGGGGGATGGGCTTGGGATGAGGGTTTTAGCCGCAGAGGGGCCAAGGGGCAGAGGGGGCGGAGGTTTTGGTTAGGCTAAAATCCATCTCTTTCTGTCTCTGCGTCCTTGGCCTCTTGGCCCCTCTGCGGTCAGGTGGAGGGATGTGTGATCCTGGTCGCACCTGAGTGAAGACCGACTCCGTGATTGATGGATCATCATATGTTGATACAATGATGCCATGCCTTCCATTTTGAAATCCCTCAGTCTCATCGCGGACCCGACGCGGGTGCGGATCTTGCAGTTGCTGAGGGAGGAGGAGCTGAGTGTGGCGGAGCTGCAGGAGGTGCTGGCTTTGCCGCAGTCGAACATTTCGGCTCAGCTCGCGAAGCTGAAGGGGGCGGGGCTGGTGAATGATCGGCGGAGTGGGAAGAACAGGCTGTATCAGCTCGATGAACCGAGCGGTAAGGAGAAGGCGGCGTATGAGCATTTTTGGGCGCTGATGGAGGCGGCGGGGGGGGAGCTGAAGGAGGTGAAGAAGGATGCGGCGGCGCTGAAGGTGGTGCTGAGAAAGCGGACGCGCGCGGCCCAGGCTTACTTTGATACTTTGGCGGGCAAGTTTGGCCGTCATTACATCCCCGGTCGGTCATGGAAGGGGCTGGGGGAGACGTTGCTGAAGCTGCTGCCGCCGCTGGTCATCGCGGATCTGGGCGCGGGGGAGGGCACGCTGTCGCAGTTGCTGGCGCAGCGGGCGCGCAAGGTCATCGCGGTGGATAATAGCGAGAAGATGGTGGCCTATGGGGCGGATCTGGCGGGGAAGCACGGGTTTACCAATCTGGAGTATCGGCTGGGGGACATTGAGGAGCCGCCGATCGATCCGGGGACGGTGGACCTGGTGTTTTTGAGCCAGGCGCTGCATCATGCGGTGAATCCTGAGCGGGCGATCCGGGCGGCCTATGCCATCCTGAAGCCGGGCGGGCGCATCGTGATCCTGGACCTGCTGAAGCATCAGTTTGAGAAGGCGCGGGAGCTGTATGCGGATGTGTGGCTGGGCTTTTCAGAGGCGGAGTTGCATGATTTGTTAGGCCGCGCGGGGTTTCGGGAGGCGGAGAGCAGTGTGGTGCACCGGGAAAGCCAGAGCCCGCATTTCCAGACGGTGCTGGCGCTGGCGGTGAAGGGGTGAGTTTTATTTGGGAATAAAGCGGCGGGGGGCTGCTCTCAGGGGTGTTCGATGATCCTTATGAAGACCTTTTTTTCCTATCTCCTCCTCGTCACGATGGCCGCTGTCACCCTTCATGCAGGAGGGCCGGAGGATTTTACGGTGAAGTCCGCCACGGGCACGGGCAGCTTTTCACTGAAGGAGGCGCGGGGGAAGTTTGTGGCGCTGCATTTTCTGCTGAAGACGGAGTGCCCGGTGTGCCTGCGCCATACTCGGGATCACATGGTGAAGGGGGCGACGCTGCCGAATGTGGTGCAGGTGTTTTTAAAGCCGGATACGGATGCTGAGATCGAGGCCTGGGCGGGCAGTCTAGACCCGGCGGAGCTGGCGAAGACGCCGATCTATCGCGACCCGAATGCGAAGCTCGCCAAGGCGTATGACATCCCGGACGGGTATGCTTTTCACGGTCAGGTGGTGCATTATCCGGCGACGATTTTGATCGGCCCGGATGGCCAGGAGGTCTTTCGTTATGTGGGCAAGAACAATGGGGACCGTTTGTCCTTTGAGAAGCTGGCGGAGAAGGTGGCGGAGCTTTCGAAGTGAAGGTGGAGGGAGGTCAGTGGTCAGTAGTCATACGATTTATCCACACAGACTGGTGTAATGGCAAAATCTCAAATAGCGTTTAGTTTTGACAGCAGGTAGCCGTTGCCGATCAATGAGAAGACTTTCCGGCCATCCTCCCAATA
>Ga0247833_1000718_pt1 | contig 58339 bp, 50 predicted proteins | sample LaCruzMarch2015__7_FD_187117 | JGI IMG/M metagenome (GOLD analysis project Ga0247833, IMG submission 187117) | Freshwater microbial communities from meromictic Lake La Cruz, Castile-La Mancha, Spain - LaCruzMarch2015_8m | ecosystem: Environmental > Aquatic > Freshwater > Lake | place: Spain...
GTCAAAGGGCGGATGCCGTTTTTGACGACGGCGGTGGAGTGGCAGTGGGGACAATTCATCGGGGCAAAAAGGCCATATTATAGCCTATTGACTTTTTTCAAATCATGACAATTGCAGGACTACCGTTTTATGATCATGTAGGTTAAGTAAGCGATAGTCAAATTGTTACGATGCTGTCTGGTTACTCTGCCGCTCGGCAATTGCTCCTGCATCTATGCAATCGTAACCAGACCTAGGAAAACCCATCTTTACATTACCCGTAACAAACTGATTTTTATGTATTTTTCCTTAACTTATCGGCATTAGCTTGCAACACTAGCCTTATTAAGAATTTAACTTTTATTCCCTAACGCCCACAAAACCATCATGAACCTATACCCCCTACTCCGCCCGCTTTTATTTTCGCTAAATCCCGAAACTGCTCACGATGTCACTTTACAATTGCTCAAAACCGCCAAGCTAACAGGCTTAAGCCGCTTAACCAATCCAACCCTGCCAGATAAACCTGTCACAGTCATGGGTTTAACCTTTAAAAATGCCGTTGGCCTTGCAGCGGGTTTGGATAAAAACGGCGATTACATTGATGCTCTCGCCAGTATGGGTTTCGGCTTTATCGAAATCGGCACGGTGACACCGCGCCCACAACCAGGCAACCCCAAACCGCGCTTGTTCCGCCTGCCCGAACACAACGCCATCATCAACCGTATGGGTTTTAATAATTTGGGCATCAACCATTTGCTGGAACAAGTCAAAAGTTCGCCATACCAAGGCGTGTTAGGCATCAACATCGGCAAAAACTTTGATACGCCCATCGCCAACGCCGCCGATGATTATTTAATTGGCCTACGCAAAGCTTATCCGCACGCCAGTTACATTACCATCAACATTTCTTCGCCCAACACCCAAAACCTTCGCCAACTGCAACAAGGCGACGAAATCAAAAACCTCATCGCGCAATTGAAAGAAGAGCAACTCAAATTGCAACAAGAACACAATCGTTATGTGCCGCTAGTGGTCAAAATCGCCCCCGATTTAACTGACGAAGAAATCAGCCACATCGGCAAATTATTTTTGGAATACGCCATCGATGGCGTGATCGCCACCAACACCACCATCGCACGGGATGCCATCACCAACCACCCGCTCGCCAAAGAAACCGGTGGGTTGAGCGGTGCACCTGTGAAGGAAAGATCAACTTACGTGGTGCGCAGCTTGGCGGCAGAACTGGGCGGAAAAATCCCCATCATCGCCGCTGGCGGAATTTTTTCGGCTGATGATGCTAAGGAAAAAATCGCCGCTGGATCAAGTTTGGTGCAGATTTATACCGGCTTGATTTACCGTGGGTCAGAATTGGTAGCGGATGCTGTGAAAGGGCTTAATAGCTTATAGGATGTCGGGCAATACGTGGATTCAACTCCGAAGTGCAATCGAAATAATCGGATATGAAGAAGGCTAGCTGCTATAGTTCTGCGCTTTTTTCAATCCGACCAAAGACGAGTTGTGCATGAGAAACTATAAGCAGCTCGGCACACCGCTACGCTGCTCCTGCATTGTTCTACCTCTCTCCATAGACCACCCTTGTGGTGGCATCCATGCAAGTCGTAAACCAGGAACAACGGTATCAGATTGGGATATTAAAGAAAGCCGGAAAAGGACCAGAAAGAAATAGCGGGATTGTTAGGGGTCTCGGCCTCCTCGATCAGCCGGAACTTGACAGGCGTAACGTATTGGGAGATGGCAGCATGAAAACGTCAAGCCCATCAAATTGAAAAAGCCCCAGCATCAGACGAAAAGTATTTTTAGGCTGGGGCTTGATTTACTCCACGACAATTAACTAAAACCTAAAGATTCGTTTAGGTTGGTTTGCCAGAATTTTTTGCAATTTATTGATTTAAAAGAGACTCATTGCAATTGTTGTTTTTTGTCATGTACAGAAGCACTAAATACATTTTTATGATAAATTGCTAATGTTATTAGTTAGCTTTTTCCTGGTAACAAGCCCACTGAACCAGGTTTAATACGCTTACATTTCACGACAACATCTTCAATGTGGCACTGCTTTTTCCCAGTATTGGCATCGCTACAATCTTGACAAACCAATTTACCAGCATTTTTAATTTCATCGACATGCCATCCATATCCTTGTGATTGACAAAATTTTTTGCTGTATTTATTAAGGTTAAACGGTTTGGACGCATATGCAATGGCCTCTACTTCGGCGGCACACCCCACTGTCGATAAGGTATTGGCCATTAACTCCCGATAAATATATTCCGTTGCCTGCGTATCAACAACAAAGAACACACTGCCAAGTAACACCAGCACGGATGGCGAGACTGTTAAACCCAATTTCATAATCGCTCCCCTCAATTTAATTACCACTCAACACCCTGATATTCATCAAGGCATTTTCTTCCTCAATCTGTTGCTTGATCGGGGCGAACTTTTCATTCTCGCTTTGTTTCACCATCGCAATTCCTGCTATGATCAGAAATAATGTGCCACCCACGTACTGCCAAAATTTATCTTTTTTTAGTTCTTGTCCACTCATAAATTAATGCCTCCTATTATTTTTTTAAATCATCAAGCGATGCACCAAAATTGATATGAAAAACATGACCATTCAGCAGCAACGCGGGAACTGATAACACACCCGCCGCCTCAGCTTCGGCAATACGGTCAATTTGTTCCCCTAAATGCACAACTTCAACGGTATATTTAGAATGATCAATAGCATCAGCAACCATTTGCTCCGCTCCCAAACAAACTGGACATCCAGCATGGTAAAAAATCGCAATATTCATAACATCCTCCTATTTTGTTTCGAGTCAAAACTATAATCCGGATTGAAGCAACCTGTCAATTCATTTTATAAACCAATTAATATTGTAGTCCGTGGCGCAAAGACAAAAGTATTCTGTAGCACTGAAATAGTGCGGTTATGCACAATTATGGCATCATGAATACTTTTGCCTTCGTGCATCTTAGTTTTCAATTGGCCCTAATCAATAAGCATCTTCAAACAAATTCTGAGATAATAAACCTCAAAAATATCGGCATATTATTTGCTGTACCCTCACATTGGCCTTTCCATTTAACCGGCGACATGTAATGACAGAAAAAAAAGCATTTAAACCTTGTGATTTGGTTATCTTCGGTGCGCTTGGCGATTTATCACGCCGCAAATTGCTTATTTCTTTGTACCGACTGGAAAACGCCAACCTGATAGAACCTGATACGCGCATTATTGGGGTTGACCGCCATGCCCATGACAATACGCAATTTATTGAAATTGCATACAAAAGTTTACAAGCGTTTTTAAATGACACACTGAAAGACGCCGTCTGGCTGCGCTTTTCAGCTAGACTGGCATATCTGCAAATAGATTTGACGCAACTGGAGCAATACAAACAACTTAAAACCGTCACCGATAGCAAAACCAGGGTGTTGGTAAATTATTTTGCAGTATCTCCTTTTTTGTTTAAAAACCTTTGTCAAGGACTGCACCAATCGGGCATTTTGACTCACGAATCACGAATGGTTATGGAAAAACCGATAGGCCATAATCTTAAATCATCTCGGGAAATCAACGACGAAGTCGCCAAAGTCTTTTCCGAAAACCAAGTGTTCCGTATCGACCATTATTTAGGCAAAGAAACGGTACTAAACTTGCTGGCACTTCGTTTTGCCAACTCAATTTTCACCACTAATTGGAATCACAATACTATCGACCACATTCAGGTCACCGTCGCAGAAGAAGTCGGTATTGAAGGGCGATGGGACTATTTTGATAAAACCGGACAATTGCGTGACATGGTGCAAAACCACTTGTTGCAGATTTTGACTTTCATCGCGATGGAGCCACCTGTCAATCTCGAAGCCGAAAGCATTCATAATGAAAAAATTAAAGTCCTTAAGGCTCTGCGCCCGATCACGTTAAACAATGTCGAAGAAAAAACCGTGCGCGGGCAATACACTGCAGGCTATTTGAAAGGTAAAGCCGTGCTTGGTTATCTTGAAGAAGAAGGGGCTAACACCGAAAGCACCACAGAAAGCTTTGTCGCCTTACGGGTAGACATTGATAACTGGCGTTGGGCAGGTGTACCGTTCTATCTACGCACAGGCAAGGCCATGCTTGGCAAACGCACCGAAATCGTCGTTTATTTTAAGCAACTGCCTCATAATATTTTTAAGGACAGTTTCCGTGAATTGCCGCCCAATAAATTGATTATTCATTTACAACCCAATGAAGGTGTGGAAATTGAAATGCTCAACAAAATTCCGGGCATAGATGAACATATCAAACTGAAAAAAACCAAATTGGATTTGAGTTTTTCCGAAACTTTCAAACAAAGCCGAATTTTTGGAGGTTACGAAAAGTTAGTTTTGGAAGCCATGCGCGGCAACCCAACTTTATTTTTAAGCCGTGAAGAAATTGAACAAGCATGGACATGGATTGATTCGATACAGAATGCTTGGCAACATCTTAATGCCGAACCTAAATCCTACCCTGCAGGAACTTGGGGGCCGGTCGCCTCTATCGCTTTAATCGCCCGCGACGGTAGGGCTTGGGAAGAATAAAGAGCAGGGTGGGTTATACTAATTAATCACACAATTTAATAGATTACCGTTTTAAAGGAATACATAATGCATCCGATCATTGAAAAAGTTACGCAAGATATCATCGAACGCAGCCGCCCTACCCGTTCAGCTTATCTGAAATATATCGACGGCATTGTTAAAAATGGCCCAATACGTTCCGGTATTGGTTGCGGTAACTTAGCACATGGTTTTGCCGCTTGCAGTGCTGCTGAAAAAGCCGATTTGACCGGCGAACAAAAAGCCAATATTGCCATTATCACTGCTTACAACGACATGTTGTCAGCCCATGAACCCTACAAAAACGCACCCGATTTAATCAAGGCGGCGATCAGGGAAGCAGGCGGCGTTGCCCAAGTCGCTGGTGGCGTTCCCGCAATGTGCGATGGTATCACCCAAGGCCAAGCGGGTATGGAATTGTCCTTATTCAGCCGCGACTTGATTGCGATGGCGACTGCGGTTGGCATGAGCCATAATATGTTTGACGGCGCACTTTATCTGGGCGTTTGCGACAAAATCGTCCCCGGTTTATTGATTGGTGCTTTAAGTTTTGGTCATTTGCCCGCGGTTTTTGTCCCCGCTGGCCCAATGCCTAGCGGTTTGACCAACAAAGAAAAAGCCCGTGCCAGACAAGCCTACGCAATAGGAAAAATAGGCCGTAAAGAATTGCTGGAAGCAGAATCCGCGTCATATCACAGCCCAGGTACCTGTACGTTTTACGGAACTGCTAACAGCAACCAGATGATGATGGAAATCATGGGCTTACATCTTCCCGGCAGTTCCTTCATCAATCCCTACACTCCCCTGCGAGACGAACTCACCAAAGCTGCTGCCAAACAAGTGCTGAAATTTACCGCCTTGGGAGACGATTACCGTCCGGTTGCTCAAATGATTTCAGAAAAAGCCATCGTCAATGCTGTCATCGGTTTATTGGCAACGGGCGGTTCCACCAACCACACCATGCATTTGATCGCCATCGCCCGCGCGTCCGGCATTGTCCTGAACTGGGACGATTTTGACAATCTGTCCAAAGCCGTGCCCTTGATAGCCAAAATTTACCCCAACGGCCCGGCTGACGTGAACCATTTCCAAGCGGCTGGCGGTATGGGCGTGTTGATTGCCGAATTGTTACGCAACGGCTTGCTGCATGAAGACATTATTACCGTCGGTGACGGACGTGGTATGAAGCAGTATTGCCAAGAACCTAAGTTGATAGACGAAAAACTGGTATGGGAAGCCGTACCTGAAATCTCTTTGGATACCGAAGTGCTCAGCACGGTAGCTCAACCCTTTGCCACTGGTGGTGGCCTGCACGTGATGCACGGCAATTTGGGACGTGGTGTTTCCAAGCTGTCTGCGGTTTCTGAAGATCATCAAATCGTCGAAGCCCCTGCCGTGGTTTTTGATGACCAAACTGATTTCCTTGCCGCCTTCCAACGTGGTGAATTGGAAAAAGATTTTGTTGCCGTCATCCGTTTTCAGGGCCCACGCGCCAACGGTATGCCTGAATTGCACAAACTCACCCCGCCGCTAGGCGTATTGCAGGACAAAGGCTTTAAAGTCGCCTTGGTAACAGACGGACGCATGTCCGGCGCGTCGGGAAAAGTGCCTTCCGTCATCCATCTTTGCCCAGAATGTGAAGCAGGCGGCCCCTTAGCCAAGGTCGTCAATGGCGACATCATTTCGCTGAATTTACAAACTGGCGACTGTAATGTGTTGGTCAACGAAGCCGAATTCAACGCCCGTACACCTTTACCTAATACTTCCAAAAACCATCACTACGGCATGGGACGCGAAATGTTTGGACGGTTTCGTTTGAACGCCTCATCGGCAGAAACAGGGGCGTCCAATTTGTTTGTTTGTGATTAACAAGCCGCAATTAACACTGTGCGTCAGTTGGGTTAGCATCGGCGCAACCCGACAATCTATCCATCTTAAAATTTACACGTAAACTTTGGCTAAACAATGAAGACAAACATCTGGAAAATCCAACCGAAAGAAGTATTAACTGCCGGCCCTGTCATGCCCGTGATGGTCATCCAAAATCTGGATGATGCCGTACCCTTGGCTGAGGCTTTGGTGGCTGGAGGAATTAGGGTGCTGGAAATCACTTTACGAACACCTATCGCCCTAGAAGCGATCAAATTGATTGCCAATAACGTCAAAGACGCGATTGTTGGGGCGGGCACTATCACCACACCAGAACAACTCAAAGCTGCAGAAGATGCTGGCGCCGTGTTTGCCATCAGCCCCGGCCTGACACCCACATTATTGGCTGCCGCACAAACTGGCAATATCGCCCTAATTCCGGGTATCGCCACCTTGTCCGAACTGATGCTGGGCATAGAATACGGCTTGGATCAGTTTAAATTCTTCCCCGCCGAAGCTGCTGGTGGCATACCGATGTTAAAAGCCATCGCAGGTCCCGTGCCTTATGTCACATTTTGTCCGACAGGCGGGATTTCGCCAGAAAACTACAATGCTTATCTCGCCTTAAGCAACGTCGCGTGTGTTGGTGGTTCTTGGCTAGCGCCAGCTGACATCGTAAAAAACAAAGATTGGGCGAAAGTCACCGATTTGGCAAAACAAGCCATAGCTAATGTCAAACCAGCCTGATCAAGGGCTAGAGTTATCACTTAACAAACCTAAAACAGAGAGAATATCCATGACCGAACTACGCAATCTTACTTTAAATGAGAACGACCAGTCTTTATGTGAGTTACCTGTTTTAACCGGAACCACAGGGCCTGATGTTATCGATGTCCAAGCTTTGTACAAAGATACGGGCATGTTCACCTACGATCCTGGTTTTAACTCAACTGCGAGTTGTCGGTCCACTATTACTTTTATCGACGGGGAAGAAGGCGTTTTATTGTACCGTGGCTACCCTATTGAACAACTTGCTGAGCAATGCAATTTCTTGGAAGTTTGTTACCTGATACTCAATGGTGAACTGCCCACTAGCAAACAGTTGGATAAATTCCAATACAACATCACCATGCATACCATGGTTCATGACCAATTGAACAATTTTTTCAAAGGCTTCCGTCGTGACGCGCATCCCATGGCGATTATGGTAGGAGTTGTTGGTGCATTATCGGCGTTTTACCATGACGCCTTGGACATCCGTTCCAAAAAAGACCGCGAAATGTGCTCCATCCGGTTAATCGCCAAAGTCCCAACCATCGTTGCGATGTGCCATAAGTACAGCACGGGTATGCCGTTCATGTACCCACAAAACAAACTCAGTTATGTAGAAAATTTCCTGCGCATGATGCACGCGACACCTTGCGATGACTACCACGCCAATCCCGTGCTGGTCAAGGCTTTGGACAGGATTTTGATCCTCCACGCCGATCACGAACAAAATGCGTCAACTTCTACCGTCCGTTTGGCGGGTTCCAGCGGCGCGAATCCGTTTGCCTGTGTCACTGCGGGTATCGCTTGTTTATGGGGGGCCGCCCATGGTGGGGCCAACGAAGCGGTTCTCAACATGTTGGAAAAGATCGGCGATGTATCCCGTATCCCCGAATTTATCAATAAAGCTAAAGATAAGAACGATCCGTTCCGGCTCATGGGATTTGGTCATCGCGTCTATAAAAACCATGATCCCCGTGCCATATTAATGCGGGCGACTTGTCATGAGGTCCTTAACGAATTAGGCCTGCATGACATAAAATTGTTTGAACTCGCTTTGGAATTGGAGCGTATCGCCTTGGAAGACGAATATTTCATCGAGAAAAAACTCTATCCAAATGTCGATTTCTATTCAGGCATCGTTCTACACGCCTTAGGGATTCCAACGAATATGTTCACCGCGATGTTCGCCATGGGCCGGACTGTCGGCTGGATAGCGCATTGGGATGAAATGATCGCCGACCCGGAACAAAAAATCGGTCGTCCACGGCAATTATATACTGGTGCAACACGCCGTGACGTTCCGGCCGATCATCGTAAATCGAACTAAAAATCACAACTTGCCAATTCGCGCTAAGCAGTAAAGGTTCAAAGTGCAAATATGGGTTGATGCAGATGCTTGCCCGAAGGCGATTAAAGACATTTTATTTCGGGCTGCGGAACGCTCCTCCATAACCACTACCTTGGTTGCCAACCAACATTTGGCAACACCACCCTCACGGTTTATTAAAATGTTGCGGGTACACCACGGTTTTGATGTTGCGGATAACGAAATTGTAAACAGGCTAAATCCTGGCGATTTGGTGATTACTGGCGACATCCCTTTAGCAAGTGAAGTGATCGCCAAAGGTGGCCACGCAATCAATCCACGAGGCGAACGTTATACTAAGGACACTATAATGGAGCGTTTGAATATGCGTGATTTCATGGATAGTTTACGTGCCAGTGGCATAGCCACTGGCGGCCCTGCTGCATTAAGCCCGCGTGACATACAAGCGTTTGCGAATCAATTGGATGCTTTCTTGACCCAACAAACCAGAAAAAAACAAGTTTGATCATGGTAGCCATATCTTATGGGGACAACACAGTCTTTGTTATGCTTAATTAATAATTGGTTTATGACAAAGGCACTAAAAAACTGGTTTTGGAATCGCTTTTTGGCATAAGCTTGATTTTATAAAACTGCAGAATCGTTTAATACGCGGATCAAACCTTAACTTACACAACTACACTGCGTTTGTAAATCTGCTTAAGCACAAAACTCCCGCACTTTCGCCAAAATACCCGCGACATCCAAGCCACAAATGGCAAGCAATTCTTCCCTGGTGCCCTGTTCGACGAAGCAGTCTGGCAAGCCTATGCTGAGCACGGGCTTGCTGATTTTTTGACGTTGCAGGAACAGGACTACATTGCTCCCCGCGCCACCAGACAGGGCGTTCTCTTCGAGGGTGACGAGGTAGTCGTAGCTATCCGCAAGTTCAAGGATTAGGTCTTCATCAAGGGGTTTGACGAAACGCATGTTGGCGACGGTGGCGTCAAGTTCTTCGGCGACCTTTAAGGCGGGTGCGACGAGGCTACCCCAGGCAAGCAAAGCGGTCTTGTGGCCTAGTCGCTGGATTTGGCCTTTGCCGATGGGCAGTGTGCCAAGGCTGTCCTGCACGGTTACGCCGGGACCTTTACCGCGTGGGTAACGCACAGCGGCAGGGCCTTTGTGCTGGTAGCCGGTGCTGAGCATCTGGCGGCATTCGTTTTCATCCGCCGGTGCCATGACGACGATGTTGGGGATGCAGGCGAGGTAGCTGTGGTCGAAGCTGCCGGCGTGGGTGGGGCCGTCGGGTCCGACGAGGCCAGCACGGTCTAGGGCGAACAGGACATCTAAATTTTGTAGGGCGACGTCGTGGATTAGCTGGTCGTAGCCGCGTTGCAGGAAGGTGGAGTAGATGGCGACGACGGGTTTGGCGCCTTCACAGGCTTGCCCGGCGGCGAGGGTGACGGCGTGCTGTTCGGCGATGGCGACGTCGAAGTAGCGGTCGGGGTATTGCTGGGAGAATTTGACGAGGCCGGAACCTTCGCGCATGGCTGGGGTAATGCCGAGCAGCCGTTCATCTAGTGCTGCCATGTCACAAAGCCAGTTGCCGAAAACTTCAGTGTAGGTGGGGTGCGGCGAGGGAGTGGATTTGGGCAGGCGGTCCTGGCTAGGGTCGAAGGCGGGTACGCCGTGGTAAGCCAAGGGATCTTTTTCGGCGGGCGGGTAGCCTTTGCCTTTTTGAGTGACAATGTGTAAAAAACGCGGCCCTTGGAGATGTTTTAGGCTGTCGAGGGTGCTGACGAGCATATCCACATCATGACCGTCAATGGGGCCAATGTAGTTAAAACCCAATTCTTCAAACAACGTGCCAGGGACGATCATGCCTTTGACGTGTTCTTCGGTGCGCCGGGCGAATTCCCAAACGGTGGGCATTTTGCTGAGGACTTTTTTGCTTTCCTCGCGGACGGAGGAATATAAACGGCTGGTGAGGACTTTGGACAGATAGTTGTTCATCGCGCCGACGTTGGGGGAGATGGACATGTCGTTGTCGTTCAGTATCACCAAAAGGTTGGCGTCGAGCGAGCCGGCGTGGTTCATGGCTTCGAAGGCCATGCCGCCGGTGATGCTGCCGTCACCGATGATGGCGACCATTTGGTGGTTCTCGCCCTTGAGTCGGGAGGCAATCGCCATACCTAAGGCGGCGCTGATGGAAGTGCTGGAGTGCCCTACTCCGAACGCGTCGTATTCGCTCTCGCTACGGTTGGGAAAGGCGCAAATGCCGTCGCGGCTGCGAATGCTGGTCATCCGGTCTTTGCGCCCCGTCAATATTTTGTGCGGATACGCCTGATGACCCACGTCCCAGACCAGCTTGTCGGACGGGGTGTCGAAAACATAGTGCAAGGCCACAGTCAATTCCACCGTCCCCAGCCCTGCTGAGAAATGACCACCTGACACACTTACCGATTGAGTCAGGAATTCGCGCAGTTCCTTCGCCAATGGCTTAAGCAGGTCTTTCGGCAACTGACGGACGTCGGCGGGGCAGTTAATATCGGCGAGCAGGGGAAATTTTGAAGTAGTCATAATCAATAAAGGGGTTCGCGATAAAACATCAGAATGATGCCAATCTGAAACAAGGCGGCAACTGAGACAAAACCGGCAATATTTTTTCCTGGCGTATCCAGCTTTAATTCTAACCATCGGCCACACGCTAAAATTAACGAAAAAATGCCCATGGTGGTATGGCCAACTTGGATAAGAAAAGCACTTTTGGCCTGAAAACCGATATGCGAATGCGTCAGCAACATCAAGCCACCAAACGCTGACAGAATTGGAAAAATATACGGCAAACGGCTCTCCGAATGCTGGTGTTTTCTGGCCATGAGTTCGAACATCCCTAATGAAAAAACTAGTAATGTCGCAATCCGATGCTGCAGCACTTCGCCATTATTAAATGTGCTTTCCCAAAAGCCAATAGGCCCCAAAGGCCAAGTTTCCGCATCACTACGGAAAAACAGAAAAATGCCTAAGCCGACAAAACCTATCGGCCAGTATTGGCTCAATGCTAATATCCGGTTACTGCTTACCAATTTAGTGTAAGACAACATCGCAAAAAAACTCATCGACGTGATGAAAATGCCAGCAATATTATGGTTGTAGTTTGACCATTCCGTTGCCGCCAGTGACGGGATTTGCCCGACAATGGCAACACGCCCGGGCTCCCCTGCCAGTAACGCGCTATGGGTGGGTGAGCTGGTTTGAGGCATTTGCGGGGCGAATGTATTTAAAACTTCCTGCCAAGTTGCCGTCAATGTCGGTATGTCAATCGCCGGAGGCTGTGAAGCCAAACTAGCGGCAGTAAACAGTAGCGTGATTAAGATTAAGGCTTCTGCTTCGATGTAATAGGGTACGCGCCGATCCAAGGCGTGACTGTCGCCAGAAATACTAAATTGTCGGACCGCCGATTTGTTTAACCAAGCAAAGCCCAATGCCAATCCTAACAAGACAATTTTCACCATCAACAAATTTCCATACCCTGTGCCAATCAAGCCATTCCAAGAATCAATGTATTGCCAAGCAATTGGCAAACCAGATACCAAAATCATGGCAACAGCTATGACGCCAAACAGCGAAAAGCGATTTAACAACAACGGCCATAAGTCTGTAGCAATTTCTTTTTTGCTTTTTAAAAACCACAGGTTGACCAACATAAACACCCCGCCTATCCATGCGGCGGCGGCAAGTTGATGGATGATGGTCAATGACATGAGCATAAAGCGGTTATCAAAACGTCCGGCGGCATGTACCAGCCAAGCTCCAGAAACCACCATCGGCAGGGCTAACATTCCCGTGTTTAGCCAATATTTTTTCGAACGTGGATTTCTGCTTAGGTAACGGTACGCATAGCCTGCAAACAATAACGCCAAAGAGGCCCGGATAATACCGCCGATAAATTGTGTAGTTTGGGCAAACTCAGGAAACGGCCATTTTTCAAGCACTGCCAGCATCAACCAAATTTTGAGGATGATTTTAAACAGTTGCGCACCAACAAGAAAAAAACCGCCTTTATAAATCAAGGCAATAGTCGTATCCAACAATACCAGCGGATAACCAGCAGCATGTTGCCAGGGACGCAGCACAAGTAGTCCCCAGAGCAAGCCACCCATTGCCAATGCGAAACAGATTAAATCAAACCCACCGATTAAAGAATCAAGAAAATCAGCAATACCTGCCATTGTAAAACCTATTGGGATACTGAAAAATGTATGGCATCTTCGGTCAAATGACCATCAGCAGCGAACACTTTGAGCCTCAGTGCATAATCTCCAGCCTCCAAAGCAGGGACAGTAATGATAATTTGCCCTTGTTTGTGGCCCTTGGCGATTTCCAACAAGGTGTGCTTATCACCTTTACTAACCAGAAAAATTTGCGACAAACCTAGCTCAATCTTGGAGTTAAAACTTAATTCCACTGTAGTGGGTTGTTGGGCATGAATAGGCGTGGTTTTTAATGAATCTTCAGTCACTACTGCATGGGCATGAGCAGGCACAGTAAAAACTAAAAACAGCAGACTGATGAACAAGTATTTTGCCATATCAGCCCCCCTTTTTTCCTTTTAATGCGTGACTTGCGAGATTCTTGCCCAAATCCCAAATCGAGCCAGGAACCTGATGGGTTTCGGCAATGGCTTTATCAAAAGACGTTACAATATGGTCACGGTCTTTTTGCGTCAGGTTCAGTGGTGGCAACAACTTGACGACATTCATGCCGTGACCGGCAACCTGCGTCAGGATATGGTGTTCTTTAAACAGCGGGATTGTGATCATCTGGCAAAACAAGCCTTTGTTGGCCGCTTCCAACATCGCCCAAGCCGCTTTTAAGCCCAAACTTTTAGGCGACTTAAATTCAATGGCGATCATCATCCCTTTGCCGCGCACTTCTTTTAAGAACTCGTATTTGCCACTCATGGCATTTAAACTGTTGATTATGTCCGTGCCGACTCTTTCGCTATTTTCCACCAACTTTTCTTCAGCAAGAACATGCAAAGTCGCCAGACCAGCCGCCATTGCCATATTATTTTTGGAAAACGTCGAGCCATGTACCACAGCCCTGTCCATGCGGTTATAGACCGTATCCATGATTTTTTGAGTGATAGCGACCGCACCGACGGGGACAAAACCGCCAGATAAGGCTTTTGCCATGCAAATCATATCAGGGTTGACGTTCCAATGATTTACCGCCCAAAACTTACCGGTACGTCCCAAGCCTGTTTGCACTTCATCAGCAACAAACAACGAGCCGTATTGTTTACATAAACGTTCGACCTCAGGGAGGTAGTTGTCATCCGGCAAATTCACGCCTTTACCTTGGATAGGTTCAACGATGAACGCGGCGACATCGTTCTGGCACAGTGCTGCTTCCAAGGCAACCAAATCATTGAAAGGTATGGCACTACAACCTGGCAGTAACGGACCGAAACCCTCGCGAAAAATATTCTCGCCATTTAACGATAAAGCACCCATCGTCAAACCGTGATAACCGTGTTCGCAAAAAACAATTTTTTCGCGTTTAGTGGTGTAACGGGCGAATTTAATCGCCGCTTCAACAGCTTCTGTGCCGGAATTGCAGAAAAATATTTTATTAAGGTTTTCAGGTGTGGTTTTCAGTAACGCCTGTCCTAGCAGACCACTGAGCACGGAAACGTCCAATTGCACCAAATTTGGCAATTCAAGCGTTAGCGTTTCTTGTAAGGCACTGATAACAGTGGGATGGTTGCGTCCAATAGCAAACACGCCAAAGCCGCTGAGCAGGTCTAAATATTCCGTGCCATTTTGGTCGTAAAGATATTGTCCAACAGCTTTTTGGTAATGGCGGTCATAACCAATGGTTTTTAAAACACGAACCATTTGATTGTTCAGATACTGTTCATGCAGATCAAATTTATCCGTGCTGTGTTGAGCAAATAGTTCGGCGATGCTAAAAGTCATTAGATACCTTAAATATTGGGTTACGGTAAAAACTAATTAAAATCTAATCAACCCAATCTGAGTCTTATTAATTTAATTGGTTCCATCATGCGTAACTACGATCATGCGGTCATTTTGCAATCTTGCACAATTTGCCAAGCTATATCAAATCCGTGATTAACAAAGGCAACCCCTTTAATCCATTTTATTTATGATAATCACCCACGCTTTGGATTTACCTCACCGCAGTTTGGGTATGGTAAAACTCGCTAATGACATTGAGATGCCGAGCCACTTTCTTAAGCGTTTTTTGGGCGGCATTAAATTGCCAGCCGAGCTTGATAAGCCCAGGCAATTCCAACGGATGCAAGAGCAAAAATAGCAAAAGGCGATTTAAGACTATGTCGCCTTGCCCATTTGCCGCATAGTCAATCGCATGGGGTAAATTCATGTTGACTGTATCGACAATGACGCGTATTGCCAGAAAAGGCACGGCATTGCGTTGCGCTATCTTGGCAACAGCTACGCTTTCCATATCCAAAGCAATTGCCCCGGTTAAGGATTGAAGATAGTGTTTTTCTTTGCGGGAAGAAACGATACCTAGGCTCTCAGCCAGACGCCCCGTATGCACAGCCAGAGATTGTGACAACAGCTCTTTGCTGTAACGATGCCAGTCGCTATTGACTGCAATTTCCATATCGAGGCTGTCGACCAAAGTATCCGCTAAGGTCAGGTCACCGGATTTCAATTCTGCAACCAAGGCTGCAGCGCAACCCCAACTTATGAGCTGGGTCGCGCCTTTGGCAATCAACAACTCGGCTGCCGCTTGGGCATTCTTGTTTCCCGCACCAGAATAAGCCACCAAAAGCTTATCGGCTATAAATACACAATGCCCTTTATCAATACGTTTTGATGTCAGGGTTGCCAATTCCTCGGGAAGCGCGACTACAATACCGGAGATCACTTTTTGTTAAGCTCATTACGGTATCTGGCCAATGCCCACAGCGGAAAGAATTTGTCGTAACCGTGGTATTTCAGATAAAACACTTTAGGAAAACCAGGCGCGGTAAAACATTTGTCATTCCATAGACCATCAGCTTGCTGGGTACGCAAAATAAAATCAATACCCGCCTTAACTTCCGGGCTACGCGCTTCTCCTGCAGCAATTAACGCCAAAACTGCCCAAGCCGTTTGGAAGGCAGTGCTGAAACGGTATTTACCACTGTAGCTTAGATCATGGTAACTGAAGTTATCTTCGCCCCAACCGCCGTCCGCACGTTGGACGCTTTTTAAATAGTGCGCCGCTTTGGTGTACATCGGATCGGATTTTGGCAAATTAGTTTGCTCCAAGCCCAACAACACCGACCAAGTTCCGTAAATATAATTGGTCCCCCAGCGTCCAAACCAGGAGCCATCGGCTTCTTGTTCGGTACGCAAATAGGCCACCGCCCGCTCCAAAGCAGGCAAGTATTCGTCATGGTCTTTGACAACCCGCGCCATCAACATGGCACAACGGGCACTGACATCAGCTGTCGGTGGGTCAAGCAAGGCACCGTGGTCAGCGAAGGGGATTTCGTTCAAATAGTAATAGGTGTTATCCACATCAAACGCACCATAGCCGCCATTTTCGGACTGCATCCCCACAATCCAGCGGGTTGCACGGTGAATGGATTCATCCAATTCCGGCAATTGCGAATCTGCCATAGCAAAGCCGACAATTGCTGTGTCATCGACATCAGGATAATGGGGATTGGCAAATTGAAACGCCCAACCACCACCTTCCAAGTCAGGTCTGGCAATACGCCAATCGCCTGGTTCATCTTTCAACTGCTTGGATTTTAACCAAGCATATGCTCGGGTTAAAGCCGGTGTGGCAGACTGGCCATCAGCTTCTTGCAGTGCTAGCGCCGCCAAAGCCGTATCCCAAACGGGCGACAGGCAAGGCTGGCAATACGCATCGTATTCGTTTACCACCAGCAATTTGTCAATGGCTTTGCGGGCCGTGACGACCAGTTCATGATCTTTTGGATAGCCTAATAGCAACAAAGCTTCATAAGAATTGACCATCGCCGGAAAAATGCCACCCAAACCATCTTCACCATTCATGCGCTCGACAAACCAATCCCTGGCTTTTTCTACCGCAAGTTGATTCATCGCTTTAGGGATCAAAGGACGGGTGATACGGCCTAATTTATCCAGACCCAAGAAAATTTTGTTCAATAATGTCCGTTCGGGGAAATAATGCCGCTCTTTATCAGGATGGATGATAAAGAGTTCCAAAATACCAACTTGCTGCGGATTTTTGGCCTCGGCTTTTAAGGTGCAAAGGATAAATAATGGCACCATGACCGTCCGTGACCAATAAGACACCTTATCCAAATGGAACGGAAACCATTTGGGAAACAGCATAATTTCAACCGGGATATAAGGTACGCCGCGCCAAGGCAGTTGCTTGAACATCGCCAAGGCTATGCGCGTGAAGACATTGGCTTTCGCCGCTCCGCCTTGGCTGAGGATATAGTTCCGCAAACGGGTCATGTGCGGCGCATCAATGGCGTCGCCCGCCATTTTCAATGCGTAATAAACTTTGACGCTGCAACTAATATCACCAACACCACCCGTAAACAATGGATAACTGCCGTCTTCAGATTGGCGCGAACGTAAGTAATTGGCGATTTTAGCTTGCAAAACTTCATCGATTTCGCCGATGTAGTGCATCATGAAGATGTATTCTGACGGAATCGTACAATCAGCTTCCAATTCAAACACCCAGTAGCCTTCCTTGTCTTGAAGGCCCAACAACGTCTCTTGGGCTTGTTTGATCGCCTTATTCAAATCAAAAGCATTGGAATGAATCGCACTTGAGGCACTAGGCACATGGCTATGATCAAAATAATGGGTTGCATCGGTAAACATAATAGTGTCCTTAAAAATCCAGGTTACTTTTTGAGGATGGAATTGCGTAAGCCCAGTCAGGCGTGGCAAGCTCTCGGCTGGTCAAGTTGAACAGCAGCTTGAGCAAGGTATTGCTACGACCCAAAACATTGGTCGTAAAAATAGTCGCATTGACACTGTTGCGGGTAATTTTTACTTGGTCAGAGTCATTAAAGTTTAAATTTTGTTTGATCTTACGTAAGGTCAGCACCGCCATGCCAAGCGCCCACAAACAAAAATTACGCATCCCCGTTTCGTGGGTAGGAATTAACAGTGTGTAATCCAAAGCATTACGTAAATGTCCATGGGCTACACCGACCAGATGCTCCAATCCTTTCCTGAATAAGTCCGAATCGGTTTCAGGCGTCAAATTTTTTAGATCAAAACCCGTTTCGGTAAAAATATCCTGCGGTAACCAACAAACGCCACGTTCGGCATCATCCCAAATATCTTTCAAAATATTGGTCATTTGCAAACCTTGTCCGAACGAGACCGACAAAGCCAACATAGCTTCACGGTTGCGGGCAATTTCTGGTGAATAATGGCAAAACAATTTAGTCAGCATTTCCCCCACACAACCGGCAACGTAATAGCAATAGCGATCCATATCCGCAAGTGTCGCTAAACCACTCTGTAAATTTTGCGCCTGAAAAATTGGCATGCCTTCGGCCATGATTTTGACACACTCAGCTAGAGCGGCAATTTGTTCAGCTTCAAAGGAATGGGTGATCTGGATAACCCGTGGCAATACATGGATTAACGCATGTTCAGCGGCAATGGTCTGTGCGGACAACAACGGTGCAAGCTCGACAGCAAACGGTTCGGAGTTATCACCGGTCTTGACCACTTCGATAAATTCGCTACAAAAATGCAGCTTTTGCCTGGCACTCAGCGACACTTCGTCTTCTATCGTGTCAACAATGCGGCAAAGTAAATAAGCATTGGCAACCGCACGGTACAACTGTGCGGGCAATTGCGGAATGGTAAGCGCGAATGTCCGTGACACGCCTACCAATAACGCGGCTTGAAAATCGTCAACAGAAAGCTGATTAAGTAATTTTGGGTTATCCAAAGATATTCGCGGTGTGCCCATGTTAAAGCGCTTTAATCGTTATAAAGTTGTTTTATGGCAATAATAGACTGTTTGTTGGTATTTTGCAAAGCAATGTTGTTTTATAGCCAATTTCTCTATTTAACGGGCTTCACAAGCAGTTTATTGGGAACAAAAACAGCAATTTAAACAACTTTGTTGTATTTATGTAAAATCTTAGCAAAATATTGCCCTTACAGAATATTTGTTGTAAATGCTGGAGTCATTTCCTAAAAGATAGTATTCTAGTATTGAAGAGCTAAGCGATTGTATTTTATAAAACCATTATCAGTATTTTGAATTTTTGCAAACAAAATACGTCAGGAGATTGTTTTTAGTCACTATGTCTTTCTTGTTGCTTAATTGCCACAAGCTTATTATTTCATAGATAACCCGGTCAATACGGTAGCCATTATTCAGCTATCGCTAACCATAATATTGGAGGAATTACAAATGGGTGTCCCTTTACGCCAACAATTGACTGTTGGCAGCTATCTGATCAAACAAAAATTGAAAGGGGTTAAAAAGTATCCGCTAGTGCTGATGCTGGAACCTTTATTCCGTTGTAATTTGGCATGTGCCGGTTGCGGCAAAATTGATTACCCCGATGACATTCTTGATAAACGCCTGTCTTTCGAAGAATGCATGCAAGCCGTTGATGAATGCAACGCGCCGATGGTGTCAATTCCTGGCGGAGAACCGCTGATCCACAAAGAAATGCCACAAATCGTTGCTGGCATCATCGCCCGAAAAAAATACGTTTATTTATGCACGAACGCGCTGTTGCTGAAAAAACGCATAGGCGACTACACTCCATCACCGTATTTGACATTTTCAATACACCTTGACGGCATGCAAGAACGTCATGACACTTCCGTCTGCCAGGAAGGCGTTTTCGAACGCGCGGTGGAAGCGATCAAACTGGCTTTAGACAAAGGTTTTCGAGTCACCATCAACTGTACCTTGTTCCAAGGCGAAAACGCCCAAGAAGTGGCTGATTTTCTGGATTATGCTATGGAATTGGGCGTGGAGGGCGTGACCATTGCACCAGGCTTTAGTTATGAACGTGCTCCGCAACAAGATGTGTTCATTAAAGGCCGTGATGTCAAAGAACTGTTTCGTGGTATTTTCAAAATCGGTAAAAACCGCAAATGGAAGCTTAACCATTCTTCGCTGTATTTGGACTTTCTCGCGGGTAACCAAAATTACGAATGCACACCTTGGGGCAACCCCACCCGCAATGTGTTTGGCTGGCAAAAACCCTGCTACTTGCTGGCTGACGAAGGCAATGCCGCAACTTTTCAGGAATTGCTGGACACCACGCCATGGGAAAAATATGGTAATAACAACAACCCCAAGTGCGCTAGTTGTATGGCGCATTGTGGCTATGAAGCAACAGCTGTTGAAGACATGTTGAAACATCCTTTGAAAGGCTTATTGACCGCCCTCAGGGGGCCAAAAACTGAGGGGGAAATGATTCCTGAACCTCTTCCACAGACTTTTGCAGAAAAAAAACCGTCAAGCTTGGCAGGCATTCCCATCAGAGTAGAAATGGCGGATTAGCACCATCTCTGGTCGGTGCGGCATCAAACCGGCCTGAACGATAATCGGCAAACTTTATAGGCTTTGATAGGAACTTTGTGATGACCACATTTAAGATAAATTCTTTTAATAAATTTAGGCTTCTGATTCTTTTTTCGTTGCTGCTTCTGGATATGCCACTTGCCTTTGCAGAAACAGCTAGCAGCGCGAAACAGATCGTTGACACATTTCAAAACCATTTGATTGCCGTTATGAAAGAAGGCAAACAATTAGGCTATGCTGGACGCTACAACAAGCTCCATGATGCCGTCGCAAACAGCCACGATTTGACAAAAATCGCCCGAATTGTAGTTGGCAAAGAGTGGGAAAAACTCACTGAAACACAACAGCAGCAATTGATTGATGTCTTCAGCAAATTAAGTGTTGCATCCTATGCACATAATTTTAAAGAATTCACCGGCGAGGCGTTTATTTTTGATTCGGAAGAAGAAACCACCAGAGGCGGAGTAGTTATACATGCCCGGCTTACCATTCCTGAAGAAAAAGATGTCAAGTTTGATTACATGCTGAAAGAAAAAGGCAATAGCTGGCGGATTATCAATATTATTGCCAACGGCGTCAGTGATTTGGCCTTGAAAAGATCGGAGTACACCAGTATTTTGCAACGGGAAGGGTTTGATGCTTTAATAGCAAAGATTAACGAAAAAATTGATAACTATTCAAAATTATAGGTTTTACAGACTATGAAAGGACACCGTAACGTTGCGCTTAACACTACCCATATACTATTCCTCCTCTTTTTGCTATTCGGAGTTATGACCTTAAGTGGCTGTGCCTCAACCAACGGCGGTGACAAAATTGTGGCGAATAAAGCTGACCCATATGAATCCGTCAATCGTAAGATTTATAATTTCAATGACAAAGTTGATGATTATATCGCCGAACCCATATCAAATGCTTACAGGGCAGTTGCCCCCCAGTTTGTACAAACTGGAGTGTTTAATTTTTTCAATAACTTAGATAATATCAACAATGTCTTAAACGATTTTTTACAAGGTAAATTTCTGCAAGGTGCCGAAGATACCGGACGTTTTGCCATGAACTCTACCTTAGGATTGCTGGGTGTGTTTGATGTCGCAAAATCAGTAGGCTTACAACAGAACAATGAAGATTTTGAGCAAACACTCGCTGTATGGGGTGTACCACGAGGCTCGTATCTGATCATTCCTTTTCTTGGGCCTTCAACCGTCCGTGGCATTCCTGGCGCGGTGTTTGATACCGCAGCAAACCCTTCATCCTATGTAGGCGCACCAGTCCAATTGGTGTCTTTGCTAAATAAACGGGCCAACGCCGAAGGGTCGTTAAAATTCATTGATGAAGCCTCACTGGACCCTTATGTTTTTACCCGCGAGTCGTTCTTGCAATGGCGTACCAGCCTTGCCAATGACGGTAAATCGGTGGAACCGTTAGATTTTGAAGATGATATGGATATGACTGGAGAGCCGTCCTTAAAATCCGAAACTGCAGTTAGCCTTGGTGTCGATTCTTATAACGGCCCGTTCAAACAAGTTTCACTATCATTTAGCAATATCGCCTTATCTTTTGAAAATACCGCCAATTCATTTAAAACTAGTGGTGAAAAAGTAGACAAACTAAAAAAATAACACCGCCCAACAAATCCACAGGGAAGTGGCATTAAAAATGCAATAAGGAGTGTATTTCATAATCACGAAGCTTTTCCCGCCCATCCAGAAAATCCAGCTCCACGACAAACGCACAGGCTTCGACTTTTGCGCCTAATTTTTCCACCAATTCACAACTAGCTTTAGCCGTACCCCCAGTCGCCAGCAAATCATCAATCAACAACACCCGATCCTCCGAATCAAATGCGTCGATATGCACTTCAAGCATAGCGGACCCATATTCCAAATCATAAGAGACGTTTTGCACGTCATAAGGCAGCTTACCCGGTTTTCTTAATGGCACAAACGGCAAACCCAACTCCCAAGCAACCAACGAACCGAAAATAAACCCCCTCGCCTCCATTCCTGCAACTGAGGTGATATTTCGGCCTAAAAACGGGTGCAACAACTGATGCACCGCCAACCGTAATGTCGCCGGGTCTTTGACCAGCGGCGTAATATCTTTGAAGATAATCCCAGGCTTTGGGAAATCGGGTATATCGCGGATTTTGCTTCTCAATCTATGCATATTGTTTGCTCCAATATCTTTTAGTAAACCTTATTAAATTATCCAAAAACCATTAAGCCCCTGTTGCTATGATGTTCATTTACCACATCAAATCATCAGGCACTTCAAATCCGGCATAAGGATCATCTGCTGCTTTGGCTTCTTCAGTTTCTGCTGCAAAACACACAATGACACAATCCGCCATACGTTCACTGATTTTCTTGGCGGCTTCCGTTGCAACCAAGTCGTAACCCCCGTCAAACTTGACCACGGCAGCGCGGCCTTTGATGATGTTTTCACGTTGTGTTTCAGTGACATACAAAGTTTTGACTTTGCCGATGTCGGTGAAATGGTAAGCCACGCCGTTAGGGTCTAGCAGTTGGCGGTTTTGTTCAATCAATTGTTTGACTTGGGCAAGCAGTGCTTTTTGTTCTTCTTGCTGGTGGCGCAATTGGTTCAGTTCGCGGTCACGCTCAGCTTTTTCAACTTGGGTTTTTAAAGCCAGTTCTTTGGCTTCATCGACCACCGGCGCATTATTATGGGTTTGCATGCGGCTTTGCTTACGCTTGTCCGCTTGGACTTTTTTCGCCTGTGCGGAGCTGGCCAGACCAGATTTCAAAAGCTGTTCTTGTAGGGATAGTTTTTGTTTGCTCATGGGTGGTTAATTTTAAAATATCTATGTTGAGGTTTTAACCATGAAAAGTCCAAGGCATAAACCCGTTTCAGTTGCGGATAAGCTTTAGAAATCAATCCGCCAACGCCAATGTTTTCAGCAAATTCCTAATAAACTCAACTTTCTGGTCAACGCCAGAAAAAGCTTGGCTAAATTTCAGTTTATCCATGCCGTCGAGTTTGTAAACCTGCGCTTGGGTTTGGATCAAAGAAATCAACTGTTCGGCATTAATCGTCGGTGTCGTGGTAAAGACGATGCGCCCGCCCGCCGCGTTAGCTTCAATTTTCTTAATACCCATTTTTTCAGCTTGTTGTTTCAGTTCAGTGACGCTAAACAAGGTTTTCACCGCATCAGGCAATAGCCCAAAACGGTCGATCATTTCGACTTGCAGCTCGCGTAAATCGTCGGTGGTTTCCGCGCTGGAAATGCGTTTATACAGCACCAAACGGGCGTGGATGTCGGGCAAATAATCTTCGGGGATTAGTGCGGCAGTTTGCAAATCGACTTCCGGGCCTTTGTCCATCGGCGTGTCCAATTCCGGTTGTTTTCCGGATTGCAAAGCATCCACTGCGCGTTGCAATAATTCCGTGTACAAGGTAAAGCCAATTTCTTGGATTTGTCCGCTTTGGTCGTCGCCCAATAATTCACCCGCGCCTCGGATTTCCATATCGTGCGAGGACAGCATGAAGCCCGCGCCTAAATCGCCGGAAGCTTCAACGGCTTCCAAACGTTTCAGCGCGTCTTTGCTCATCAGTTCTTTTGTTGGCACGATGAAATAGGCGTAAGCACGGTGATGTGACCGCCCGACCCGTCCGCGCAATTGGTGCAATTGCGCCAAACCGAGTTTGTCGGCGCGGTTGATAATAATGGTATTTGCGCTAGGGATGTCGATACCACTTTCGATGATCGTGCTGCACAACAGCAAATTAAAACGTTGGTGGTAAAAATCCAGCATGATGCGCTCCAAATCACGTTCCGGCATTTGCCCGTGGGCGGATTGGATGCGTGCTTCGGGTAGCAGGGCTTCCAGTTCCCTCGCCATTTTGTCCATGGACTTGACATCGTTATGCAGGAAAAAAACCTGTCCGCCACGGCGGATTTCGCGCAGGCAAGCTTCTTTGATTTGTGCGTCCACCCAAGTGCTAATGAAGGTTTTGATCGCGTGACGATTAGGTGGCGGGCTGGCGATGATGGAAATGTCGCGCAAGCCGGATAAGGCCATGTTTAAGGTGCGCGGGATCGGTGTCGCCGTCAACGTCAACATGTCCAATTCGTTACGCAGTTTTTTGAAATGCTCTTTTTGGCGCACCCCGAAACGGTGTTCTTCATCGATCACGACCAAGCCCAAAGCTTTGTATTTCAATTCCTTGGATAACAAGGTGTGGGTGCCGATGACAATATCCACTTTACCTTCTGCCAGTGCCTCGGTGATTTCCTTTTGCTGTTTGGCAGACACAAAACGCGACATGACTTCGATGCGGACAGGCCAGTCCGCGAAGCGGTCGCAGAAGTTTTGGTAATGTTGTTGGGCCAATAAAGTTGTCGGCACGAGTACGGCAACTTGCTTACCGCTTTGCACGGCGATAAATGCCGCCCGCATCGACACTTCCGTCTTGCCGAAGCCAACATCGCCGCAAATCACCCGGTCCATCGGTTGCGGGCAAGCCATGTCCTCGAGTATTGCGTCAATCGCGGTTTGCTGGTCGGGGGTTTCTTCAAACGGGAAAGCGTCAGCAAAGGTTTGATAATCAGTATTTTCTATGTCAAAGGCATGGCCTTGTTTGATGGCGCGTTTGGCGTGGATTTCCAGCAATTCGGCAGCGACGTCACGGATTTGTTCGATGGCTTTTTTCTTGGTCTTTGCCCATTGGTCGCCACCCAGTTTATGCAGTGGCGCGGTATCGGGACTCATACCCGTGTACCGTCCGATCACGTGTAACGTCGACACCGGCACATAAAGCTTGTCGTTATTGGCATATTCCAGCATCAAAAATTCCGCCGGAATGCCGCCGATAGCTAAAGTTTGCAAGCCCAAATAACGGCCTACGCCGTGTTCTTGATGGACGACGGGCGAGCCGATGGTCAATTCGGTGAGGTTATTGACGATAGCTTCCAACTCACGCGCGGCGGATTTTCGCCGCCGACGTTGTTGCTGGACTTTTTCGCCGGACAGCAAAGGTTCGGTGATGATGGCAAGTGACGGAGATTCCAACCACAGGCTATTTTCAACTGGTGCGACCACCAAACACACGGCTTCATCAGAATCTAAAAATTGCTGCCACGTATCTACACGCTTACTGCTGATGCGCCATGCCCGTAGCTTGTCGAGCAAGGCTTCACGGCGTCCGGCGGATTCGGCGACAAACAGGGTTTTTCCGGTAAAGCTGTTGAGAAATTGCTGCAAGCGTTGTGCGGGTTGGTCCAGCTTGGCGTTGACGGTCAAATCGGGCAGGGTTTTGCACGGGCTGCTGCCTACAGTTTTGGAATCTAAAGTGATTCGAGCAAAACGACGGATTTTGTCAGCCAATTCCTCGGCGGACATAAATAGTTGTTCGGGATTTAACAGCGGGCGGTCAGGATCATATTTGCGCTGTTCGTAACGCTCCTGGGCATCGCTGTAAAACGCGGCTGAGGTATTGCCGAAACAATCGGTATCGACGATGATTGCCGACGTTGGCAGATAATCAAACAAGGTCGCGGTTTGCGAGACAAACATGGGCAAATAATATTCGATACCGTTGAAAGCCAAACCTTTGCTGACATCAGTATAGAGCGTGTTTTTAATCGATGTTTGCGGGAATTGCTCGCGGAAAGTTTGCCGAAAGTGTTTGATAGCTTCATCGGTGAACGGAAATTCCCGCGCCGGAAACAATTGGATTTTGTCGATTTTTTCTAGTGAACGCTGGCTTTCGGGGTCAAACGTGCGGATGGACTCGATTTCTTCATCAAACAATTCAATGCGATACGGTACGGAACTGCCCATAGGGAACAAATCGACAATCGCCCCACGTACGGCAAATTCGGCGTGTTGGTAGACTTGCGACACGCATTGGTAGCCCACGCTTTCGAGCTTGATGCGGTTGAGTTCGAGATTAAAATCATCGCCGACTTTTATCGAAAAACTGTTCGCCAACACATGTTCGCGTGGAGCAAGGCGGTGCATCAAGGTCGTAACTGGCACGACCAATGCGCCGCGTTTAGTTTCTGGTAGCAAGGCCAAAGTTTTCAGGCGCTCGGAGGTAATTTCCGGCAACGGCGAAAACACATCGTAAGGCAGGGTTTCCCAATCAGGAAAATGTAGAATGGGATATTGCTTACCGAGAAAAAACGCCAGCTCATGCTCCAGCCGCAAAGCCGTTTGGTTGTCGGGCGTAATGATGACGAACAGACGTTTTTCTTTGGCAATCGCCGTCGCCAAGGCCAAGGCATCGGCGCAACCCTTTAGGCCAGGCCAAATGATGGTGTCTTGTGGTGATGTTGGGATTGCAGGAAAAAAAATTAAGGATTCGGACATGAGGACGGGCGGTTAAAAAAAACGCGATTATACAACACGCGCTGTTAAGGCATTTGAAAAGGCGGTTTGTAGTGATTGGCAATTAATGCTGGAACGGGGTTGCCCCAACACTGGGCGCCACGGCAACCCGCTCCGAAATATTTATAGCGCATCGGTAGGTCTAAAACGGTTTGCCAGTTGTTTGACGGGCATTAGATAGCCAACACCACTTTGCCTGTCGTGTGGCCTGTTTCAAGCTGATCATGCGCCACTTTGGCCTGGGCTAGCGGTAGAACTTGGCTGACGTGGATGGTTAATTTCCCCGCGTTGATATAATCCGCACAAGTTTTCAGCAAGCTTACATGCTGGTCTCTGGCGATGGGTAAGTCACGTAACATGGGAGTCAGCATCAGTTCAAAACCCAATAATAAATTCCGTACCCGCGCTTCACTTAAATCAGCATTTTTAGGTTCTAGCAACGTTACCAAGCGGCCAAAATGCGCCGTCAACGGTATAGAGGCCTTAAAAACTTCGCCGCCGATAGTGTCAAACACCAAGTCGGCACCTTGTTGATTGGTCAACCGATACACTTCCTCAGCGACATCGGTTTGGGAGTACATAATCGCTTCGTCCGCTCCCAGTGCTTTGACGAATGCGGCTTTTTCAGGCGAGTTGACTGTTGTGATGACCCGCGCGCCAGCGATTTTCGCCAATTGGATGGCGACATGCCCAACCCCGCCCGCACCCGCTTGAACCAACACCGTTTGCCCCGCTTGCAACCCTCCACGGGCAAACAACGCCCCAAAAGCAGTAATCAACACCAGCGGTGCCGCAGCGGCATCCACGAAAGATAAGCTGCTAGGCATCCGGCTTGCCCAGCGTTGGTCCAATATGTTGAATTGGGCGTAATTGCCTTGCTCACGCCCTAAACCACCATGACAAAACCAAACCTTATCACCGACTTTAAAATCGCTAACCTCAGCACCGATTTCCGCTACTTCACCAGCACCATCACAACCTAGCACCGCTGGCAAAGCCGCATTGGGGTACAACAAGCCATGGCTACGGATTTTGGTATCAACCGGATTAACCCCCGCCGCATGAAGGCGGACTTTGATTTCCGTGGCTAGGCTTATGCTGGGTTCGGCGATGGTTTGGGCTTGTAAAACCTCACTGCCGCCGACGGCAGTCATTAAAATTGCTTGCATGTTTGTCTCTTAGTTAATTGTTTAAAATTAGGGGCTTCGATGGTTAATCGCCAAGCAACCCTTAGATCGGCGACTCTTTGAATGACCAAGTTTACGGAAACTCCACAAATACAATCAAAATATATTTCACAGGAAATGTCCTAAGTGTGAGAAATTCACTACCAATGGCGTAAGCAAATCACTAGAATCTGGTGATGTAGCGGGTGGCTGCGGGGGTTGAAGGTTTGCCGACGCAAGCCGCCAAGCTGAAAATTTTTAGGAAAGGCGAAATATATTCAACTTATTCGAATATAGTTTCATTTTAAATCGAATTAGGACAATAAATGACTTGTTGTTTTACGTCAATAGGATGCCTAATTAACGTTGGGCAGCTAAGCAAATGACACCTTGGCAAAACCTTTTTCTCAAAGCCGCTGGATTCGGCGCCGGCTTTGCGGCCTTTTTGATATCGGCAATAGCAGGCTGGCAATTATTTCAATTTCTTCCGGAATCCCCAAAGCCCTGGAATCGTGATGCGATAAAGGCAACGTACGCTTATCTCAATATGAATACCGGTGATAGACCGGTCGCCACATTCAAGTACACGGTCGAAAACACGACCCCTCGCGACTACTACCTACCTTCTGACCCCCAAGCCGCATTTGTCGTACTAACAGACGGAAAAGGTTTGTCGCAGGGGGAAGAGTTGACTTGGGATAAAGGGGCTTACGTTCCCGCAGGGCTGAAGGTCAGTGTTTCGTTCCACCTCACATACGACTACAATGACTCCTATCCTAAATTGGATCGTGACAACCTCGACAAGCTCTCAAAGTTCATGGCACGACGACTCAAGGAATTAGATGGTTTTGTCGTCTTAGACCGCACAAACCGATATCAGGTGACGTTCCAGAATGGTTGGCAGGATCCGCCTAGCGAACCTAAATGAAAATCGTCACCTAACCCGATGATTGATAAGGGCGTACGCAATAGTGGCACGCACGCATTACCTTGAACGTTAAGCGTCATGAAGGAAATAATATGATCAAAGAGAAGTTTATATTCAAGTGCGATTTATGTGGACAGCAATCCCAGCATGGGTCACACAGATATGAAGGTCATCGATTAGAGTTGTATGGTGACATTTTTTGCTGTGATTCGTGCTGGAATGGTAACTGGGACGGCTGGGCGCCGCACCTTGAAGCCATTTTGCTCGAACATCTCAAACAAAATGGGCTACCAATCCCAAAACGAAATGCAAATGAGCAGTTACCAAGGAACTAGCTATGTAATCAATGAACGCGTAAGACGTAATCCGTAGGGTGCAATAGGCGGTAGCCGTATTGCACCGCATGTTAACTTCAACCATCCGGCGCATTACGCTATCGCTAATGCGCCCTACATATAAGAAACCGCTGAATAAAGCCTTCGACAAGCCGTTACAATCCGAATCCGTGGATTCGCGCCAGCAATCCACCATTTCGAAGCCACAGATTGCATTAGGCATGGCTTACCTATCGGTGACCCGTCAGAACACAAAGCGCCCCCACTTCACCAAAGAAATTCAAATAGCTTTTTATTGCTATCGTTTTTTGATAGCATAAAACCCATGAACGCCAAGCACACTAAAACCCTGCAAGCCATTTTTGCAAAACCGACCGCAACCACTCTCGAATGGATACGCATCGAAACGTTATTTATTGCGTTAGGTTGCCGTGTTATTGAAGGGCGTGGTTCACGCGTCCGTTTTGAATTCAATGGCAAAATTACAGCGTTCCATCGCCCGCATCCGGCTAAAGAAGCCAAGCCTTATCAAGTTGAGCAAGCGCGGGATTTCTTGACCGTTATTGGAGTTAAACCATGAACACATTAACCTATAAAGGTTACACTGCCCGTATTGACTTCGATGACCGCGACAATACTTTAGTTGGCAGGTTATTGGGCATCCAAGACATCATCTGCTTTCACGCCAATAATGTTGCGGATTTACGTGCGGCCTTCGAAGAGGCGGTGGATGATTATTTGGAAGCCTGTGAAAAAATCGGTAAATCGCCTGAAAAACCTGCAAGCGGCAAATTGCTGCTTAGGGTTCCGCCGGAACTACATGCAGCAGCTTTGGTTAAGGCACAGTCCGTCGGTAAAAGCCTTAACCAATGGGCTATTGAAGCGTTGAATCGTGAAGTTAATGCTTAGCTTCATTGCTGGGATTACGCTATTGCTTCATCCCAGCCTACGACCTAAACATATCAAGGTCTCAAACAATCGCAAAAACATAAAGATGCGCTTCACTTGCGTTCAGCACATCCACTATTGCAAATACTACAATCCTAACTCGCTCAAACCAAGATGTTCGTCAGGGCGGCGGCCTTGGGGCCAATGGAACAAACGCTCTGATTCTAAAATCGCCAAATCGTTAATGCTGGCGTACCGCTTCTGCATCAAACCAATGGCATCAAATTCCCAATTTTCATTGCCGTAAGAGCGGAACCAGTCGCCCTTGTCATTATGCCATTCGTAAGCAAAACGCACCGCGATATGGTTGTCAGTAAACGCCCACAATTCTTTGATGAGGCGGTATTTGTGTTCGGTTGCCCATTTGCGGCTCAAAAACTCGATGATTTGCTCGCGGCCTTGCAGAAACTCATTTCGGTTGCGCCAATGGCTGCCGACGGTGTAAGCCAAAGCCACCCGTTCAGGATTACGGTTGTTCCAGCCATCTTCCGCCATGCGGACTTTTTGCGCGGCAGTTTCCAGGGTGAATGGTGGGAAGGGAGGGCGGGGTTCGTCGATGATGGTCATGGTCAATTTCCTCGGAGTGGTTTGGCATTTTTATTAATGTGTATTTTAAAGCTTATTGGTTTGTAATGGTTTGGGGGGGTTCAGTGAGATGGGAGAAAAATAAGTCATTTGGAAAAATTGCACATCAATAAGTCCGTGTCTGTCCTTCTAAATTTTCATCAACCTATTTTATCGGTCGTGGCAACTAAGGGCTTCGGCCAATATTATTTTCCTGAATAAAGTCTGTGCAGGTTACTTTTACCTCTGAGGGTGTTGAAACCTGCTTGGTTTTTTGGGTTTCTGAAATGGCAGTTCGGGAAGTTGTTTTTAGCCAAATCCTATAGCACTTTGCGAAATTTAAACCGACGCGTATCTGGAATCATCCTGACCCCGCCGCCACCTTGATTTCCGTCCCAAGTACTCAAACGCAAATACGCATCCGACAAGCCCGTGATGATGAAAAACATCGTGCAGCTTTGGTACATCATCGCCACTGTCGCAACAGCGATCAAATACATCAAAAAAATCGCCGCCAAGGTAAACGCCAAGGAACTGCCTCTGGGTTCTGGCATGGGCCGGGTCATGCCGTGCCATATCAATTGCCCCATCATGCCAAAAATGATGGCGAATAACAGAGAGACGGTAATTACGCCATGATTGAGGTAAGTCAGTAAAAAATTATTGTCGATGGATTCAAATCCAGCGATTTCCGGCCATTTCATCAAGCCCCAGCCAAACCAAAAATGTTCGCTGGCAACATCCATGTATTCGGTGACTAGCTCATAACGGTAGGCGGCGGTTTCTTGATTATCGTCCTTGGCGTTTTTACGGCCTACCGAGGCGTAGCTTAAAAACGCCATCAGCAAAGGGATACCCACAAAAATCATCACCGCAATCACCGCCGTCATCGCCGCTACCCTTTGTTTGGAACGTCCGATAATGACGATGCCCGCCGCAACGATGCCCGCCAACCATTGGCCTTTACCCAGCGTTGTGAATACGCCGCCCAATATCATCAGCGTAAACACTTGTGAAGGCTTAAGTACAGGTATCCACGCCATTTGTTTGATTTTTTCCGGCCACGCTTCCGACCATTGCAACCAACGCTGCAAACGGTAAGCCACCGCCATCATGATGCCATCGACCAGACAATGCCCATACGGCCCCGCCGCCCGCGCCAAACCAAAACGAAAAGTCGTCACCCAGCCTTGGCCTTGACCTGGAAAGAACATACCCAAATAGGCTTGCCACAAGTTATAGCCAAACTTGTTCTCGAATAGGTTCATAAAAAACACGAACGACATGCACAAGACCACGCATTTGGCAAAGTCATAGCGCAAATTGAATGGCTCTATCAGGCTTTTGGCAAAAAGGTAAGGAAAATAAACCGAAGTCAATTCAAAGAACATCAGGTTTTGTGCGTCCGAATAACCCGAAGCCAGAAATTCTGAAATAGAGATGCAAACGGCATAACCGCCAACGATGACATCGGTAAAGCTGTATTTATAGCCGGGCGAGCCTTGCATGATGAACACCGCAAACAAAGCCACCGATGCGCTTTGGTTAAAGGTTGGGTCAGGCAAACCCGGCGTGATGGCGCGGTAATAATCCGGCAATAACAGCATTGTCGGGATATAAACCCAGATAAAGGCTTTTTGGATGGAATAATTCTGCGCGACGTAATACGTCAGCAATCCAGGCAAATAGGCAATGTAAGACAACATAGCTAATTTTTAATGACCCTTGCCGGAATGCCGACCGCCACCGCACCAGCCGGAATGTCTTTGGTCACCACCGCATTCGCACCAACCACGGCGTTTGCACCGATTGTCACGCCCCCCAAAATGGTCACGCCACGGCCTATCCAAGCATTTTTACCGATATGGATAGGCTTGCCCTCGTGACCGCTGTGGCGCATAGAACCCTCGTCGACAATGCGGTGATTGGCATCACGCAAACTGGAATATTCGCCTATCATCACCCCGTCTTCCAGTAAGATGGATGCAAACGCCACCAAATGCACGCCGCGTGACAGCACCACATCATTGCCGATGGTGATGCTACCTGCGTCTTGGGTTTCGAAATACAAATCGCGGTACAGATACAGATTTTCACCCAAACGGATTTGCTTAGTGCCATGCAATTCCGGCGTGTTCAGCACCACAATCGACGGATGCACCGTGCCGTTTAACGCGCTGTTCAGGCGGGCATTCGCCCAGAGGCGACTTAACGCATCCAGTTTGTTAGTGATTGTAGCGAAGGGAGAAAGGGATTTTACTAGGAGTTTTTTTAATTGCTGGCTCATGGGTTACCTTTGTTTTTATAGTTTTTGATGGGTTACAACAATTACGCTCGTTCCCAAGCTGCGGCTTACCCTCTGGGGCATAAAAGGAAATGCAGGATGGGAAGCTCTAGCTTCCTGTCATTCTCGAAGCTAGAGCTTCCGAGACTTGGGTTACCAAAATATTCATTCAGAACTTGTGTGCTGATAGCCAATTCTGAGAGCGAATCTAACAGTGTTAATGCTTGATTATTTTTTTCATCGTCATTTTCAAGATGTGCATAAATCCAAATATCGGTGTCAATAAAAGACTTATGATTCATAGAGTTATTCTCGTTTTGGCATAATGAAGTTGTCAATTTCCACTTTATGCGCGAAGAGCTTTTTAGGCTTTGGTTTTTCTTTTAGCAATAGCACCACTTTGCCATATTGATAAGAACTTAATTCGGGTAATAGGTGAGTAGGAATGGTTAATTGCCCATTTTTTATTTCGGTTTCAAATTCGATGGCGTGCATGATTTTCTCCTAGCTGTTTTGTGTTTTAGTATTTTTTGCCGTCAAAAAAGCATAATACGACCACGATAGTTATTTTGTTATGTGACCCGTGTTTAGTGCGGCGGAACACGGGGAAAGTGCCATTGTGGCGTTTATACCGCATTCGAGCTACCTAATTCAAAATAATTTCCCAATCTTTTAACATCACAATATTTCCTAATTGCGAAGTTTTAGAAAAATGTCTTTTATCGGCCGTAACAAAATAGCAGTTATTCAAAATCGCTAAAGCATGATAAACAGCATCATAAAATGATGGAAAACCTGATTTAATATGACCCGTTTTGCAAACCTCAAATGCTTTTTCGATACACGTCATATCGGGTTCTATTAACTGTAATCGCGTTTCTTGAAATCCCGTAATTAACGCATTCGCTTTTTCGGCAGGATAATCATTAAGCTGGGCAATTGCCAACACCTCGTAAACAAATAATTCTGGCGCAATGACATCAATATCTTTTTCCATCAGTGTGGTAATTAAGTCAAGGGCTTGCTGCGAATCAGGCTCTTGCAGAAATAGCTTATTAAATACACAGGAATCTAAAACAATTCTATTTTCCATTTCCTGACCGTGCATCAATAATAAGCTGTTCTTGTCCTTGCCGTAGCATTGCGGTCATTTCCTCGGATGAAAAAGGTGCTTTAACAGGTTCAATGCTATGCAGTAGGTTTAAGAATTGCTTTTTTTTGTCATCTGTTTCATTTTTTCGTTTCTGTTCTAAAAACAGGACAAAATCTAAAACTTCGGCTTTTAATTCTGGCGGCAATAAAAAAACATGCTCTTGTATTTGTTGATCTAATTGCATTTTATAGTCTCTGATTTTGAAGGTGTTATTTAGATTTGGTTAAAATCAGTGTTTTTATATCCGTGCTGGATTTCAATTAACATACGTCGTAATACGCTATTGCGACTTACGAGTTGAAAACCCGTTCCAGCACGGCACGACGGGTAACGCATAAAAAAATCCTCAGTCCCCCTCTTTGAAAAAGAGGGGTTAGGGGAGATTTTTTAGATAAATCCCCCTCAATCCCCCTTTTTCAAAGGGGGGAGGTGAATAATTACCTTACCAGTAGCAGAATCGGCGGCGATTTGTTTATCCCAATCATCCCAGTCTTTGGCATTCAGCCAATGTTTTAGCTTGTTGAAATAGGATTTAGGTAGGGAGATTATTTCGTTTTGAATATGTTCTAATTGGGTCATTTGTAAATCCCTATTTGAGCTTATGTAATTCTCAAGTAGCTGAAAAATTAACAGCTAGATTACAAATTTATTGGACTATCCAAGGTAAACTTTTTAAGTTTGCTTTGGAAACCACTTTGGCATGTGCATCAATAGGCTTTAGCCTTTTACCTAATTTGGTTTGTATGTTTTGTAAGTCAAAGCAAGATTGTTTTAAAGTGCGCCTCGGTGGCGGTATTTCAATATGCAATACAACCCGTATTTGCGCAGTTTTCGAAAAGTTATTTGCTATATTTTTCTCAGTGCTGACGACAGCATTATTTTTCATTGGCAATATAGCAGCTAAGGTCGAAAGCACTTTGTTTACAATAGTTTCAATTAATCCATTGGGAGTTAAATCTTTAGTCTCTGGATGGGTATAGTCTTTTATTTCGATTAAATATCCAAGATTTCCTTCAACTGCCAAAATATCAACTGCACCTATACCATTTTGGATTTTTATAAAATGCTTGCGGTAATACTGGCAGTCATCAAATTTTATTGCGTCAAATTCAAAGCTAAAAGAAAGCTTGCCTTCCTGAATAATAACCGTCATTTAAGCTTCCTGTTTGCTTAGAAAGCGATCACCTTGTGCCAGCTCTTCATCCAGCATCACAATATCTTCCAATCCTTCTAAATCTTCGCTTTGACTCACCCGAACGGCATGATCCTGAAAACCTAAGCCAAAATATCTAAGTTGGTCGTCTGTGCTCCGTAAAATTTCAATTTCCTTCACTAGAAATAAACTGTGTGTGGCAATAAAAATCTGCATTCCGGCGCGGCTCAGCTCTATCAATAATTCAGCCATTTTTTTGATTAACTTAGGATTTAAATTGGCTTCGGGCTCATCCCAGAAAAGGATGCTGTTTTTAGTCAATGAACCATTGGCGATTAATTGGGCAATTGTGGCAATTTTTCGTAAGCCTTCGGCAATGAGGGCAATTTCAGTTTTGTGTCCGTTATCGGAAGCTAAATAAAATCTGCCGCGTTCTAAAATTATTTTTCCTTCCAGTATTGTTTCCAATTTGTTTAACAATTGGCTTTCTACAGGATAGGATTGAATATTTTTTAATGCGGAAAGGCTTAATGCCCTTGCCAAGTTGTAATAAATTTCATCAAACGACGTTTCTCTTGTTTCGTATACAGATATAAAACCTTCATAGAATGAGAGCATCTCTTTTGCGGGAATAAAAAGGCTACTTTTTTTAAAAAATGTCAGTTTATCGTCAATTTCAACAAGAATCGGATTGTTCTTATCAGATTCAAATCTAATTGAATATTTAGTTAAATGTATATTCACATTGAATTTGTAAAAGCCATTACTAATCAAGCTTATTAATTCATCCGGCTTAAAAATTTCTTTTAATTTTAAATCAATTAGCAAAGATACTACGCTATCCTTTGGCATTTCTTGCTCGTCTTCTTTTAATATCAGGCCTGGACAAGCATTGTTAGCCTCAATAAGTGAATAAAGTAATTTAAGCAAATGGCTTTTCCCTGCGCCATTTTCACCAACAACAACATTCAAACCATCTGAAAACGTCAAATCTTCTTTTTGAAACACTGTAAAGTTTTCTATAGATATACCTTTAATCTTGATGTCATTATTTGCCTTAGTTTTTTCAATTTCATGTTTAATGATGCTGATTAAATCCCCATCATTCACCTTAACAATCGCTTTGATAAAAGCTCCTTTAGCCGGAAAACTGACAGGTTCTTTTAATAATAGCCATTTATCAACAATTAAATGCCGCCCGTCCTGATAATTCTCAGTGCAAATACCGTAATGGGTAATGGTTGTTTCTTCGGCCAATAACAACACGTCTTCCACTTGTACCCGGTTAACAATCTCCAAATACTTATCGGCGTAACCGTTGACCCATTCATCGTTATTGATAAATTCCGCTTTTTTGTTTTCCACGCCGCCCCATTTTGCGCGGACTAACCAATAATCCATGATTGACTCCAGAATATTTAATAAGCCATTAATATAATTGGCTATTAACAATTGTTTTTACATTAAATTGAGTAAGCATTGTAAGCCAGTACATTCTGGCTGCCTTTTAAGAAAGCCGCTTGCTGAATACAAAGTAGTAGTGCATAAGTCTTTTAACATTTATTTAGGAGTCCAAAACATGTTTTGGACTCCTAAAGCTAAGTTCTTTAATTATCGCTGTAGTTAAAAACTTTTAAACGCTTACTTATACTCAATCAACCCCTGCCGCCGATTCCTCATCCGGTTATACCAATACCCCAACTGCCCCAAGGCAATCGGTATTTGCTGAAAATGCGAATGCACGCCGTAGAGCAATAAAGTCACAGGTTGGCGGCATTTCCATCTGGCTTTGTACGCTGAGCGGACGATTAAAAAGCTATAGGCCAAGACTAAACCCACTAATGGCAACGGGTCGCCAAGTAGCACGGTTAAACCAAGTGCACCCACTAACATCCCCAATAACACACTGACATGAATGGCGTTGCGTTTGCATTCGCTGACCCATAGCGGGAAGGCGGTGTTTTTCATGCGTTGCGAGACTTCGGCGTAGGCGTGTCCGGCTCTGAGGGCGCGTTTCCAGTAGGCTTGCCAGCGGGTCATGGCTAAGTCGTGGTCGGTCATAGGCTGGTCGATGTGCAGGATGGTGTGACCTAGGGCGCGGATGCGTTGGCAGAGTTCCGGTTCTTCGCCAGCGATTAAATCTTCGCTAAAGCCATCGACGTTTACCAATACTTCGCGGCGCATCAACGCATCACCGCCGCAGAAATCGGTGATGCCGGGTGCGTAAATCCAATCTAAATCTAACACGCGGTTGTACAAAGTCTGTTCGGGATAACGTTCGCGGCGGTGTCCCCAGACGATGGCGACTTCGGGATTTTCTGCCAAAGCCTGTAGTGCGGCAGGCAGGAAATCGGGGTGCAGGCGGGTGTCGCCGTCTAAAAACAAAATGAATTCGGCTTGGGATTGGCGCCATCCGGCGTTGCGGCCTATCGCCGCGCACGGGCGTTTGGGGATGACGCGCAGGACTTTTGCGCCGCGTTGTTCGGCGAGTTCTGGGCTGCCATCGTGGGAGTTGGAATCGACGTAGATGATTTCCAATCCGCCTGTTATATGGGTGTTGTTAATGGAATCTAAGCATTCGGCGAGGCGTTGGCCTTCGTTACGGCCTATGACGACGACGGAAACAAGTGGCTGGTTCATAAGCTGGTTCATAAAATGACCTCGGCAAATTGGGCGCGGTAATCTTGCAAACGCGCGTGGCTGGAATAGTGTTGCCATAAGCGCTGCTGGGCATTGTCTGCCATGCTGTTGAGTTGCGCGGCGGTGGCGGTTTGTAAACGCAGGAGCTGTTTAGCCAAATCTTGCGGATCGTTAGCTTGAAAATGCAAACCCGTAGCGGCTGCATCTTCTAAATCAAATGACGGGATTAAGCTGCCAGCACCGCCGGCATTGGGCAATAACACCGTTACTTTCGCCGCCATCGCTTCCAAAATCGCTAGGCCAAACGGTTCTTCAGGACAACAATGCAGCAATAAATCACTGGCGGTGAGTTCTTTGGCGACTTGTTCGCTAAAGCCGACAAAGTTGACGTTCGGGTGTTTATCTTTCACCCGTTCGCGGAAAGCGTCCAAATCCCAACCTGTGCCTAAGATGCGGAATTCTAGGTTTGCCAAGGCGGGTTCTAAATCCAGCGCGTCCAGCAAGACATCTATGCGTTTGATTGGGTCGACGCGCGAGACGACGATGACTTTGCGGATGCCATCTTGCGTAAAACGGGGGCGCTGCAAAGCGGTGTTGATTTGTTCATCAGGCAGGAAATTTTCCAGCACTTTGATTTGTTTATCACGCACGCCATGCGCGAGCAAACGTTCGCGGACAAAGTTGGAGACGGCGACTAAGGTTATCGGCAAATAGTTGAGGATTTTTTTTCTGCCGTAACTGAGGCGTTCGTCAGTACCGCCGTGCACTAAATGCAAATGGACGTTTTTTAGGCGGTAGCGCAGATTGAGGAACAGAAAAATCAGCGAATGGGAAACGCCTGTGGCGCAAACGGCGATGCGTTGGCTGTTTTGCAGGAAAACGGGCAGTTGTTTGAGCAAATCTTTGCTACTGTTAAAAATGTGGGATTCGATACCTAAACGTTGCGCTTCGGCATGGACTGGGCCGGGCGGGGCGAATAATAACGGAGTCAGTTCGGTTTGTAAGCCTTGCAAAGTCACCAAGGCCATGCGTTCCGTACCGTAGAGATTACCACTGTGTAGAAGGTAAAGCAGTCGTGTATTGTTCATCGTCGTTCCTCTCTCCTGAAAGCTGGTTATTGATTTTTTATTAAGTGTTTTGGAGCGGGGATAACAAACTCTATCCTACTGGAGGCTTCACTGCCGTTATGTATAGGTATAAAAAGTAAAATCAATATGTTATGGATTTTTAAAATCCCCCTCCATCCCCTTTATGCCCTTGGGTACTTTTTCAAAGGGGAGGACTCGCATCCTGATTATATCAGCGAAGAATCCGTTAATTCCCCTCCCCCCCTTTGGAAAAGAAGGGCTAGGGGAGATTTATCAACATAACTATTTGCTTTAGCAGTATTTTTCTTAACTTAATGGCAGTGACTGGAGGCTTGGGAACACTAAGGAACGTGCAGGATATAACATCAACAATACCACGACTGCCCATCCTTACTTGCGCCCCAGAGGGTGGAGGACGCGTAGTCGTGGTGTTCTAAATCTCCATGTCCAACTTATTTAATGCCCATTACTTAAGCTTAGTTACACCTCAGCCTTGCCCGTATAAACCTTAGAATAGTAGCCTCCACCTTTAAATATCTTCAAACGCGTTACGACAAAGCTGATGACTTTGGGGTCTACCCGTTCCAGAACTTGTACAGCGCGTTTGATTTCCCCTGGCTGGGTTTCCTGCGCGGCGATCAAGAGCAAGGTGATATCACTGATGCTGGCAAAAAACTCCACGTCAGCAGACAGTAAAATCGGCGCGGCATCGAGGATGACCATCGAATAATGTTGCGATAATTTTTCCAACGCGGTTTGTAAGCGCAAATAACCGAACAACAGGCCTTCGTCCGGCACGCCGAGGGCGATACGGGCGGGATAGTCTGCATCGGCAGGGCTAACGACTTGCTGCACAGTAATATCCGCATCGACAATCAAATCAAACACCCCCGCTGTTACGGATTCGGAAACGTAACGGACGTCGGCTTTTAAAGTGTTGACTTCTACGACTACAGCACTGACATCCATGTTGCCGAAATCCCTGGCCAAATCAAATGCCAAGGACGTGGTTTTACTGCCGTGGGTGACCGCCGTCAATAACACCATGCAGCTAGGTTTGCCGGAGCGTAAGCGTTCGCGGTTTAACGCCAATGCCAAGCGGCGTTTTTGGTCAGCGATGACATGCGCTTCCACCCCCTCTTGCCCGCTTTCCAATAACCCTGCCAGCGGTTTGTAACCTAGCAGTTTCTCGACTTGTCCAGCCGTTTTAATCCGCCGATCAAACAAGTCAATGACAATGGGCAGAATTAAGCCTAATACCCCGCCCAGCACGGCAAACGTCACCAAGAGTTTTTTCTTGCCGCCGCGTATCGGTTGTTCGGGTGGCCTGGCATCACTTTCCATACGGATATAGCCAGGGGCATTGGATTCCAATTCAATAAAATTAATGCGGTTTTCCACTGATTCCAATTGCCGGTAAAAGCGTTTTATATCCTGTGTCAAAGTCAGGGCTTCGTTGTAATTATTGGAAAACCACGAGGCACGCTTCTTTTGTTCGGTGATTTGCGTCAATAAGCCTTGTTCAACTTGCCGCGTCAAAGTGACTCTGGAGCGGCGTTCTTCAAGTAGCATGTGGCGGACATCGTTGCTCAATTGCGTGGTTGCTTCAACCACTTCGGCTTCGATTACCGCCAATTGTTTTTTGATTTGTTCATGCCAGGGATGCTTTGGGTCCAAGCCACTGATTTGTTCAACCAATTTACTGCGACGCACATACATATTGGCTTTTAAGCTATACAAGCCTTGGTCTTTATAAACTTGTTCAGACACCAGCGACTCGAGTGCCGAAGAGGCTTTTGCATCTTTTGGATTTTCAAACAATTGCAGGCCAGCTTCCGCTGCCATACGCTCGCGTTGGGCAACCGAGTAGGCTTTTTGGCTATCCGCCAGCAAATCATCGTAAGGATTGGGGGAGTTATCGACAAAGGTGGTGACGCTTATTTCTTGGGCAATATCAGTCAAACGCTTTTTCTTTTCAAAAATAATATCTTGAACTTTTTTACGTTGATCGTACAAAAACGCTAACCGTTCTTTGGAGGCGTAAAGCATTAAATCTTTACGTGCTTCTTCAAAATACATGGCAATGACGGTGTTGACAATTTCGTCCAAATGTTCCTTTTTATCCGATTCCAAGGTCACCGAAAATAAATAAGTGTCTTTGATCGGCTTGATCACTAAAGCCGCTTGCAAGCGTTCGGCGGCGCGGCGGTCGGTTTCGCCTTCTTGCTGCCAAACAAAACGCTTATCACCCATTTTTTTTAAAGCGGCAAAGACTATATCGTAACGCCCCACGGTACTGGCTTGTTGGGTCAAAAACTGCTGATATTGTTGGTAGGAAGGAATTTCCTGTTCTTTGCTGTCTTGCAGAATGGTAGCGACACGCGGTGCGACATGGACAACGGCGGTGACCGAATAAAAGGCGACACCTTTTTTCCAGGCGATGGGGATGCCTAGCAAGGTCAAAGCGACAAATACGCCAACGCTGATTTTCCAATGTTTTTTCAGGCTGACTAAGGGCATAATAGCCCCAGTCGACACCGATTCGCTGGCGATAGGGGTGAGATTAGATTCAGCCATAAATCAAGGGATGACCGCACCTAGTTGGCTAATAGTGAACAAGGTGCTGAAAGGGTTGATTTGCTGGACGATATAACCAATCTTACTGACATTATGTTTAGGCACAAAAATGATGTCCCCTTCATTAATCGCGACGTTCAAGGCACCTTGGGGTTTTAGCAAGTCTGTCATATCAATTTGCATATTGGCGTTAGCACTAGGGCGAATCAGGTGGATGTCATGGGAGTTGCCGTCTTTGGTCAAGCCCCCTGCTCCCGCCAAGGCATCCATAAACGACATTTGCGGTGTCAGGCGGAACACTCCCGGCGCATTGACCGCACCTAACACAAATACAGACGTGTCAGTGGCATCAGGAATATAAATCACGTCATTGCGTTGCAAAGACACGTTCAAGCTAGTGTCGCCCGTTAGCAAACGGGTTAGGTCTATCCAGAGTATTTTTTCTTTGCGGATAATCGCACAGCGTGTCAGCACTTGTTCTTTACGCAATAAAGGCATACCGCCCGCTTGGGCAAGAATGTCCAATAAATTTGGCGGTGTGTTGAATTGCAATTCACCCGGATGTTCGACACGCCCGATGATGATGATACGGTTGGAATTGTAATGCTCCACACGCACCGTAGTAAAAATATTCAGATAATAGGGCGACAGCGCATTATTGATGGTTTCGGCAGCTTGTTCGCGGGTCAGGTTGCGCACCGATACGGAACCTACCACCGACAGAGTGATTTGTCCGTCCGGGCCGATACGTTGCACACCGGACAATTCTGGCCTACCAATAACTTCAATATTAATGTCGTCACCATCATACAATAAATAATCGGTGATACTTTTGGTGTCGGTCTTAAATGCCTCCACCGCACTCATGTTGGAATAACGGGTTGAACGGTCAGGCACTGTAAAAGCCTTTTGGGCGAATTTGGTTGCATCAGGGACTCGCTCCCACGCGCCACAGGCAGCCAGCAAAAGCAGACAGCAAACTACAATAAGTCGGTCAACAGGTCGGGTCATAATGATTTAGTCGGTAGAGCCAGATTATCCTAGATCACCGATTGTATCTGGGTTTCAAAACACTGTCACGTTGCCAACCCATAACTGGCGATAACTGTGACTGCACAAACAGCGGATAATGAATTTACATTTTCGAAAGGGTTACGACAAAGACAGGCACTATGGCATATTCGTCTCGTTACTGATAGATTAGATATCGTACCCAACCGAAATATTGCCGTTTGCATAGCCAAAGTAATTTAACGGACATTGATAGCACTATTTAACCCCATACTATTATTACTATTCAATTACATGCGACTTTTACTGGTAGAAGATGACGAAATCCTCGGTGACGGCCTGGTCGCCGGTTTGACGATGGAAGGCTATGCGGTGGATTGGCTGACTAATGGCAAACTAGCGGATGAAGCTCTGAAGCTGAACAGTTATGAACTGATTGTGCTGGATTTGAACTTGCCGGACATGGATGGCCTGTCGATTTTACGCGCTTTACGTAGCCGAAAGGATGAAACGCCAGTGATGGTGCTGACCGCCAAAGATACTGTGCCTGACCGGGTGATGGGGCTGGACAGCGGCGCCGATGATTTTGTCATCAAGCCGTTTGATTTGGACGAAGTTTGTGCACGGCTTAGGGCTTTGGCGCGGCGCAATGAAGGCCGGAGTGTGCCGATGCTTGAATACAAAGGCGTGATCCTCGACCCGGCTGCACACCAAGTGACGTATAACGGCGATAAAGTCGAACTCTCGCAAAAGGAATTTGAAATCCTGAATTTTTTGATGGGCAATATCGGCAAAGTGATTTCCCGCGCCCGTTTGGAAGAAAGCCTGTATTCGTGGAATTCCGACATCGAAAGCAACACGGTTGAAGTGCATATCCACCATTTGCGGAAAAAGTTGGGCGCCAGCCTGATCCGCACGGTGCGAGGGGTTGGCTACATTATTGACAGTGACGACGGGCAATGAATTATTCACTACGCCAATTGCTGCTGGTCAGCTTGCTGTCAGCGGCAACGCTGATTTGGGGGATAGCCGCTTACGTCAGTTATAAACAAACCCGTGATGAAGTCGCCAATTTGTTTGACGCCGAATTGTCGCAATCGGCAAAAGTGTTGCATGCGTTTGTCGAAAGCTTGCTGCGAGAAGGGACTTTATCCACTTTTCCAAGCTCTGGGCAGCTCGATAAAAATCTTCACGACACTGCCTTAAAGCATAAATTCAAACGCAAAAATAGCTACCCGTTATGGTCGGGCGACAATGATTTTTTTGCCAAACCCGACGACACCCCAAATTTTACCTTGCATGGTTTTGACAAAAGCCACATTGACAGCCAGTTGTGGTATGTCTTTGATGATGTGCTGCAAGCCAATGCCTTAGGGCGCGAATACGAAAGAAAAATCGCTTTTCAATTATGGTCTAAGAAAGAAGGTTTGCTGTTGCGCTCGGAAAGCGCACCGAAGTTTGTGTTTTCTAAATCCGACAACGGCTTTAGCCATGCCAATATTGACGGGCACTTGTGGCATGTGTTCAGCATCGCCGACGCCACTGGGCAATATGTCGTGCATGTCGGGCAAAAAGAAGAGATACGCGCCGAATTGACAGATGAAATTTCATCCCATACCGCCTTGCAATTATTGCTAGGCTTGCCGTTTTTAGGTTTGGTGATCTGGATTATTGTCGGGCATTGTTTAAAGCCTTTAGATCGTTTGGAACGCTCCCTGTCAAAACGTGAGGCGAGCTACCTGAAGCCGCTGTCAACCCGTAAATTGCCGAATGAAATCCTACCTATTGTCAACGAAATCAATAACCTGTTCACCCAGCTTGAACAAGCGTTTGAACATGAGCGGCGGTTTACCTCGGACGCGGCGCATGAATTGCGGACGCCTTTAGCGGGTTTATTGACCCAGGCGCAGGTAGCTTTACGCACCAATGATGATGATATCCGCAAACAGGCGTTAAAACGCATCGAGCAGGCGGTCAACCGCATGACTTATATGGTGCAACAATTGCTGACGTTTTCGCGGATTGAATCAAGCGCGGAATTTTTGACCCAAGAATCCACCCCGCTAGGACGTGAAATTGTGCAAATCGTCGCCGAATTAGAACCGGATGCCTATAGAAAGCGCATTGCTATCGAGTTTGTTGAGGACAATCCGGTCCAAGTGCTGGTCAATCCCCAGTTGATGGCAATTTTAATCCGCAATATCCTCGATAACGCCATCAAATACACGCCCGCCAACGGCTCCATCTTGATCAGTTTGGCAACCAAAGACAGGCAGTTGCAATTTACGGTGGAAGATTCGGGGCCGGGCATTTCCCCAGACCAATATGAAAAATCCCTGCAGCGTTTCCATCGCTGCACTGAAACCGCTAATGTTGCTTCGGGTACCGGTCTGGGTTTTTCTATCGTCGAACGTATCGCCGCCATCCATAACGCTGATTTGATCCTTGGGGTATCCCAACTTGGTGGCTTAAAAGTCACTATTGGTTTTCCGCTGCCGATGACTCGAACTGAGCAAACATGGCAAACAAAACTAAGTTTTTTTAACAACTTAGGTGATAGGTTCAAATCGGAAGAGTAAATCGCCGCTTAGGAATAAGCATGAAATAATGTAGGCAATGGCACGCTAGACCTTTCAGGTTTTAAAAACCTGAAAGGTCTTAACTGACGAACTTATTCCATGCGCATTCCTTAAGGTGATTTCGTGCAATGAATTTACCCAAAAAATCTGTCCACGAAAGTCAACAGTAGGCGCATTAGGCGACACAAAAAACACGAAAAAACCGTCTCCAATTTATTTATTTCGTGCCTTTCGTGATTTTCGTGGACTTTAGTTTTTCAACGAATCAGATTTTTAATGGTATGTTCTTTCTCGAAAATCACCTAAGGTTCGGCAATCACCGGATTTGATAACACGCCGATGCCTTCAATTTCGATACGCACCGTTTGTCCGGGCTGCAAATAACCACGCGGCTGCATTTTGACCCCAACTCCAGCGGGTGTACCCGTAGAAATGACATCACCGGGTTCCAAGGTCATCGCTTGTGACAAATAAGCGACCATTTCATAACAATTGAATAGCATCTGCCCAGTATTGGCATATTGGCGAAGATCATCGTCCACCCAAGTTTTGATGACCAAGTTATGTGGGTCAGGTATTTCATCGGCGGTCACCAGCCAAGGGCCTAGTGGGCCGCAAGTGTCGAAAGATTTGCCGATCATCATCGTTGGCGCGTGCATTTGCCAATCACGTACAGTAACGTCATTGGCTATGGTGTAGCCAGCAATCACGTCGCGGGCTTTCTCCACTGGCACATGGCGGCAACGTTGCCCAATCACAAACGCCAGTTCACCTTCGTAATCGAGTTTATCCGAGACTTTGGGTTGTTGGATAGCTGTGCCATGGCCAATCACACAGGTACTTTGCTTAGTGAAAAAGCTTGGATATTCAGGACGTTCGCGTCCGGTTTCGGCGATATGGTCGGCATAATTGAGGCTAATTGCCAAATACTTTCCTGGCTTTGGCACAGGTGCGGACAGTTTGACTTCCTTTAGAGGAATACAGTTTGTGTCGTTATCAATTAGTTGTTGCATCGCGGCTAAAGCAGCTTCGCCAGCCGCCAAAAAAGCCAGCATCTCTGTTGGCAGGTCTTTGCTGCCATAACTATCAACAACCAGGCCGTTAACAACGGCGCCGACGCGAGTTTTGTTTTGGTAGGTAAAGGTGACTAATTTCATCAGGTTTCCTTAATGGTTTCCACTTCGCCGCGCTAGGGAATTATTAACATTGACGATATTATGTGACCAATGCTATCGTTCGTAAAAGTCTTTGTTTACAGAGATAACCGCTCCCACTGTGGCTTACAGGCATAAATTCGCTATCAAATGCGGGCGGATGTGCATTAAAAACAACTAGAAACCATAACCATAAATGCTGGCAAAACAATGACTAAGCTGGCTTTTGCAATGACGAGGATTAAAACATGAACCCAAACTGGATCGCCCCTTCCATACTATCCGCCAATTTTGCCAAATTAGGTGAAGAAGTCGATAACGTATTAGCTGCCGGTGCTGATGTTGTGCATTTCGATGTAATGGACAACCATTTCGTCCCTAACTTGACCATCGGGCCGTTGGTGTGCGAAGCCTTAAGAAAGCACGGTGTCACTGCACCAATTGATGTGCATTTAATGATAGAACCCGTTGACCGCATCATCCCCGATTTTGCCAAAGCCGGCGCCAGCATCATTACCTTCCACCCTGAAGCCTCCGTGCATATTGACCGTAGTCTGCAATTGATCCGTGACAACGGCTGTAAATCTGGCTTGGTATTTAACCCCGGCACACCTTTGCATTATTTGGAATATGTCATGGACAAGATCGACATGATTTTGCTAATGTCTGTCAACCCAGGTTTCGGCGGACAATCATTCATCCCTTCAGCCTTGGATAAATTACGCCAAGTCAGAAAAATTATTGATGACAGCGGCTTAAATATCCGCTTGGAAATCGACGGCGGAGTCAAAACTGACAATATCCGCGCGATTAAAGAAGCAGGAGCTGACACATTTGTTGCCGGATCTGCGATTTTTAGCCAGCCGGATTATAAAAAAGTTATTGATGACATGCGGGCAGAATTGGCGTTGGCTAAATAACCAACTTTGGACACTTAACCTGCCACCCACATTATCCCTCCCTACCGCCTTAAATTGGCCAGTAGAGAGGGGAATCCAAACCGCAAAAGTTATTTTACTACCCCGTTTTATCATGTCGGCCCTAAGATTAATTGATTGAAAATATATGACTAGCACCAGTAACGAACAAGATGACGCTTCAATTAATACCACGCCAACATCTGACGAGGCTTTCTCAGATAACGCATCAATCACGGCCTCCACAAAGCCAACGCCATTGGATCTGGCTCACTTGGCCGAACTGCTTGAAACTAGCTACACCATTGAAGCAAAAACACTTTTACGCTCTTTCCTGACATCACCGAACCGTACAAGCGACTCGCTTTTCCGCGCCGCTGAGCTGTTTATGAAACACCATATAGAAGATATGGCCGAACTTACTTATCGAGCTATCCTTGAAATCGACAGCGACAATATATCTGTCTTGGGAAGGCTAGGCGACATAGCCCAAAAACGTGGGGACAGCTACAGTGCGGTAAATTTTTATCGGCGCATCATCAAAAATGACCCTACACCAGAAAACTGGGTGTACATAGGGCTAGGCAACGCATTGGAAGCCATTGGCGAAATACAAGAAGCCATCGGTTTTTTTAAAAAAGCGGTCAGTACCAGTGAATACAAACGCGAGCTTTCGTTACGCATAGAAAATCTCATCAAAAAACAGCAACGCCAAAGCAGCAGCTCAGCAGACCAAACCGAGAGTATCGAAAGCATGAATAAAATCATGGATACCGGTACACCAATAACGCACCGCAGAATTGACGAGCTAGCCCTTGGATTTTTGGAAGCCGCCGCCACTTCAACAATAACTGGCGAAGGCGTGGTGGTCGGTTGGACAAAATATGCCCCTGGGGCGGCTATCTGGCTAGAAAACAATGAAGGCGAGAAAATTTCATTAAATACAGCCTTCCGCTTCGACAGGCCGGATGTAGACGACGTTTATGGCAATAGTTTTGGTCATATCTCCGGCGATGCCGGTTTTATAATCCGCTTTGCCAGCATGAAAATTGGCGAATACATCCGGTTAATGGCATCTTATGACGGCACGTCAATAACGCTTAGCGAAACCCAATGCAAATCTATGGGCGGACGGGCTATCGCTGCTGCCCAATGGCTGTTCGGTTTGGCCACCCCTGTAAGCCAACTACAAAAAAGGTTCAGCAATATCGACATTCCCATTATTGATGCCTTGCTAGACTACGAACGCAAAACGCAGTCTGCTTTGCCCATTCAGATACATCAACTTGGCTCGCCTGCAACAAAACCAACCGTAAGCATCATCATTCCCCTGTATGGCCGGATAGATTTTGTCGAATCCCAATTCATTGAGTTTTCCCGTGACGCTTGGCTAATGGCAAATGCGGAAATCATTTATGTGGTTGACGACCCTAAGCTCACCGAAAACTTTTTTGCACTGGCTGAAAACCTGCACCGCATATACCGCCTACCTTTTAAATGGGCATGGGGCAGTGCTAACCGTGGATTTTCCGGGGCAAATAATTTAGGCTCACACTATGCCAAAGGCAAATATCTCCTGTTTCTAAATAGCGATGTGTTTCCCCAAAACCCAGGATGGCTAGAACAATTATTGGACGTTTTGGATACCAATCCCAAAATAGGCGCAGTTGGCCCCCGCTTGATTTTTGCAAATGGTTCCATCCAACACGCAGGCATGAGCTTTGTCCGTAAAGAAGAATTGGGTATATGGGTTAACCACCATCCCTCTATGGGGCTTGACCCCTCCCTAGACCCAACTGAAAACCTCTCATTGATGCCTGCCATAACTGGCGCTTGTTTAGCGATGCGCCGTAGTGAATTTGACCAGATTGAAGGCTGGGATACCGGCTACCTGATTGGCGATTTTGAAGATTCCGACTTATGCCTTAAATTACGCTCCGCAGGTTTTGATATAGCGTATTTGCCCACGGTACAACTAACCCACCTAGAACGCCAAAGCTTTAAACTTCTTGGACAAGACGATTTCCGCTTCCGCGTAGTTATCTACAATGCAGTCCGCCACCAAAGCCGCTGGCAACACTTGATTGAAAAATTGGCACACATCAATGACGTTAACTAATAGCATAACCAATAAACCGCGCATCCTAGTCATGTCCCACGCCCACCCTGACTTTAGTCTCGGTGGCGGGGAAATAGCCGCTTATAACTTGTTTAAAGCCTACCGCGATAACGAAGCAGTGGAAGATGCATGGTTTCTGGCTCGGGCCGACCGTCGGCGTGGCTTGACAGGTGCCATCACTTTACGCCGTGAAAACGAATACCTGTGGGAGCAAGCTGTCCATGATTGGCGACGGATGAAAGCTGCACACCAAGACTCACTTACTACATCGTTTGCAGACCTTATCCGCGCCCTAAAACCCACTGTTGTACACACCCATCATTATGCGCATTTAGGATTGGAATATTTAAGGATTATCAAACAAATAGACCCATCCATAAAAATCATCATGACCCTGCACGAATACATGGCTATTTGCAGCAATAACGGCCAGATGATAAAAACCGGTAACTTTAAGCTTTGTAGCCGGGAAAGCTTCGACGAATGCGCCCAATGCTTCCCTGATGCCACTGCCGAGGACTTTTGGTTACGCAAACATTTTTTCCAAAGCCATTTTGCTTTTGTTGACCAATTTGTTTCGCCATCAGAATTTTTGCGTCAACGCTACATTCAATGGGGAATTAAACCAGAAAAAATTGTGGTGATAGAAAATGGTCAGAGTGATGAACAACCGTTGCCACCCAGACCTTTAGCAGAAGGCGAAACCCGTAACCGCTTTGGTTATTTTGGACAGATTAATCCCTATAAGGGACTGGATTTCTTGTTGGAAATACTGACAGAAATGCCCAAAGCCCAGCGGAAAAAAATCGTTGTGGAAATACATGGCGCCAATCTGGAATCGCAACCGTCCGAATACCGAGAAAAAATTGAACGCTTGCGCGAGCCTTTAATGGCGCAAGGTGTGTTGCAATGGGTGGGTACTTATCAGCTTAATGAGCTGCGTAGTCGTATGGCAGGGGTTGACTGGATTATCGTGCCTTCTATTTGGTGGGAAAACTCGCCCATGGTCATTCAAGAAGCCTTTGTTTGTGGGCGCCCCTTAATCGTGTCCGATATTGGCGGTATGGCAGAAAAAATTCGTGACGGTATCGATGGTTATCATGCGCCCGCCAGAAACAAGTTGGGCTGGCAAGATAAATTACTATCCGTCGCGGGCTATACCGATCAGTGGCAGACCCTTGCCGAGCAAATTACTAAACCCATTACCTATTCGGAATGCGCCGAAGCTAGTATTAGATTGTTGGATGTGCTTTAAATGAGTATAGAATTCCCCAAAGATTCGGGTGTCATGATATCCGGTAATCTACCGACATTACACCGTGATTCATGGTTTGAGCCTCCCATTGTGGTGCAGGCAACCCTTGCACCTATGAATCTGATACAGATTGGTGCGTTTACCGGCATTTACGGCGGGCGTTTAGGACATTGCAAAATTGGCCGTTATTGCTCCATAGCCTATGGGGTCGATATTGCCTCAGACCAACACCCGACCGACTGGCTGTCATCTTCAATGGCGCAATATGTACCTAATTTGCACGGTTGGGGTGATTGGCTAAAACGTCATCACCAAGATTATATTTCTCCCCAAAACTACTTTAATTCTGGCACGCGGGTCAAAATTGGTCATGATGTCTGGATTGGTCAAGGTGTGTTCATTAAAACCGGTGTAAAAATCGGGCATGGTGCAATTATTGCTGCGCATTCTGTGGTTATTAATGATATACCGCCTTATAGTATTGCAGCGGGTGTGCCAGCGGTTGTTAAAAAGCAGCGGTTTAATCAAGCGACCATTGATAAACTACTAGCTCTTAACTGGTGGGATTACAATGTCATGTCGATAGAGTCACTGAATTTTAAAGAGATTGATTCAACTATCGCACTCTTGACCCGTAAAATTGACAATAACGAATTACAGCCGTACATGCCGCCTATCTATAAAGAGAACTAATTAACCATGAAACCTTTTTTATTCGGCTTTGCGCCGGCAATTAATGACAGCCCGCTCTGTAAATCAGATTATGCTTATAAGCAAGTCGGCGATAATACCGGTAATTTGGCTTTTTGTTATGCAATTAACCGCATGTTGGGCGGCGGCTTGGAATCGGCATTGTGGCATACAGACCCTACGGAATTAAAAGCCTTAGGCGATATTGGCGTATTAACCCTCTCTAACCAGTTAGGTCCGCATGCTAATTTAGGCTTTTTAAATGCTCATTTCAGTCGGCTGGAAATTAATTTAGTGGGTATGGGCTTAGGGGCGCAAGGCAATTACGCTCAGCCTTTAGTAGAAGTTCCGCAAGGGTCTTTAGATTGGGTGCGTATTATTCAAGAAAAATCACCTACGTCTGCGCCTAATATTTCAGTACGCGGTGAGTTTAGTTTTAATGTGTTAGAACACTATGGTTTGGCAGACAAAGCGGTGGTTTTGGGTTGCCCAACGCTGTTTATTAATCCAGACAAACAGTTAGGAAAAACCATTTTTGATCGCTTTCAACCCGGATCGGGTTTAATCGGCATTGCTGCAGGGCATCAGCGTTGGAGCCATCTAGCGCGATTGGAAGCCAGTTTGGTTAAAATGGCACAAGCAACGTCGGGAGCTTATATCTGCCAAAGCCCTTTAGAAATGGTCAAACTGGGCAGAGGCGAGGCAAAATACATGAGTCAAGAAGAGCGCGATCAGTGCCGGCAGTATTGTGCTCCGTGGATGACGGACCAAGAATTTATCGACTGGAGTACCCGCTATGCCTTCAGCTTTTTTTCTACATCAGCGTGGATGGAGTATTTAAGACGCTTTGATTTTGTTATTGGCACAAGAATTCATGGTGTAATGTTAGCGCTACAAGTAGGAGTGCCGGCATTGTGTTTAGCGCATGATTCCAGAACCGTAGAACTTTGTGAAACCATGGCCATTCCTTACGTAAAAGCCCAACAGATTGCCAATGGCATAACCCGTGACGATTTGCCTAGGCTTTTTCAGTTCGATTATGAGCGGTTTGATAATACGCGGAATGTCTTAGCGAAAAAATATGTGGCTTTCTTAGCTAATAATAAACTGCCTTGTGCCCGATATATGTCAGATTTTTCTTACTAACTCATAGAACAGATTATATTGTTGTAAACGCTGTCGATGTTTCTTATAATAAACCATAGAAATATAATGTTTTTAAGGGCGCTATCAAAGTAAAAATTATTCTTTAAATAAAAGATATACTAACATTGACTGAAGAATCATTAGCCGAAACATTAACCCTTTTTGAATATCACGAGCAAGTCATCACAAAAAACTACACATTTAACAACGAATGTGTATATAGTGAATTGGCTACCGCGCTCAACACGCTTTCTGTAATAAAATGACGTATATAATGGCTTTGCCTTATAATTTATGATATTAATTAATCTGAAACTGCCGCGATACGTCAGGCCGACCTTCAAGCACACTCAGACGCCAGATACCGCGCTATACCTCCAGTACACAAGCAGCTTTGTTTACCCATTTACATTTAGATTTAAACGCATGATCTTTATCAGACTACAGACAATCCTAGACAATGAATGGAATCCATAGGCAAATGAAAAAAAATCACCCCCCCATTACCAATAAAGAAACCCACGCAGAATTATCTGAGATCAATCAATTATCTTCTAACTCTATCGAAAATATCATGGACGAAAAAGAACTTAACCCTTATATGAATAATATAAATACGGATTTTTTTGTTTCGGATTTAAACGGTAGCCTTGATGTATGTGATGAAAAAGGCATAGGAGGCTGGGCAATAGATGAATACACCCCCGGCGTACCTGTAGAAATTGATATTATTATTGATGACCAGTTAGTGGCCAAAACTATAGCGGGAATTTTCAGACAAGATTTGTTTGATTCAGGTATCGGTAATGGCGCATGTGCTTTCTATACACCAATGCCCGATAGGTTTTTTGATAACAAAAAACATAGTATTAAAATAAAGTCTAGTTTATCTAATGCCCCCCTAACGCGCAGTACCATATCCGAATTTTACTTATCTGAAGATGAAATCCGCAACAAATCAGAAAGCATTCATGGTACAAACACTGCCGGAAATCAAGACAGCATTATAGAAGCACAAAATGCCCTAGTAAGAACTGCCCCCACAAATCATATACACGGGGTTATTGAGCAGTGTAATGAAAAAGGCATTTTAGGTTGGGCTCTGGATGAAAACTATCCAAACGCCCCATTAAATTTATCGATTTATATTGATAATGAACTGACTGGTAATATAACTGCAAACTTGTTTCGGCAGGATCTGGCAGACGCAAGTATTGGCAACGGCCATCATGGATTTAATGCGCCAATACCCAATCATTTTTTTGATGGCAAACAGCATCATATAGAAATTAAAGATGCTTTCAGTAATATCCAATTATCAGGATGCCTAGTACAAACTTTTTTGCTTAACAATCCCGTTCATAACCCACCTTTATCAGCAATCATTAGGCAAGAAGAAATTGATCATTTGAACCCTTGTATTCAAGCTGTCCGCAACAGCATATCGACTGAATTTGACACTAATTTTTATCTACAAACCTATCCTGATATAGCAAGTGCTGGGGTCGATCCTTTAGAACATTATATTTTTACTGGCTGGCAAGAACGCAGAAATCCAAACCCTTACTTTTCTACGGATCACTACCTAACAACTTATAACGATGCCGCTGAAGCAAATATCAATCCTCTTTATCATTACGTTATTATAGGAAAAGCGAAGGGTTACAGCACAACAGGCAACATAATTGAAAGCCAGCCCCCATCATCAAGCGATATTAATGTTCAAGAAACCGTAAAGCTGATCATTGCAGCAGGCCTGTTTAACGGCGATTGGTATTTGCATACAAATCCCGATTTAAATTCCCTGAATATTGACCCCATCATCCACTATATACAATTTGGGGATTTGGAGGGCAGAAACCCCAATCCTTATTTTGACACCGTTTGGTATGCCAAAAAATATTTCAAACGAGCCCCATCCGAAGGATGCCTTGTCCACTATATAACCAAGGGTGAACAACAAGGTTACAAACCTTGCGCAATTTTCGACCCTTCGTGGTATGCAACAGAATATGGCTTGAAATCTACCGAAACCAACCTACTAGCCCATTTCATCAAGCATAAATCCAGTAACCAATTTGCACCAAACGCTTATTTTTCACCCCAATATTATTTAGAGCGTTATCCCGACATCGCCAGCTCAGGCACAGAAGCTTTCGAACACTGGTATAACTGGGGCATGTTTGAAGGCCGCATCGGCTCAGATAAATTTGATGCCGGCTTTGTTTGGCGGAGATACATGGCAAACAACCGCAATAAAAATGCTTTTGACGTATTTTTAGATATTGGCCAAGAATTGGGATGGGATCCTATCGCCAATCCCGAAGGCGGTTCGGTATTTATGGACATCCGCAATAATTGTAATGCCGGAGAGTTCTTCGAAGAATTAAGCGTACCTGCCATTCCCACGCAGCCTAACGTAAAAGCTATAGCATTTTATCTGCCCCAATTCCACCCAATTGCAGAAAATGATGAATGGTGGGGAAAAGGCTTTACTGAATGGCGAAACATTCCACGTGGCGTCCCTCGCTTCGAAGGGCATTACCAACCACGGGTACCACGAGATTTCGGCTATTATGAATTGGAAGGCACAGCTGTTATGCGCCAACAAGTTGAGCTCGCGCGCACCATGGGACTACATGGATTTTGCTTTTACTATTACAACTTCAACGGCCATCGCCTGCTGGAAAAACCGTTAGACGCATTTATCGAAGACACAGAAATTAATTTTCCTTTCTCTCTATTATGGGCAAATGAAAACTGGAGCCGCCGCTGGGATGGGATGGAAAACGACGTACTCATTCGCCAAGATTATAAATCGGAAGATTGCGCAGCATTAGTTGATGACTTAGCAAAATACTTGACCCATCCTAACTACATAAAAGCAGATGGCCGTCCGATACTCTATTTGTATAGGGCAGACATTATTCCAGATTGCAAAAAAACCATTAAGCAATGGCGTGAAACGTTCGTTGAGAGGCACAGCATTGACCCCATCATCGTAATGGCCCAGGCATTTGGTTGTAACAATCCACAAGAATTTGGTTTTGATGGGGCGATTGAGTTCCCGCCTCATAAATTGGGTAGCCATTTAGAACAAATAAATTACCAATTAAATATTTATGACCCAGCCTTTTCTGGGAGTGTGCGCCGCTACCAAGATGCGATAAACCTTTCCTTGTCCGATGTTGAAAACCCTTTCCCGCTGATAAAAACAGCCTTTCCGATGTGGGATAACGATGCCCGCAAGCAAGGGTCGGGGATGTGTTTCCATGGCTCAACACCGGCGTTGTTCCAAGAATGGGTTGAAGGCTTGATCGGTTACGCCAAAGAAAAACCATTTTTCGGCGAATCTTTTGTATTTATTAATGCGTGGAATGAATGGTGCGAAGGCACATATCTGGAACCTGATTGCCATTATGGCTATGCATACATCAATGCGCTTTCCAACGCATTACACAAGCAGATTTACCCAACGATAAAACAAGAAAAAATCGTATTGGTAGGGCATGATGCCTTCATTTCCGGTGCCCAGCAGCTATTGTTGAATATCGGCAAAACTTTGCATAACCGTTTCGGTATTGAAATCAGCTTCGTCTTGATGGGTGATGGTGATATGGTACCTGCTTATGAACAAGTTGCGCCAACATACATTGCCTCCCGTGAAGAAGATTTATGGGGTAAGCTAGCAGAACACATCAATATTCTAAAAGCTGACGGTTTTCGCTATGTAATAACCAATAGTTTATTTTCAGGTGCAGCAGCGGGAGCGTTTGCCGATTTTGGATTTTCTGTATGTTCATTAATCCATGAACTGCCAAACATTGTCCGCGAACATCATGGTGTCCATTTTTACGAAGCTATCAGGGATAAAAGCCATTCAGTAGTATTTCCAAACAAATTTGTTCATAATGAAATTACCCGCGAATTTGACGAACCCGCTAACAAATCTATCGTAAGATCACAGGGGCTTTACAAAAAACTTTCGCCAGCTAATGATGCAAGACAGGCAGTGCGTAAGGAATTAAAGTTAAAGCCAACAGACCGCTTAGTCATTAACATTGGACACGGCGACCTGCGCAAAGGGATAGATATATTTGTAGCGATTGCGGATCAAGTTTCCAAAGATCACGATAACATTCATTTTATTTGGTTGGGTAGCCAGCATCCCAACATTATCTCTTGGATTGCCCGGGACTTAGAACGACGCAAAAACAAAAACGTCCATCTCATCCCTTTCACTATGGAAGTGGCTACCTACATCGCGGCATCTGATTTATTTTTCTTAAGTTCCCGTGAAGACCCATTCCCTTCCGTTGTTTTAGAAGCATTGGCTTTAGGGTTGCCGGTAGCAACCTTCGATTGGGGTGGTGGTTATGTGGAATTGCTTGATGATAAAAATCTCGGTTTATGTATACCTTATTTAGATGTCAATGCTGCAGCCCACTTGATTCCTGAAGCATTAAATGATCCAGAAAACTTTACCGATGAAAAAGCTTTATATCGTAAACAACTCATGGCGGAACGGTATTATTTCCCTGATTATTGTGCAGACGTTCTCGATTTCGTACATCCGCAACGAAAACGCGTTTCTATCGTAGTGCCTAATTACAATTATGCGCACTACATGGAAGTGCGGTTACAATCTATTTTTCAACAAACTTATTCGGTCTATGAAATCATAGTGCTAGATGATTGCTCAAAAGACGATAGCTTAAAAGCCATTGAGGGCGTTATTACCGATAGCTCCCGTATTGTCACCGTAGAAGCAAATGCTGTAAACTCCGGAAACGTATTCCGCCAATGGAAAAAAGGTCTAGAAATGGCAAAAGGCGAATACCTTTGGATAGCCGAAGCGGATGATTTATCGGCACCTAATTTCCTTGCCGAAATGATATGCCGTCTCAGCAGCACCCCAGATTCTTCTTTTGCCTTCTGTGACTCAGTAGCTTTAGACGAGAAAGGGGATGTCATGTACGATAACTACAAAGGCTATTATTCCTCCGAAGGTGACCACGGTTTAGATGAAGACGGCGTTTTTAATGCTAAAGAATTCTTGAAGCGATTTTTAGTGACTCGTAATCTGGTACTAAATGTCAGTTCCGTAGTGTGGCGTACCCAGCATTTGCGGGATGTGTTTGACTCATTGGGGGATGCCGCATTCAAGTTCACCTGCGCGGGTGATTGGCGGGTGTATGTGGAAAGCTGCCGTGTGGGCGGAACCGTACATTACGCCGCCGAAACCTTAAACAAACACCGCCGCCACAATGCCAGCGTCACCCACGCATTATCTAAGCCAGCACATTTTAATGAAATAGTTGCGGTACAAGAAGCCGCTTTACAAGATTTTCCAGATGATGAAACGTTAGCAGAAGCGGTACTGAAAGTGCAGGCTGACTTGAAGCAAGCTTGGGAATTGCAAACTAAACCGATAATAGAAAAAAACCCACAGTATCGACAAAATCAATAAAAAAATCAGCAACAAGCCGTAAACGTGGCGGACGACGCTAGTGGTTCATAATATATATGATTGATGTCAATTTATCCTCCCTTTGAAAGAACTTCCGATATGTAAAAGAGGATTGAAATTTATAGCTATAAATTAGCTCAAAGCCAATCAGTCGTTCTAGCGGCAAAATTTTGGTTTAAAATATGGTTGCCGTCTATATTCAGCCTGTAGTAATAAAAAAACTATTGCTAAATATACTAGGGTTAACGTTGATTGAAACGAAGACTGATTCATATATTGACAATAACGTAAAGACCTTACAAATTCACATATCGATATATTTTTTATTTTCTTGGATATATTGGCATTGATCTTTTAATTATAAGCAATATTAGAGACGTTCCATGTAACCGATCATTTTAGATACCTAAAATGTTAGACTGATAAACAAAAAAATCGGTTAATATGTTATCAATTCCAAAATAATAGGACTATTTAAAAGGCACACGATTACCCACAACTCCCAAAATCAGCGATGATATGAGCTTTTCACTAATCATATGAGCTGGGTACAACAGGAATTGGGGGCCTAGAATTAGGCGACAAACGGCGGACGAAACGGTTGGTGTCACTGATGGAAAGCTTATCAAATTCACCTAGGGCGAGCCTCCCGACGGCTTGCGAAGGCTGGGCGGAAACGAAGGCCGCTTACCG
>Ga0247833_1000719_pt1 | contig 58274 bp, 63 predicted proteins | sample LaCruzMarch2015__7_FD_187117 | JGI IMG/M metagenome (GOLD analysis project Ga0247833, IMG submission 187117) | Freshwater microbial communities from meromictic Lake La Cruz, Castile-La Mancha, Spain - LaCruzMarch2015_8m | ecosystem: Environmental > Aquatic > Freshwater > Lake | place: Spain...
GACCCCGTGCGGGTTGCTGCGTAAGATCGGGTACTCTTAAGCGTTCTCCGGCATCACCCCGCGCGATGCCACGCGCATCACCTCCGCAGGCCCCTCAAAATGGACCAGATGAACTCAAGCAACCCCATGAATAACGCCCCCGCAACTCCAGTGCATTCGCCGTCTGGATCACCAGAGCGCATTGCAGCAGATGCTGAATTGATGCAGGAAATTGCGGATGCATTGGGTGATATGCGACTTGAGGACATGGTTGATGACCGCTCCACCGCTCACCGCGGCGCGCAGGTCAATGGCGAGCGGCAGTTGCGGGTCGGCACGGTGTTCCGCGTGCACGACGGCGAGGTCTTCATTGAGTTTGACGCCAAGCGCCAAGGGGTTTGCCCGGTTGCTCAGTTTGAGGCAGAGCCCAAGGCTGGGGAAAAATACGAATTCTTCGAGGAGCGCTTTGACCCGTTTGAGGGCCTCTGGGTGGTTAGCCGCCCCGGCGCGACCCACAAGGGTGAGCTCAATAGCCTGTCCGCCGGCATGATTGTGGAAGCCCGCTGCGTTGGCATGAACAAGGGCGGCTTGGACATGGAAGTCTCGCACCACAAGGCATTTATGCCTGCTGGGCAAGTGGACATCCGCCACATTGAGGACATTTCGGTGTTCTTGGGCGAGAAGTTCCCGTGCAAGATTATTGAATTGCGCCGCGAAAAGGGCCGGATGGTCCTCAGCCGCAAGGCCGTGCTGCTTGAAGAGCGCGCCCGCATGCGTGATCAGGTGCTTGCAGAGGTGGAAGTTGGGCAGACCCGCACCGCCACGATCACCAGCATTCAGCAATACGGTGCGTTTGCCGACATCGGCGGCGTTGATGGCTTGATTCACGTTGGCGATATTTCCCACGAGCGAATCAAGGACCCTTCGGAAGTACTCAAGGCTGGTCAAGTAGTGCAGGTGAAGGTGTTGCGCATTGATCGCGACGCCAAGCCAATGAAGATCGCTTTGGGTCTCAAGCAAACGATGTCCGACCCGACATTGAACGCGCTCGGCGAGATCGAAGCTGGAGCATCGGTCACTGGTCGCGTCACCAAACTCATGGATTTCGGGGCATTTGTTGAGATCGCCCCTGGTGTCGAAGGTCTGATTCACGTCAGCGAAGTGGCACACCAACGCATCGATACGCCTGCGCAGGTTCTCTCGGTTGGTGAGGTCCTGCAAGTGAAGGTGCTGTCGGTTGATATGGATCGCAAGCGCATTTCACTGAGCCGCAAGGCACTGCTGGAACGCCCTGAAATGCCTGCAGCGCCAAGCCGTCCGGGTCGACCGGGCGACAAGCGCGAAGAACGTGCTGCACTGCCAGCGCGTGCGGACGATCCAGCCATGCGCAAGCTGCGCGCGAAGTTTGCTGGCGCCCGTGATCTCAAGGGTGGCCTGAGTTAAGCGGTAAATGTGGCGCGTTTGTGTGATGCGCTGTGATGCACTGCGTTGGGGTCGTCTATTTCACTACGCCGAAGGATCGTCGTGACGCAACGCCTTGAGGGTTCGCGTAGCGGTTGGTCGCGCAGTCACTAGATCATGCTCATGGTCGCTCCACCACTCGGGGAGGCATCGAACCACCACGATGGTGACGCCGTCCATGGACGTGCGGATGCGATTGGCACGGCCGTGCGTGGTCTCGATCGTTTCGAACGATGGTTCCTCGCAACCGACGTCAACGAGCAGTTGCGCGATCTCAGATAACTCGGCGCGCGCGTACAGACGAATGTGTATTTCTGCGCCGCCATCAAAGTGGCCGCGGGCACCCCGCCCCGCCAGCAAGGTGGTGCCGGAAAAGCCGCGCTCGAGGAGGTCCATGAGTTCGGCAGCGAGCGCCAAGATGCCCTGAACACCCTCCCGGTAGCCCGCATCGCCGAGCGACTCCTGCGCCATCCCTTGCAAGTGCTTGCGCACCTCGGACTCGGTTGGAATGGGCGCGCCGCGCGAGAAACCAAGGGTAAACGCAGCTTGTTTGATGGCGTGATGAATGTCCGGCTCTACACCCGCGGCAAGCAATGCGGCGGCGCGACGCGCAATGCGGTCACGGAGAACATTCATGCGTTGCGGCGCGCGGCTGGTGGAACTTCGGAGACATCAAGCGGCGTCTCAAACGGCCAGACGGCATCGGTTGGTTGTCCATCACATGCTTCGCGCAACAGGAGGTAGCCGCGCGTGAATGTTCCGACGACGAGCGAGATGGCGGCGCCTGCAACGGCGATGGCGATCAAGAGAACCCACGCCCAGATGAAGAGCGATCGTCCGTCGAGGGGTATGGCCCAGTGCTGCGGCGCGATGGCCAGTGCATGCATGGGTGCTGCACCGTCTGCACCGATTTCCACCATCGCGGCTGGGAACGCAGTGATCGCCCAACCAATGATGCGCAGAATGGCGAAGCCGACCGTGACAACGGTCAGCGTGGTGCCAAGGACAATCGTCCACAACATGGGGCGCGCCAGAAAGTAAATGGCTCCGCGCTGTGAAGCATCAAGCGCGCTGAGGCCGTCACACGCGATGGCTGATGGCGCGTGGAATGTGCCTAAAGCCGCAATGAGTAACGCAATGCCAGCGATGGCGCCAACGAAGAGTGGCACGATGTAGAGGGCTGCGCCGATCCATCCGCCGACGTTGGACCGAAACAGGAAACCCCATGCAATACAGGCAATTCCGACGACTGCGGCGATCGCCACGGGTGCAACCCATGACAGGAGGAAGGTGGACCATCGCTCCACGGCGTACGCAACGGCAGCGCCCGGACGGATCAGTCCGCGACCAGAAATCTGCACGGCTTCCATGCGCGCAAGAGCCCCCGCACCCACCGCAAGCACCAGCAACGCCCATGCTCCAAAGACACCGGCAAACGCGGTGGAGCGCACCGCGCATGCGACTGGAATGTCTATGACCGTTGCGCGGAATCCAGCGGCAATGGGTCGAACATCAAGGGCGAGTGCGCCGTCGATGATGGCCGCGCAGGCATCGGCTTCTGCAGCGGCGAGTGCCTGAAAGTTTCCGAGTGGCGCCAGCGAGGCGGCGCGACGAGCCGCGGCAGCAACGCGCTCAGCCTGTGGATCACTGCCCAATTCATCGGCACGAATAGCGAGTGCTGCAGCCAGTTCTGCGGCCGGAATACGAGCACCTTCAAAGTTGCAATCCGGAACATGCTGCACGGCGAGACGACGAAGCGTTCGTTGCGCATCGTCTTGCTCAGTGTCATCCCATGGTTCCGCAAGCAGCCCGGGGGGGTCGATAGAGGCGCCGACCGACGCGTCCCACGCCAAACCCGGCACCCACAGGAGAAGGGCGATCACAAATCCGACCACAAGGCGATGGGGTTGAGCTGCCGTTCCAAGCGCGCCTGCAATCCATGCCAGGCGCGAAAAGGGCACAGCGTCCGAAGCTGCAAGTTGCGCTGATCGATCCACGTGCGGAATCGTAAAGGAAATGAACCGGACCCGTTCCCGTAGCAAACGACCAGCGAGGCGCCTTGCTGCACGGGCAGACCATGGCGGAACATCTCATAACCGCGCAGCAGTGCCTGAAACGGAACGGGAACGTTGGCAGAACATTGAAATAAAGCGCAAATCACTAGGCATCGACGCTAACCCGCGCTACTGTGGTTCTGATGGATCTTCACCCCGATGCCCCAACACTTGAACGCCGACACCTTCGGCGGCGCTGTGTGCAGTGCGGCTTGGCGGCGGATTCCATTGAGCAGCCAAACCGCGATCAGTGCCCGCGATGCGGGTGCGACTTGGCGGCGCGGCCGCCGCGCAGTTACGCAGAGATGGAGGGGCTCTTTGACTTGCCTCCAAACGCGGTGGCGGTGGATGCGCAGGTCCGCGCCCGAGCGGATGCGGCATCGGCGCGTTGGCTTCTAGTGGTTGTGGCGGTTGGCCTTGCGGCCATCGCGACACTGGCAGCAACCATGCTGATGGCCGGCACGCGGATCTGAGTGTCAACCCGCGGGGTTGCTTGGGCAACGTTCACTCTTGCGATGAATCTGCCCCCAATCCGAGCCGAGGGAACCTACCCTGCGCGGATGCAATCGCACCTTGATTCAATTCTGAAGCGGATCGACTCTGATGAGCGCGGGGCCATTGAACGCCTCTGCGATTTCCTACGCATCCCCAGCATCTCGACCGATCCAGCGCACACCGCTGATGTGGCGCACGCGGCGGAATGGTTGGTGCGCGACCTGCGCAGCATGGGATTCAATGCTGCAAGCGTGCCGACCATCGGCCACCCGATGGTGCTTGCCACGCATCCAGGGACGGGCGGAAGCGGCGCACCGCGCGTCCTCTTCTACGGTCATTACGACGTGCAACCAGCGGACCCCATTGAACTGTGGGACAGCCCGCCATTTGATCCGCAGTTGCTTGATGGCCCACACGGCAAGCGCATCGTTGCGCGCGGCGCCGTGGATGACAAGGGGCAAGTGATGATGTTCCTTGAAGCGCTCCGCGCGTGGCACGAAATTGCGGGCGGTCCGCCCTGCCCCGTCACGTTGATGATTGAGGGCGAAGAAGAATCCGGCAGCGTCAGCTTGGAACCATTCATGAACGCGCACCGCAAGGAATTGCAGTGCGACGTCGCAGTGGTGAGCGACACTGGTATGTGGGACATCAATACTCCTGCCATTACCACCAGCCTGCGCGGACTGTGCTACCTAGAGGCAACACTCACCGGCCCTTCGCATGATTTACATAGCGGGATGTACGGCGGAAGCCTGCGCAATCCGATCAATGCATTGGCTGCGATGATTACTTCGATGCACGATTCATCCGGTCGCGTGGCGGTCAAGGGTTTCTACGACGGAGTGCTTGAACCAACTGCGGAAGTGCTGGCCAGCTGGCAGAAACTTGGGTTTGATGAAGCAGAATTCCTAGGCGAAGCGGGCGTTCGCGTTGGTTGGGGCGAAGTGGGTCGATCATGTTTGGAGCGAACATGGAGTCGACCAACGTTCGATTGCAACGGCATCTTTGGCGGATACACGGGCATAGGGGCCAAGACAGTGATTCCATCAAAGGCCACGGTGAAATTCAGTTGCCGACTGGTGGCTGGGCAAGACCCGGAGCGAATCAAGTCGCTGGTGGAAGCACATCTGCAAGCGCAGGTACCACCCGGATATACGTTGGAGATTCATTCCCACGGAGTGAACCCCGCCATTCATGTGCGCACCGATTCGCCGTTTGTTGCGTGTGCTTCGCGCGCCTTGAAGCGCGTGTTTGGACGCGATGCGGCCTTGATCGGCAGCGGCGGTTCCATTCCGGCGGTGGGCAGCATTCAGCGCATTCTTGGTGTTGACAGTCTGCTGGTTGGATTTGGTCTTGATGATGACCGCGTGCATAGCCCCAATGAGAAGTTTGAGGTGACGTGCCTGATGAATGGCGCGCGCAGCCACGCGGCGATGTTGGCGGAATTTGGAGCGATGACTACTTGAACGACCGCGCACCCTGGTACCCACGTGCTTGGATGCAGCGCGTCGCGTTGTTGATGGCGACGTGTGGCCTGCTGTGCGCCGCGGCGCGTGGCGCGGATGTCGATATTGCACTGGTGCGTATGGGTGTTGGCAATCATGTGCGCCCGGGGGATCCAACCGCCATCCTGGTGCGCGTCACCAGTGGAATGCAAGCACCCGTGCAGGCCCGCGTGGAATGGGTGGTGGTGAACGCGGACGGCGACATGGCGCGGTACGCCCGCGATGTAGCGCTTGCGCCCGGAGCACCGGTGGAACGGTGGCTGTACGGAGTGACGCCCATCGTTAGTTCCGCGGCACAGACGGCCGTGGACAAGGTCACCATCGTGCGCGTGTTAGAGATGCAAGATGGGCGCGTGCAACGGGTCTTAGGTGAGAAGCGCATCGATGGAAGTACTGGCGAGGAACCAGCTGTTCCGGTGGAGACCACTGAGAGCCTGATTGGCGTGATCGGTGATGGCCGCGCTGGATTGGCCGCGCTGGCAACGCCAACGCCCAATCTTGGATTTATTGCCTCGATGAATGAGCTGACCAAGATCGCGCGGGGCATTTCCGCAGGTGACCTCCCCGACCGTTGGGAGGGTCTCGCAAGTTACGAATCGATCATTTGGACCAACGCCCCACTGCAGAGTGTGGGTATTGATCAAGCGCGCGCGCTTCTTGACTGGACGCGGCGCGGCGGCAACTTTGTGATCGTCCTGCCCGAGGCCGGCGATCCGTGGGGATTGGGCGGCCAACGCAATCGAACCCCGTTTGCGGAGGCGCTCCCAGAACGCGCCGAACGTCGCGACGCGGTGCCCGTAGCGGAGTTACTTCCAGTAATGACGCGCAGCGGTGCACTGCGAAATGCAGAAGCCCGCACCAGCATCTGGACATTTGCGAACGATCCGGGCAACGGATTTTCGCCACTCCTTCTTGCACCCGCACCCGTTGACGCGAACACCGGAAACGTGGCGACCGATGCAACGATCGCCGGGCGCGCCTTGGCAGTGCGAAGGCCATTTGGATTTGGATTTGTCACCGTCATCGGAGTGGATGTTGACGGACTTGATCGCCGCGCACTGACCGCCGACGGAATTCCGCAAGCAGATCAATTTTGGAACCGCATCTTGGGAAGGCGCGCTGATGCACCGGGACCAACCGAGTGGGCCGCACTCGCTGAGGCCAAGCGACTTGAAGCGCGCGGCGGCTTAGTCATTCCGGCGGATGGCGGATCACTGGTCAACCAGTTCATCGGGCTGCGCAGCCAAGCTGCGATCGGCATCCTTGGACTACTGGGAGCCTTCGCGATCTACTGGATGATTGCTGGTCCACTTTCGCACTGGGTGCTGCGTGGCGCAAAGCGGCCGCAATATGCGTGGCTGGCATTCGTCATTGTTGCCGGGGTTGCAACCGTGATCGCTTGGGCGGTCACCGGAAGCTTTGAATTGAAGTCCGGGCGCGTGCAGCATCTGACGTTCGTTGATCGCATCGAACGCCCGGGTGCGCCCAGCGAAGAGCGTGCCCAGATGCGTGCGCAGTCGTGGTTTAGCGCTGAATTGCCGGGCTACGGAACGGCGAAGGTGGCCGTGCAGCAGGGCGACGGTGGCGCGGGCAGCGACCTGCTCACCAGTTGGTTCCCGCCGCCCGCTGGAAATCCAAGCGGATTTCCAGATACTGAAACGTATGAAGTTCCCGCCGCTTCGCCAGCTGCATACACGCTGCCATCGCGCGCAACATCCACGGTGTTGCATTCTTCGTGGATGGGAATTGCGCTTCCAGCGTGGCATGGCACACCACGCGAAGTGAGTCAACGACAACTGCGGCAAGACATCAGTTGGGGCGCGCAGCCGCGCATCGTCCTGAGTGGTGCATTGATGCACTCGCTGCCCGCACCGCTTGAGAATGTGATGATCATCCACGTGACTCCATTTCACGGCGCCGCGCGATCGATGATTGGGAACACACCTCCCCTCATCACACCGAGTGATGGCATGCCGTCCTACGCACGTGTGGCGCGACTTGCACAGTGGGACCCGGAAGTGCCTCTTGATATTGGACTCTCACTGTATGGACAAGAGTCTTCACCCGAAGGCGCCAAGCGAAGTGTGACACCGGGTCTTGCACGTGACACCGGAGTGACCAGCGCAGCCACAACATTCAAGGCGCTCTGGTATGAGCCAGTGCTCGCCAGCACGGTTGCCGCCTATGACCCTGCATCGGCGCTCACCAAGGATCAACGGCTGGACATGTTGCAGCTGTACGCCATGCTGCAGCCGCCGAGTTACCTGATAGACCCGAAGCTGCCGGCCGTTGGTTGGCGCGGTGATGCGGTCCGTGTCGAGCGTGACTTTGCGCGCGGTGTGGACATGTCGCGCTGGTGTTCGACGCCGTGCCTGATTGTCATTGGCAAGATCACCGACAGCGGTAGCGGTCAACGGATTGACCTGCCATTTCCGTTCACTATTGATGGCGACGAGCCCCGCGCCGATGGCGTGACGTACGTCCGCGTGGTGTTCCCACTGCCAGCGGTTCCGGGCGCAATGATTGCCCCGGCTGCTGCCACACGGGCAAGTGCCAGCAAATGATCGACCGGGTATCGCCCCAGTTCGCACACTCTCTTAGAATGACCGCACCATGCCGATGATCGAGACGATCAACCTCACCAAGAAGTACGGTGACCTGATCGCACTGAACAACCTCAACCTGCAGATCGATGAAGGCGCGTGCTGCGGGTTCATCGGCCCCAACGGCGCCGGCAAGACCACCACCATCAAGATTCTGGCGACGCTTCTGAAGCCAACGTGGGGCGAAGCGCGGATTGATGGAAAGACCGTCGGCTACCAGAACCCACTGATTCGCCCGGTTATCGGATTTGTACCGGACTTCATGGGCGCGTACGACGACATGTTGGTCAACGAGTACCTGCAGTTCTTTGCAGCGTGCTACGGGATTCACGGTGACAAGAGAGAGCGCGCCATTCGCGATGTGCTTGATCTCACCGATCTCAACTACAAGGCCGACGCAGAGGTGAACGGTCTCAGCCGCGGCATGCAACAGCGCCTCAGCGTTGCACGTGTCCTGCTGCACGATCCGAAGGTGCTCTTGATGGACGAGCCCGCCTCGGGTCTCGATCCACGCGCGCGCATTGAGATGCGTGAACTGCTCAAGGAACTGCGGCGCATGGGGAAGACCATCATCATCTCCAGCCACATCCTCCATGAACTTGCAGACATCTGCAACATGGTGGCGATCATTGAGCGCGGCGAACTCATTTACGCCGGAGCAGTGCGCGACATCATGCAGAAAGTTGGCAGTGGCACCGTGGTGCAGATTGCCGTGGAAGATCGGCACGCAGAGGCGGCCGCACTCCTCGGCGCGGTCAAGGGCGTTACTAAGGCCATCATTGTGGAGCGCGACGGTATGAAGCCGCGTATCGATGTGGTGCTTGATGCCGCGGCACCAGTGGCGGTGAGCGACCTCCCGGCGCGCTTAATTACTGCAGGATTTCGACTCATCTCCATGATTGAGGAGCCAATCAATCTGGAAACCGCGTTCATGCGTCTCACGAAGGGAATGGTGGCTTGATGCGCGTTGTCCTTCTTTCATCACGCGCGCGCGCGGGTACTGGCGAAGTGCTGGCGCAGGTCCGCGCGACGATCGCTCGGCACGCCACCGTGGTTGGCGAGTTTGACGTGAACGACACACTGCCGCCTGAACTGAAAGCCGATCGGGCCGTAGTCATTGGTGGCGACGGCAGCATCATGGCTGCGCTGCGCATATTCATGGCTCACGCCACGCCGGTGGTTGGCGTCAACACTGGGCGCCTGGGCTTCTTGGCGGAGTTTGACACCGCGAGCCTGGAGACACATGCCACCGCGATCTTCGGTGCAAACCCATTGATCCGACAGCGCATGGTGTTGGCGGTCACCGTACGGGCAGCTGACGGCACCACCCGATACGAAGGTATTGCGGTGAATGACTGTGTGGTGACGGCCGGTGCACCATTTCGGATGATCGAATTGGCACTGCGTCTCGATGGCGAGAACGGCCCGGAGTTCCTTGGTGATGGAATCATCATCGCCACTCCGGTGGGCAGTACCGCCTACAACGCAAGCGCTGGCGGTCCGATTGTCCATCCGGACGTCGAGGCGATCATCGTCACGCCGAACGCGGCGCATTCGCTGGCGTTCCGTCCGGTGGTGGTACCGGCTAGTTTGGCCGTTCAAGCACACGTGGTGCGGGCGAACGAAGGGACAACGCTGGTCCTGGACGGGCACATCAACGTCTCACTGCGCGTGGGCGACACGGTGGTCGCCAAGCGCCACCATGACATGGCCCGAATCGTGGCGCGACCGGACTCGAGCTACTGGGAGACGCTGGTTGACAAGATGCGCTGGGCAGAAAGCCCCAACTACCGCGCGCCCGGGTCGTGACCGCCCGGACCCCTCGCCGGGAAGTACGATTCCCGCCCCATGATCGACATTCGCCAGCTGCGTGAGAACCCGGAACGCTTTCGCCAAGGCGCCCGCGACAAGAATGCGGCGGTGGACTTTGACCGACTACTGGCGCTCGACACCGAGCGGCGCGACATCCTGCAGAAGTTGGAATCAAAGCGCGCTGAACAGAACAAGTTGAGTAAAGAGATCGGGCCGCAGATCGGCAAGCTCAAGGGTCAACTCAAGGGGATGGAAGGCGCCGCACGCACCACGGCCGAAGCGCAGCTCCTGGAGTTAGAAGCAAAGCCGACCGCGCTGAAGGGCGAAGTTGCGCTCTTAGAAGATGCACTGCGTTTGGTGGAGCCGCACTGGAATGATCTGTTGCTGCGCGTGCCGCAGCCGCCAGCTGCAGACATCCCGCGCGGCGCGGATGCAAGCGGTAACGTGGAATTGCGCACGTGGCATCCAGCAGGCTTCAATCCCGCAAAGAGTTTCACAGCGAACAAAGGATTTGCGCCCAAGACGCACCTTGAGTTAGTGCGCGACCTTGGACTTGCAGACTTTGAGCGCGGTGTGAAGATGGGCGGCACCCGTCACTATGTGCTGACTGGCATGGGTATGCGCCTGCACCAAGCAGTGCTTCGCTACGCGTTCGATCACATGGTGGAAAAGCATGGATTCACTGCGATGGGCGTGCCGGTCATCGTGCGCGAAGAGTGCATGCAGGGAACCGGCTTCTTCCCCTTCGGGCGCGAGCAGGCGTACCACGTTGAGGAATCAGCCCGCGGCGGCGGCCATGATCTGTTCCTCACTGGCACCGGCGAAGTGGGTCTGATGGGAATCCACGCCGACGAGATTCTGCCGGAGAGCGCCCTACCACTCACTTACACCACGGTGAGCACCTGCTTCCGCCGTGAAGCTGGCGCTGCCGGCAAGGACACCGCGGGCCTCTACCGAATCCACCAATTCGACAAGGTGGAGCAAGTGGTGGTATGCCGCGCAGACGAGGCAGAGAGCCGCGCGTGGCACACCAAGATGCTCGGATTCGTGGAGGAGATCCTGCAGTCACTTGACCTGCCCTACCGCTTGCTGCAGTGCTGCACGGGCGACTTGGGTATGAAGAACGAAGACATGGTGGATGTGGAATGCTGGATGCCGGGTCGCGGCGACGCTGGCTCGGACGGCTCACCAACCGGTGAATACGGCGAGACCCACAGCGCAAGCCGACTGGGTGACTACCAATGCCGCCGCCTCAACCTGCGGTACAAGGACGCGGATGGTCGCACACACCATGCCTATGCACTGAACAACACGGTCATTGCCAGTCCGCGCGTCTTGATCCCACTGCTTGAGATCCATCAGAACGCTGACGGCACGGTCACCATTCCGGAACCGCTGCGCGTGCACATGGGCGGACGGACGCGGATTGAAGCGCCGATCAAGCGGATGCCCTGACGCGAAGCAGACGACATTCCACTTACACGGGGCCAGCCGCGCACACGCCGCGACTGGCCCCTGCTTGGCTGATTGTTTATCGACGACGACGCGAACTCAGTAGCCCGACCACACCCAAGAGCGCCACCGCACCCGGTGCGGGGGTTCCGCATCCAAGGACCTTATCCGACCAACCGTCACCCGCACCACCACGGAATCGGACAGCCATGGCATTGCCATCCGCATTGGGACCAAACGCAAATTCTGCCGTGAGCGCTGCAAGCACAGCACTTGAGCCAGTGATGCTGAAGTTGAAGGTGGCCGATGATCCCGCGGCGATGCCGCCAGTAGGCGAACCGCCACCAATCCAGTTGGCGCCCAATGCACCGCCAGCAGTAAATGTGCCGAATGGCGGTGCGCTGACTGCAGACATGGCCAAGAAGTTCGCGTTACTGCAGGAAACAAACGAGATACCAGTGGTACCAGCAGCCTCGTTCAGTGCCAAGCCGGTGATATAGCCACCGTTAGCAAGCAACGTGGTGTTGTTTAGGACGATCGAGACGGATGCCGTGGATCCGCTCGAATACGAATACGTCACCACTGCAGAAAATAGTCCTTTGCTATTGACACCCTCGCTCGATCCGCACGGGATCCACGTATCGGTAGATACGACCGCGTGCGCGGACGTGGCAGCCAACGCTATTGCAGTTACCGCAACAATTCTTGAGTAGCGTTCGAACAGTTCCATGGGATTCTCCGGGAAATTGTTCCGCGCCCGATTCGGAAACGTGTGGGATTGAAGGGAGTAATACAAGGCCGGCATCCGGGCGTTGCGCGACCGAATCCCAAAGATATGAATTGCGCGCGCGGTTTCAATCCAACGAGAGCCAATCACTACCAAAGCGAGCAGATGTCACAGCAGACACGAGGAACTCTCCCGCCAACACCCTTCGCAAAAACAAACGCGCGCGCGGAGTGTTGTCCGCACGCGCAACGAAGTGAAACTGTCGCGCGAGCCCTTAGGCCTGCGTGATGCCCTCGCGTATCGCAAATCGAATGAGGGACGAGCGCGAATCAATGCCGAGCTTCTTCATGATCCGTTCTTGGTGACCATCGATCGTCTTGGGGCTGCGCGAGAGCGTTTGAGCGATCTCAATGCGCGATTGACCGGTTCCGATCAGTCGCAGCACCTCGATCTCGCGCGCGGTCAGTCGGTCGACCAATGTGCCGGGCGCCACTGACGTACGACTGGACCGCCGCGATGTGCCTGTACCGCGCGGTATCCCATTCGGCGCGCACTTCGCCAGAACTCGCGGCGTCATTACGAATGACCCCGGTTGGCTGCGAGCAACGCGCTTGATTGCATCGATGATCTCGTTCATTTCCTCCCCCTTGAAAAGGTACCCAGATGCATTGCTACGGTATGCCGCAGCGATCAGGCACTCTCGGACATGGGACGTTAGCAATGCAAACCGAACCATCGGAAAATTTGCATGTAATTGGCCGGCGATTTCAAAGACGTCAGGACCAGGCATGTCTACATCGAGCGTGATGACATCCGGCCGACACACGGCAACATTCTCAAGAAGATTTGCCGCATTCGGGAACCCGGCGACAAATTCAATATCCGGATGAAGTCCAACTTGAACCTTTATTCCTTCGAGCAGGAGCGCGTGGTCGTCCACGCACATGAGACGAATCACTGTTTCCGCTGTCCCCGTCAACTTGCCAAGTACCTTCTTACGTGCAAGAATCTTTGTAGCACTCCGCGCAATCGCCGCGTCGTTCTTCGGCTCAGGCATGATCCGTACTTCCATGAATAATCTCGCACGCACGATTGATGCCGACGAGCAAGTCTTCGAAATCCTCTGCGCGCTCGACCGCTCCAGTGGCGATGCCGCGCCAATCCTTCCGCTGCAGCCGATGCGACTTCCCGAAGATAATCACTTTGCGCCCATGGCGTTTGGCACTCCAGACAAGTGCATCATGAGGCGTCACGATGCGTGGATCGACGAGCCAGACATCCGCTTCAGCAGCGTCATCAAGCTTCACAGACTCATACCCGTTCGAAATCAGTACCGACTGTACGAATGCAGCGGCACGACCATCGGCAAGCGAAACGGCCACCTTGATACTGAATGACGGGCGGTGTTGCGTGGCAAACGGCAATTCAAGCGAAATGGTTGTTCCGGCACCTTCCGTTGATTCGACCATGACTGACCCGCGTGCCTGCTTCGCAACGCGTGAAACAAGCGCAAGACCAAGCCCGGAACCGAGACCGCGGGGCTTGGTCGTGAAGAACATGTCTAACGCGCTCGCACGTACAGCGTCCGACATGCCGATGCCATTATCTTCGACGGACAAGACGATGGAGCGCCCATCTGCCGCCGCGACAGCTGCGATCCGAACATGACCGCGCCAGTCGGCTCCGCGTGCAGCGATTGCCTCGCCGGCATTCACGAAGAGATTCAGAACTGCCTGAGTCAATGCCGACGCCGTCACTCCAACTGGAGGGAGATCACCGCGGATCGCGACCTTGACTTCGGTATGGACAGGAAGTGACTTACTGAGTAGCGCGCCGGTGCCGGCCCACCATGCGGCAAGCCGTATGCCTGCACCGGAATCCTGTGAATGTTCATCGCTGTTGACCAGGTAATGGAGTCCGTCCGCCAACTGCTGTAAATACCGAACGCCGTCCATGATCGCGGTCACATGATCCGTGTCTCCTGGTTGGCTCTTTACTACAGGCGCTACAGAAAGTGCATTGAGGTGCGCACGAATCGGAAACAACACATTGTTCATGTCGTAACCAAGTCCAGCAGCAAGAGTGCCAAGAGCCGCAAGACGGTCTGACTGCCGAAGCCGTGCAGCCGTTGCGCGGCGTTCAGTCAAGTCACGGATCACAGCAGTAAAAATCGGCTGGTGTTCGACTGCGGACACCACCAATTCCACTTCTAATTCTGCGCCATCTTTGTGCAGCGCGCGAATTTCGTGCCGTTGGATCACGAAGTTCTCAAAGCCGTCCGAACTGATGGACTTCACGAGGCGCGACATCCATTTCTCGCGGTCGCGCTCCGGCAAAATGATCCCGATGCTCTGACCGATGATGGAGATGGGTTGGTATCCGAGAATTGATGCGGTCGCGGGGTTCGCTGACCAGATTCTGCCCAGCTGATCAATGGTCAGGATGGCATCTGGCACACTGTCGAGCACGGAATGCAGACGGGCGTCGGACTGACTCGCCATGACACCAGCCATGCGCCATTCGATGAAATCCGCGGCCTGGCGAGCGAGGAGATCCAAGACGTGCTGATCGCGTTCATCGGTAGCCCCGGGGCGATTCGATAGCGTCGTAATAGATCCGATCATGTGTCCATGGCGGCTCATGAGCGGAGTCGCATGAAATCCACGGAATCCGGATTCGATGGCGGCGATCAGTAGTCGATCTGGCTGAGGGGTCTTGATAGCACGGAGATCCGGAAATGAAAGATGACCATTCTGTGGATCAAGTACCGACTTGTCACTGACGCGACACATGCGCGACACGCCACCAGTGTTTGCGATGACCCGTGCAGGAATGTCTCCGTGCGACATAACTCGAATAAATCCGGCATTGAAACTGGTGACGTCGACTGCGACACCGAGCAACTCTGCGAGAAGCGGCTCCAAGTCACCGTTGTTCACTAGTCGCGCGCTCACGTCTCGAACGCGTGACCAAACCGAAAGGTCCGATGCGATCCGAACTCGCGCGTCCGCTAGTTCGTCGGCCAAAGATGTGCGCTCTGAATCGGGCATGGCTAGCGGTGGCACGTTGGACTTACGGGTCCAAACTGGGGACTTGTGCCCCGGTTAAGATGATGAACTTTGATGGTCGCGCATCGATGTAACCCCCGCTCCCCTTCGAATTTACGCTCTTGGCGTCCCCCAAACAGGTCTTAATTTCCAAAACGAGGAAAATTGTCACTAAAGCCGGTCGGTTTATAGGGAAAAGTTCTCGAAAGTCACAGGCAGAGCAGAACGGTGGTACTTCGACGCGGATCCGCGCATCCGCCCATGCCCGGTACGAACAAACGGGCGTTGTTGCGGGGCGCATGCCCAACAAACCAGTGCTCCCCGGCATGTGCGATTCACCGACATTTACTGTGTCTTCGACAGAATCACGTACTTCTGTTCATGATGCGCCCGCACGTTGCCGATCAGTTGACTGCAACGGCGGATTCGCTATCCTCCCGTCCGCAAACGCCATTCCCCTGTAGCTCAATGGTAGAGCGGGCGGCTGTTAACCGCCAGGTTACTGGTTCGAGTCCAGTCGGGGGAGTTTAAGGGCCGCCTCGAAGCCGAGGCGGCCCTTTTCGTTGACTGCAGGCGTGGGCTGGACGGTGATGGGGAGGAGACCGTTCGACAAATCCGGACCAGTTCCTCTCGCCTCGTCGACCGAGCAAACGAACGACACCAAGTTCCGTCGACCCAGGCCGTGGCTGTGCTACGTACGGCCGCTGAATTGTGGGGAAGCGCGCCGGATCCAGATCCTTTGAGTAACGAGTCAGTAAGCGAGGTCGACCGGCTACATCGTTTGCTCCGGAGTTGCGATGCGGAGCCTGGCTCAACTGAACAGGCGGAGTTTGTCGACGCCGCCCGGAGCGTCGTCGTCTACGAGGGGAGTTCGTGGCTGACGGACGCTTACTCGTCTGGCGTGTCGTCGCCAGTGTGCCCGGAGTGCGGAGAAGATCGAACACGTAGCCACTCGGATTGACTGGTTGGAGGCCGCGATGCGGGATCCGGAACGCCCCGTCGAACTGACGACGGACGGAAACGCACTCACCATCCGCCCGATGACTGAAGGCACCAAGGGCGCACGCGTCGCGCGATCGCTCAAGCGAGTGAACGACAAGCACGGGAAGGCACTAAAGCGACTGGGGGAGTGAATGCAGCCGGAGTTTCTTGAGGTCGAAGACGTCCTCCAGATCCACATCACGCGCAACCACCCATTGCTGACTTCCTTCGAGCGCATTCGGTTCGGTGAATGCGGAGTGTGGCTGTCACTGGTGAATAGGTGTCGTTCAGGATGCACTCATCCGCGCCGTGCAGTCGCTGAAGCAAACCGCCTCGAAGTCGAGGCGGGAGCGGGTCGGACAGCGCCGGACGTGGCGCCCTGCCCCATAAACGCTCGGTCGGCCGTGAAACGGAGAACGCGATCAGGGGAGTTAAAAAGAATTTACGAAATCTGGCGGATTGGCCTGTCACAGCGGGGCTGGTCAGACGGTGATAGGGGTGATGGAACGTGTACGTTCATCCTGCGTCGTTCTGCCCCGCAATGGGTGGCAGACTCCGACGGCGGCAAGAAGTTTGACCCAGACGATAGAAAGTGCCCCTCAATGGAGACTACGGAAATGAAAGTCATTCTCAAGACAGCATTCTGGATGGTGATTTCCGGCTTTGCGACGAGTGTCGCGCAGGGTCAATCGATGCGCACCGTGTCCCCTGTACAAGTGGAAATGGGAGGTTGGCGCTACGTCTCGACACTGATCGACGGCCATGTAGAAACAATTCTCGCGCTACGGATCGGCGATCCCGTTGGCGACAATTTGACCGCTGTGTGGTATCGCTCACGCGCCGAGGGTGGCTGGGACTCCTGGAGTTGGACCACCGCATCACAGGCGAAGATCATCAGCTCCGTGAAGGCAACGCTCGGAATCGCAGTCCAAGACGATGCGCTCTGGCCCGTGCAATGTGATGTTGAGACCGCCGGCACGCCACAATCGCTCGTCTCTGGGGTGTTCGAAAGCGACCCATTCGCACCGATACTAAGTCTCGCAGACCCTTCCACTGCGGCGGTGATGCTCGCCGCTTTGGAGGATGCTGGTTGGCAAGCCGCGTCAAACGCGCCCGCGCTAGAGGTTTGTGGCGGCGCGGTGCTTGATGTCCAACTCTTGGCATCATGCGTCGACGTAAACACGAATGACGAAGACTCCGCCGCTGGCGAACTCTATGCTGTTACGATCGCCGCGAACTGCGCCCCCACTCAGGGAAGCTCAGGAACTTGCCTCAGAACGGTAACTGAAGGCGGATGGGGAGTCGCTAGATACAACGTTACCTGGACCGCAGGTGCACCCACACTTCAAGGCCCGATCGATGGACCCTGCCAGATCGTGAACCACTACACAGCGATTGGCATGGCCACGCAGTGTCAGAGGCTAACAGTCACCTGCAGTGACTGCTCCATTATCAAGAGGACGCAGTGCAAGACTTGGTGGATCCGTTGGACACACGCCCAGAATGAGACGAATCCCCGAAGCGTCACGCCTTGCGCGATCCCGCCTGGATACGCTCCTCCCGCCGCGCCGACAGCAGCGCCTGTTCCGCCCGCAAACTTTGAAGGACCTTTTGACGAAACCGACCCAGTTCCTTCCGCTTCGTCGATCTGCCCTTAGTTCCTCTCGCCGTTCGAACTCCTACTTAAGGCACTTCAGTGAATTCCGTTGGCCTCATTTCACGGAACTCGATGCGATGGGGAATAGCGGCATGCGTGGTCATACCACTGCCATGTATCTGGCTGTGGCTTCACGCCAACCCACCGGTGGTGCGGGCAGGCTGGGCGCCGCTTCCTGGTATTCGCAACACCGTATCGCTCCTAGCAGCGTGGCTCGTTCTTTCGATGGCGCTGATCATTGTGGAGAAGTTGGCGCGCAGGATGCTTGGTGGTGCAGCTTTCGCGAGCCCGTGGGACATGGCGGCGGTCGCCGCGCAACGAGCGGCCGTGGCGATCGCATGCGTGCTCGTCACGTCATGCGCCCTGCGCCTCGTTGACCGATCGAACGAGCGACACCAAGTTCCGTCCACCCATGCCGTGGCTGTGCTACGTACGGCCGCTGAATTGTGGGGAAGCGCGCAGGATCCAGATCCTTTGAGTAACGAGTCAGTAAGCGAGGTCGACCGGCTACATCGTTTGCTCCGGAGTTGCGATGCGGAGCATGGCTCAGTTGAACAGGCGGAGTTTGTCGACGCCGCCCGGAGCGTCGTCGTCTACGAGGGGAGTTCGTGGCTGACGGACGCTTACTCGATAAGCGTTGATTGCAAGCCAGGCTCGCTCGGTTGCCCCGTCTACGAGACGTTCGGCTGGCCGATGCGAGTGATCACCAGTCATCATGGAAACTTGGCCGCCCCCGACGTCTGGCCTGTCATCCGGCAGCATGGCATAGCGAGCGTGCCGAGCTGGCTGTGGGAAACCATTGCCCTTTCACGCTTGGATGTTGGTGGACTCGTGGGCTCTTCATTTATATTTGCCTTCGTGGGGTTGGTGGCATGCCACGGATTGCACGCGGCTCACACCCGGCTGAAGCGAGGCAAGTGCCGACACTGCGGGTATCCGCAACTTGGCGTGTCGTCGCCAATGTGCCCGGAGTGCGGAGAAGATCGAATCCGCACGGACCACTCGGATTGACTGGTTGGAGGCCGCGATGCGGGATCCGGAACGCCCCGTCGAACTGACGACGGACGGAAACGCACTCACCATCCGCCCGATGACTGAAGGCACCAAAGGCGCACGCGTCGCGCGATCGCTCAAGCGAGTCAACGACAAGCACGGGAAGGCACTAAAGCGACTGGGGGAGTAAATGCAGCCGGAGTTTCTTGAGGTTGAAGACGTCCTCCAGATCCACATCACGCGCAACCACCCATTGCCGACTTGCTTCGAGCGCATTCGGTTCGGTGAATGCGGAGCGTGGCTGTGATTGGTGAAATAGGTGTCGTGCAGGATGCACTTGCTGGAGAAGTTCAAGCGCGAGATGTTGGACGGTTGAACCAGCGAACCGGCGAAGGAACCCGCGTTTGTAGAGGCCGATGGAGGGAGCAAGTCGGACAGCGCCGAAAGCGGCGCCCTGCCCCACAAACGCTCATTCGGCCGTGACCCGGAGAGCGCGATCAGGGGCGTAAAAAAGAATTTTCGAAATCTGGCGGATTGGCCTGTCACAGCGGGGCGAGTCAAACGGTGATAGGGGTGATGGAACGTGTACGTCCATCCCGCGTCAGGCCGCGGGGAAAGCCCTAATAGCTAACGCTCATAACGGGTCGGCCGATGAGAGCACACTGGACGAATGCGTCGCCACTAATAGAAGGATAGAGAACGATGACCCCAACTTTACAAACAATCCCGCCCCATGCCCCGCTCCCTTATCGAACAGTTTCTAGCATCACGCGTGCGGCGCTGTGCATGGTCGCGGCGATTTGCATTAGCGGCTGCTGCTCAGAATCCGACAAGCGGGCATTGCAAGAAATGGTCGACCGCGCCATTGAGCGCAACTTCAAGGCCTGCCGGGGTTTATCTGATCAACACCTACAACATTCGTGTATCACGAACGCACAGAACTAGCAGACCGCCCTCGTGCCAGCCTATTCGGCATACTGGACGGCGTGTGCGACGGGTGACACAGAATTGATCAAGCGGGCACTGGAAGGCCTAAAAGAGCTTCTAAAGTCGTCGAATAGGACCGCGTTGAGCGCCGCTGGGGTAGTCGCGAACACGGAGATGGTGCTGGGTAGGGAAGAGAGCGTGAGCTTCTCGATACAGATGACTTCTGACGGAACTCGAATGCCACAAGATTTTATCGTGATCGATAGCACAAAATACCTGCCCGAAGCTGCTGGAAGTGCGGCGTTGGCGGTGAACGAAGCGGATGGACCACTCACCATCTCAACTGTCTCAGGCGATCTCGCTGCGAACAGCTATACGAGGTTTGCCATCGACCCAACCTCAACTATCAGTTTCAATGCGAGCGGCCTATCTCTGACTGGACAAATCAGCGGGTCAATGTCCTTCTCGATGGGGGGAACGACGTCGAGCCCAACGTGGGTTCCCACTGCCGGGAGCCTAACCGTGACCGTGGCAGGCTCGAGTTTCACGCTAACCCTGGATAAGACATGTAAGTTCAATTCTCTCGTTGTGGATCAGACCGGAAAGGGGACGCTGGGCGTGCGTTTCAATTTCGCACCGGGGAATGGCTCAACACTTCCGGCAAGGCTACCGGAAGGAGCCTGGATGGCCATCCCAGTACAGATGACTACATCGGGCACACAGCTGCTCGCAACCTCCGGTTCCAGCGCCCTGAGCGGCTGGACGCTCTTTCCCGCGCTACCAAATCCGATTGCAGACTTCGACGGTAACGGCGTGGTGAACGACGCGGACATGAGTGCGTTCCTCGCCTCGTGGACGACCGGCGATTTGTCGGCGGACGTCAATCACGACGGCATCCTCAGTTCCGCGGACTATGATACCTTGATGGCGCGCTCGAACTACTGGAGACAACCATGAATCGGGCCCGCTCACAATCAACGCCGCCCCGAACGTCCGCACTGGTTTCCTTCATCATGGGCACGGGCGCGTTGGTTCTCGCGTCGTGCTCGGCCGCGCCGGCGATCCGGCACCTTGTGCCTGACCAGGACAGCCTTTCCGAAGTCGGTAGAGCCTATGAATTTTCCGAACTGACTATGGCCTTCTATCGGCAGTACCAGCCGAGGGATCCCACTCGATGGAACGAACTCGCTCGTGGCGCTGGTGACCTATATCAGCATGCTGGTCAAATGGTCATGGCGAGAGTCAGGGCTGTTGCGGGAAGCTCAGACGACGCCGCGAATTTTTACGACCAGCTCGGGGAAAGGGTCGCCAGCTTGAGGTCTGAGCGCGAAAAGCTCACAGCCGACCTTTTGGCAGCCGTCGAAGCCGCAAGATAGAGACGGCGCACGCAGTGCCGAAGGCCCGCCTCGAAGCCGAGGCGGGCCCTTTCGTTGGCGGGCGAAGATCCCCTGCAGAGCCAAGGAATGGGTCCTTTCCTTTCGCCGTCGACTAGGAAGCGATCGTTTCCTAGCATGATGCCTTGAGAAAGGAACGCTTCCCGATGCCACGCACCACCGGCACCTACCGCAATTCCACCGTCACCGGCGAGACCGTGCGCGCGTTCGTTCCGGCCGCCCTGCCCCCCGCCGGACCGTCGCTCCGCGTCGAAGGACCCATCGACGCCGCCTGCGCACGCGCCATGGCAGCCATCGGCAAGCTCGAGGTGGCTGCGAGCCTGGTGCCGAGCACCGAGTGGTTCCTGTACGGCTTCGTCCGGAAAGAGGCGGTGCTGACCTCGCAGATCGAGGGCACCGAGGCCACCCTGCGCGACGTGCTGGAGTTCGAGGCGACCGATCACGCCACGCATGAGGACGACGTGGCGGAGGTCTGCAACTACGTCGAGGCGCTGACCTACGCACGGCGCGAGCTTGCGAAGCCGAAGGGGCTTCCGTTGAGCGCACGCCTGCTCTGCGAGGCGCACCGGCGTCTCATGAGAGATGCCGGCACCCGTCGCGGCGGCAACAAGAAGCCTGGCACGATCCGAACGAGCCAGAACTGGGTCGGCGGCACGCGGCCTGGAAACGCGCGCTTCGTTCCACCTCCGGCGGATACGGTGCCGGGGCTGCTTGCCAATCTCGACCGATGGATTCACGGGCGCGATCCGCTTCCGCCGCTCGTCAAGGCCGGGCTGGCGCACGTGCAGTTCGAGACGATCCACCCGTTCCCGGACGGCAACGGCCGTATCGGGCGCCTGCTCATCACTCTGCTCCTCGAGCACTGGGGCGTGATGCGGTCGCCGATCCTGTACCTGAGCCACTCGTTCAAGCGCCACCACCGCGAGTACTACGACCGGCTCTCCGCCGTGCGCACCGACGGCGACTGGGAGGGTTGGACGCAGTTCTATTTGGCGTGCGTCGAGGAGGCCGCCGAGGACGGCGTCGCCGTCGCTCGGCGCATCTTCGCGCTCACGGGCAAGGACCGCGGACGACTCATGTCACACGCGGCGGCCACCGTGGCAGCGATCCACCTGCTCGACCTGCTGCCGTCGAACCCCATCGTGACGGTGCCGAGGGCCGCGAAGTTGCTCGGCAACACCGCGCCCACCGCGCGCAAGGCGGTTGAGGTGCTGGAACGGATCGGCGTCCTGCGCGAGACCAGCGGGAAGCAGCGCGACCGCGTCTACGCGTACCAGGCGTACCTGCAGGCACTCACGGCGGACGAGGGGCGCGGGTAGCGGCACCGGGGTTTGAAGCTGGTTCGACCGGGCAGTTCAAGGCGCGCCTCGACTCGTGATTCCGATCACTGTGCCATGCGATGGCCCGTTTGCCACCACTGCGCTCAAACGCGGGGAATCCCTGCGTTTGTGGCGGCGGATGGCGGGAGCGGGTCGGACAGCGCCGGAGGCAGCGCCCTGCCCCACAAACGCTCATTCGGCCGTGAAACGGAGAACGCGATCAGGGGAGTTAAAAAGAATTTACGAAATCTGGCGGATTGGCCTGTCACAGCGGGGCGAGTCAAACGGTGTTGAGGTGCCAGACATTCGAGCGCAAGTCCAAACAAGGAGAAATCACATGCACAAGTCGTGGAGTCAGTTACTTCTCATCACGCTGGTGCCTTCGGCGCAAGCCGTGGCCGACAACCCCATTTTCTACCGAGTGGTCGTATTTAACGGAGTGCTGCACTCCAACGAGCCCGGCAGTTCCGTGGGTCAGAATCTCGCGATCTGGCCGCGCGTCTCCGCAAAGGGCGATGGCCTTCGATTTCGGTTCTGCGGAGAACAAACCGTTATCGGCACGACGTCGGTCAGTCCGTCTGGGCTACCGACGCTGGGCGACCTGCGCGGCGCAGCCTGGCGAATCGGCACAACCGATCTGCCGACTCTTCTTCCGCTCCCGGCTGGCGCAATCGGCTCCGTCGCATCTGACTCGAACGATGACGGATCGGTCGTGGGCGGCATCATCGTCTCATCAGGCGACACTAAGTCTGTGCAGGCTGCCGCATGGTCGTACTCCGATGCCAATCTCAGTAGCGAGCCGGTCGTGACCACCGCCTTTCAAGGCATCGACCTCGGCGTTTGCTTCGATCAGCCCCCGCCGTCGTTGCTGACGGCTGTCGGTCCGCGTGACTCAACGACTGGACACAAAGCAATGGTGGCTGGCACTACCGCGATTGTGAACGACGGACAATGGAACGACGGATTTTTCGGTGCAATTGCCTCAAACGGATCCATTTCAGACGTTGCGCGTCTGCCCGGAGTGACTGACACGTCGTGGTGTGCTTCGTGGGGGCCTACGACAGGAAAGCGGTGCGCGATTGTGCCATGCGTCGCGTGGGATGGAGCGGCTGGTCCAGCAACATGGTCAAACTGCATCGCCATTGGGTCAATTCGAAACACTATCTCCGGTCCAAACGCTTTCTGCGTTGACACCCAGAAATGGGACTTCTGTTGCTGGACCAATGTGGCCCAACAACAGCTCATAGACCATTGCCGTGGTTGCGACGGTTCGACTTTAGACCGTTGCGTATCGATAGGTACGAATCCGACGCCGATTTACGAGGCTGTAACGGATCTCCGGCTCGGTGCGTTTACGCCTTCATGCTCGGCTTTGCCGGCGGCGTATGCGGGAATGATCCAGGTGAGGTCTTCTACAAGTGAATTCGGCATTTGTAACTCAACAAACTGTCCGAAACCACACGCGGCAGTTGTCACTGCGATTGACCCACAAGATCCATCCTTGATGCACCTGTGGGATTTGCATACCGTACTTCAGCAAGATCGCCCGAGCGATGGAGCAGGCGGATCGGCGATCGCCCGGATTCTGCACCATGTGCACAGCGTGGGGGTTGAGACTGAAACGTGGTGGTTGGCGGTCGGCGCAGTCAGCAACGCCCCCGTCCACAACAACCTTTCGGTTCTTAAGAACGGCTACATCTGGGTGGGAAAGGCAGCGCCCAATGAGGCCACGGACTGGTGCGCGTGGAACGTAAACGACATCGCCATCCGCCCATTGGGCATGGTCGTAGAGAGCGTGCACGACATGAACGCCGCAGGAATTGGCATCGCCGTCGTTTCGAGCACTCAAAATGGAACCTCCACTCTAAGTCTTGCGTATCTCACCCCGGTGGCGGACCTCAACGGAGACTTGCAAGTCAACGGCGCAGATTTAGGAATGCTCCTCGGGGAATGGGGACCTGTGGGGAACGAAGGGCAGCGACTCTATGACCTCAATCAGGATGGCAACATCAATGGCGCAGACCTGGGACTCTTTCTCGGTGGATGGGGTGACTTCACCGGGCCAACAACATCTTGGATTGGATGTGGCACTCAAAGTTGGAATCGTCCCGTACAGCGGTATAGTTACATTGACAAAGCCAGTGAATTGCTTGGGTTTGCCACCCTTGACGAACTCGGTGAAACCGCGCGGGCTCTGACCCCGGATGGTCAAGTAGGGCTTTGCTCAGTCGTTCAAATGCTCGCAGACGCTTTGGAAGGAACACAATGATTTCATTTCACATCATCAATCAAACTGACCGGGTCGCCACAATGATCGCTTCAAGCGTGTGTTGCTTGGCTGCGAGTACAGGCGTCGCATCCGCTGGCATTCTCACATTTGAAAATCTGCCTTCCACTAGTAATTCAACTCATCGTGGACAGGCTATAACGGATCAGGACACTATTGATGGATTCCAATTTGTTGTTACTTGGACCCTTGATAGCCCCAATAGTTGGGCGTACTACAACGTCCCAAACCCATATCTGAACTCGGTAAATCCCGCCTATACGATTGGTGCTAATGGCACTACCGCAATGTTCAGTGGATACTACGAAAATACCAGTAGTCCTAACACCTTGGATTTCATTATCGCGCGCCCAGATTGGAGTCTGTGGAAGTTCAATCAGGTTGTGTTGACCTCTGTTTGGGCTATGGGGCGTGTTGAATTGTTGGGTTACCGAAATGGTCAGCAGGTTTCCTACCTTACGCAAAACATTAGCAACACCCAACAGACGATGGTGAGCGCTAATGGCTCCGAATTCGGAGCCAACGCTTGGATTGACTTCCTAATAATCAGAAATTATGTAGGGGCTGGTGTTGCTAGAGACTTCATCATGGACGATATGTCTTACACACTTCCTGTTCCCGCCCCAAGTGTCTTAGCAATGATTGGAATTGCTGCATGTGGAAGTCGTCGCCGGCGATGCCGAGGATGAATCGCTGAATCAGTGAATTCATAAGCCGCCTCGACTAAGTCGAGGCGGCTTATTTCGTTGATGGACCGGGTGGATCGATCGGCCCACAAACGCCCGGATCGCCATGAACTACAGAGCGCGATCAGGGGCCGTTAAAAAAAATTCAAAATCGGGCGGATTGGCCTGTCACAGCGGGGCGAGTCAAACGGTGATAGGGGTGATGGAACGTGTACGTCCATCCCGCGTCAGGCCGCGGGGAATTCACAAGAACCAACGCTCGTACCGGGTCGACCGATGCGGGCAGGCCTGTCACCTAACCAAAGAGGAATCGCAATGCACCTGAATTGGAACCCACTTAGCCGACTCGTCACGCCCCATCACCTCCTGAGCGCCGTTACCGCTGTTGCCGCCGCGCTGATCGTCCTGCCAGCGTTCGCCGACACGTCGGTCACCGTGGCCGCCGGGGCCATCGAAGCCGAGGTCGGCGTCAAGTCATACGAAGTCTCCACAGAGACGGACTGGTGACCGATGACAGTTACTGGTTCTGCCAAGTGGTCGGGAAGCCGTCCATCGCGGGATCGGTGACCGTGACCATGGCAAACGGGAACACCTCGGCGGTGATCCGCCACGCAGTGACAGGATCAGAGGTGACGGTGATGCTGCTCGAGGACCGTTCGTTCTTCGTGACGAAGTCTGGAGTGCAGATGGCGTACCTCATCCCGGGACCGCTCGGCTCGGGGCTTCCAAGCACGGCATCGGGCTTCGCTAGCCTTTCGACGGACCCGGCATGGCAAATGTTCATCACGGCCATCAACGACAGCAATCTCCGGAGCGCGATCGCCGCACAAGCCGGTCCGCCAACGAACGCCTGCCAGTCGGCGTGTGCAAGCCTGTATCAGCTACCCTCAGACTGCGGGCCGGTTTACCCGGCGATCGCCTGCTGCCAGGTGATGACCGATCGCGCCTACTGCCAAGCGCTGTGTGATTGCAATCTGTCGCTCGCCCCTGCGGCCTGCAGGACCATCGCGGCGACTAGGCACTTGGCTGAATTCGTGGCCTGCTCCTACCAGTACCTCGTGCCTCAGTGATGAACATCCAAGAACCCAACAAGACCGGCGACCGCACTCGCGCCTCCGCCTGCCCCATATGCGGCGCACCAGCATCCCTCGGATCGGATGGCGCACCATGTGACCGCTGCTGCGGCGAATTCCGGCAGCGGCTCACCATCGGTGCAGAGACGCCAGGGGTACTCGGGACTCGCATGGCAAGGGAGAGTCGGATGCTCCTCGCCTTTGTGCTCGGATTGGCGGCGATCATGGTTGCCGTCACGGTGCTTGTGTCGCACTACCGAGGCGCCGTCCCGACGCCCGTTGCAGTCTTGATGCGGGCAACTCAAATCGTGCTGATGGTGTTCGGCGTCGCGACCTGCCTGCGTGCCGATGCATCGGCACGCACGCTTCCGCGGGCGCCACGCATCGGCGCCGATCTTGCGTCTGGGCCTGCGGCAGCGGTCGAGGATTTCGTTCCAGGTGCGGCACCGGCTGTCCTTGCACTGCTGCTCCCCTGGGCACTCAGGGGCAACGGTCACTCGATGCTCCTGGCCGGCGCCGACCTGGTGCTCGCACTCGCAACACTGACCGCCGCGACCGTCATCGTCTACCGGTCGCAGCTGCTCGCACGGATGCGGATGACCTGCCAAAGCGAAAGCAGCGATCGCGCTGCCATCTGGGCACGCGTCTCTCCGACCAAGCGGTCACTTGTCGTAGTGCTGGTGTGGGCAGTGGCCGTCATCGGCGGATGCGCCATGTCAGACGCGTTCGGCGCTGGTCGCAACGCGCTGATCGATCGCGCGGCGGACGCGGCGCTAGCAGTGGGGGCACTCCTCTGGTTCATCGCATTTCGAGCGGCACGGCGAGAGTGCGAACACCTCTACGCATGGCTCGGCACGAGGAATACTTGAACCGACACCCCGACTCAACACCGAGCGCGCCGCCCTCGTTTCTACCGTCCGTGCGGGGCGGAGTGCCATTAGCGGAATCGGAACTGATCGACCGCATGCGGGATGACGCGATCCGTTGCTTCCGCGACTTCCTCCTCGTTCCCACGATCGGACGGTACGCCAAGGCGGTCAATCCGTTGATGCAACCCTTAGCAGCGCGTGAGGTGAGCTGGCAGGTGCTTGAATCGTGCGAATCAGAAATCGGCGAGGTGTCCGCAGTGCTTTCCGAAATGTACCCGGCGTGGTCAGCGGCACTCGGGAACGCGCAGACCCGTGCCGTCACATCCGTCGCGGCGGATTGCTCCCCGCTGCTCCCCGAGTCATGCGGTCCGATGATGCCTGATGGCGGCCACCGATTTACGATCGGGCCACGTATTGCAGCGGGCTCGAGCGGGGTTGTTCATCGGGGTGAGGACCGCCGTGGCGATCTCGCTCAACGCGAATCGGTTCATCACATCATCATCAAGCTGCTGCCTAACCACGCTGGCGAAGACGATTCGTGGCGACACGAGGCACAGCTCGCCGCGACCGTCGGAAGCCCGTGCGGAATCCGAATCATCGACTCCGGCATCGCACCGACGGGCCACGGCTACATCGTGATGGAACGCGTCGACGGCCTCACCTTGATTGCGCTCGCTGCTTCCGAGCAGATGACGCCAGCCAGGCACGCAGGTTTCGAACTTGCCTACCTCGCGGACGCGCTTGCAACCATTCACGGACAGGGACTTGGTCATGGGGATATCCATCCCGCGAATGTGATGATGGATCGGGTCGGACACCTCCGGCTGTTGGACTACGGGAAGGGACCAGGCGCGTCGACCAACGAAGACGTGCGGTCCCTCTGTGCCCTCAGTCTGTGGATGACACTTGGCTATCTGCCTCCGCCCGGCACCACTGTCCCTTGGCAATGGTCGCCGATGCGGGCGGCGGTCGTCGAGTCCGCGGTCGATGCGCTGAACAACCCGCGGACAGCAGGTGAATTCGCACAGAGGCTGCGCGACCGAATGCGACGAGCGCGCATTCAACGAAACACGGTGACGACGCTGCTGATGGGTCTGTTGTTGGCGGTGCTCATGTATCTTGGGGCATCCGGGCAAGCAAGCGGCCCCGGGGCGAGTCATGCCGCAGAAACAAACACCCACCACACCGACCCCTGAGAACATCGACCCGGAGCTGATCCGCCAGCTCGAGGCCTATGTCCGATCGGAACGCCGGGGTCCGCGGATCGCTGGCTTGCACACGAGCGAGATGGTCTCTGCCACCGTCCTGAAGTTGCTGGTGAAAGGAGACACGTCGGGAAAGTCCTTGGAGTATCAGGACTTTCGGAAGCTTGCGTACAAGGTCGCCCACGATGTCGTGGTCGACGCCGTTCGCGCGATCTCCCGGGCAAAGCGGCGAACGAAACCGCTCCACTTGGTTCCGGAGCCGGAAGCCGCGCCATCCGAGCAGCCCCCGCTCGAGCCGCAGGTGCGGGATGCACTCATCCGCGCCGTGCAGTCGCTGAAGCCACCCGACTACTGCCTTATCATCATGTGCCTTCGTGGCGCGGGCTGGGAACACGTCGCAGCCAGCCTCGAGATCACCGAAGAGGCGGCCCGAAAGCGTTGGCAGCGACTGCTGGAGAAGTTCAAGCGCGAGATGTTGGACGGTTGAACCAGTGAACCGGCGAAGGAACCCGCGTTTATAGCGGCGGATGGCGGGAGCGGGTCGGACAGCGCCGGATGCGGCGCCCTGCCCCACAAACGCTCGGTCGGCCGTGAACCGGAGAGCGCGATCAGGGGAGTTCAAAAGAATTTTCAAAATCTGGCAGATTGGCCTGTCACAGCGGGGCGGGTCAGACGGTGATAGGGGTGCCAGACATTCGAGCGAAAGTCAGCGATGCACCAAACACTAGGAGACAACGAATGAGGAATCGATCAATCTGCAGGGCACTTGGACTCTGGTGCTCAATACTGGCCTCCGGAACGTGGATTTTCCCGATCAACGCGATGTCGCCGTTACTAGCAACCTCGGTTTCCATCCCGGCGACCCAGGACGATGGCGACAACGTTTGGACAGAATCAGAGGTCGCATCTTCGTGGGCAATCGCAACGGGGATCCCATACGTTCCATCAGCGCAGGTATTGACACTGGGACCCGGACCAGACGGATTCCCGACGCCAATCGAACAAGTCAATGCTGCCACCGGCGTCGGAATTTCCATCGGCTTCTTCGTTGTTGATGACGCGATTTTGGTCGTCGATCAAAGCGATTCGATCGGCGACGTTTCCGTCCACGGCTGCGCCGAAGTCGTCATCGGCCGAATGCTGGTTACAGCGGATCAGCCCCGCAGCTTCGCAGGATTCAGGCTGACATACTCGGCAAATTCATCGGCAAATCCGAATAGTTCCAACTCGGTCTTTCTGCCGATTGCGGCATTTGCCTCCGAAACAACAGCAAATGCATATATGACCGGTCTCAGAGATGCGTCAGATGGGGTGGGTGAAGGTGGTGGTGTTCTTGCTTGTATCAATCCGCACTGGATCGGAACTGATGGCACCCAATGCTGCATGCTCAAAGCGGCCTACGAAGCAGGTTTGCGGGCTTGCGAATTGGCATATTGGGCCAGGATGGTTGCCTGCCTGTCCGTCGCGCTTGGGTCAACCGTCGGAACATGGAAGTGGTGCGCCGATAGATGCATTCCAACCTGCCTCGTAACTGGACCAGCCGGCTGTGCAGCGTGTGCGAAGGGCTGCTTCTGGCTCGGAGCCGCCGCGGGCCTCGGATCGCTCCTTCTATGCGAACTTGGAAATCAGCTTTGGCGCAAATCCTGCGAGCAGGAGAAACTTGCCGGTTACATCGGGGCTCGCGCCACCCACGGGTGCCCACCGAAGCCACTTGGATCAAATGGGGGCACGAAGGTTCCCGTGCTACTAGAGGCCGAGACCCTCGAGCGGGTTGGAGGCGAACTTTGACAATGCCGCCAGACCTTGATGATGCAAATCTGGCGAAGCTGATGATGCACCGTTTGAAGCGCCGGGTCTATGGTTGCGCTTTAGTTTGTCTTGTCCTTGCAACTCCAGTGATTTGCTTTGCCATTACTTTGGAAAGCATGTGGGCACGCCTCGCCACTCTTGGACTGCTCGGCATCGCACCCATGGTGGACGGCTATCTCTATCTTGGGCGAATGACTACTCGTTACAAACGTAGTTCGTGAATTCCCACTCTCCTCATCCCCGGAAAGATCTGCGGATATTGTGGGCACCCGCTCGCGCCAAGCGGACAGGCAGGGCGGGTCAGACGGTGACAAGAGAGGGACCAAATCCCACTCGTAATGGCCCCTTCCCACAATTACTCCCTCAGGACAAACATGCTGATCACTAACTATCAATCCGCTTCGCGCGTATGTGCAACCGCCCTCATTGCGACTGGCGCCACCAAGGAGGGCGTAATCATCACGTACGACTTGAAGGCTGGTGCTGTCGATGGGAAGAGCACTTGAAATTGGACTGCGAAAGTGATCCCCTTCGGCTCCGGTCGCGATTGACCACAGCAATCTTTGCGGTGTGGCGGAGATACATCGCCGGTGCTCTGCTCGCCTTGACCGCCTGCGCATCGCCGCCACCGCCTCCGCCGCCGCCGCTGGTGACGCTGGCGCCCGCCGAGGGTGTGGTGCTCACGGTCGATGTGTTCCGCTTGCCCGACGGCGTTGCGTGGGAGGAAGTGACGGCCTACTGCGTCGACGGCCTGCGGCGTCCGGGCGACATTGAGGTCCGCGACAGACGCTCAGAGCCGGGCGCTGCCGTCGCGCCGTGCTTTCGCGTGGCCTGGGCCAACGGACTTCCACAGCGTTGGGAGGGATGCGGATGCGACCGATTCGGTCACTTCGAACTGTGCGGGGTCGCGGCGGCCCGGGCGCTTACCGGCACGTGGGTAGCCGACCGTTCCCGAAACATGCTCTGGAAGATGCCGGCCAACATCTCAGTCGCGGTGCTTGCAGAGGTCGGCTGGTGGGACGACGCGTCGGCACTCGCCGAACGTGATTGGGTATGGAGCTGGGAAGCCCAACAATCGACCGGCGCTCGTAGTGTTCTTGAGTCCGCGCTGAGGGGTCTGCCCCCCGATCGGCAGGCTGGGTTGCACGACGCTCTTGTGCGCGAGGCATTGGAGCAAGCGCGCCGCGGCCAGGCAGACGGGGACGGAGAGGCGAAACACCGTGCTGCGTTCAAGCTAGTGCGTCTGGGCACTGGCCAGCCGACGGGCAGCAGCGCCGCGGCATTCGTCCGGCGCGTGCGCGACTCCGGCGTGATTGATGTCGAGAACCTCACCAAGGTCCTGCGGCATCTCCGCGCCGCGTTGGTCGCCGAGCGCGCTTACGTCGACGCACTTGAGGGCGATCCAGATCCGGTCGGCGAGTACCTCGACCTCGCATCCATGTCAGACCTCGTGACCGGCGCCGCAGGGCTCTTCCCATCCGCACTGATCCCCGCCCCCAGCACGGCGACAGCTGCGGAGAAATGGGGCATCAAGGAGGGAGCCCGAGTAATGATGTACGAGATGCAGCGCAAGGAAGGTCTGCTGCTCTATGAGGCGCTGGTGGGCGCTGGACGCGTAGCCGATGCGGAGCGGATGAAGCGTGAGCTCAAGTCCCGCTACCCAGTTCCTCCGATCCCGCAGGGAGATTCCGAAGAGGATGTCGTGCTGCGGCGTTTACTCAAGGATCTGCTCCCGCCCGGCGATCTGGATTTCCGGCTTCGCGAAGCAGAGGGGCGGGCTGGACGGTGATGGGGGTGGCCATGATTCGAGTGGAAGTCCACCATGAAGGAGTGTTCGATGAAGATCGCTGGACAACTGTTCGCGACAATGATGGCCTCACTCGTTGTAGCTCTCTACTTAGCTCCGAAGTTGAGACGCGGGAGGCTTATGTGGCTCTATCACCCAGTTGCATTGCAACTTTAGGATTTGCGGATCACAGCACATGATGATGCGGAATCGAACGATCGCGGTCGGCTGTTGCGTGGCAATGGCGTGGGCACCTGTACTGCTTTATGTGTGGGTGTCTCACGCCGTGCATGTCGTCTCCCCAGCTCAGCCGGCAAGATGGGTCGTCGAGCTGGGCGTCGCCCCTTGGCTAACGATTGGTAGCGACGCCGCCCGGTTCGCTTCGTCGGATTTCGGTAGTTGGAGCGTCGATCTGTTTGGAGTTCTGCTGGATGTGGCCTTGTCCCTGACGTGGGTGCTACTGGCATGGTTTGTTGTGCGCTGGCTCGTGAAGAATTCAGCGCTCGCGCAGAAATGCGATCGGTGCGGATACGCCTTGCAAGGGCGAGCGGAACCCGTGTCTTGCCCAGAGTGTGGAGAGGCGCAACGAGCGGAGGACCGCGCCCTCGCAATCTCGCGGCGTTCGTGGTTCTTCCTCTTCACGGCACTCGCCATCGGTGGAACCGCCGGCGCCGGACTCGCGATTGAAGTGGCGCTCCGCGCGGCTTCCACAGTCACCATTGGGTTGAATCCTTCCGGCACGAGCTGGAACCCAGACTGGTGGCCCAACGAGCTCTTGGGCTGGTTTCTCTGCCTCTTTGCCCTTGGCGGAGGCACTTTCGCCGTATGGCTGTATAGCGAGCCTTGCAAGCACCCCCCTGATCGCCTCGCCAGCTTGTTTAGGCGAATCTCCCGCTGAGCCGGTGGGCGTTGCTGCAGTACGCGGCGCGGGCTGGGAACAAGTCGCAGCCAGCCTCGAGATCACCGAAGAGGCGGCCCGAAAGCGTTGGCAGCGACTGCTGGAGAAGTTCAAGCGCGAGAGGTTGGACGGTTGAACCAGCGAACCGGCGAAGGAACCACGAACGCCATCAGTCAAGATGAACGCCTGCGGCGCCGCGACCCCGTCGCAAGTCCGCACACGAGCCACGCTGCGGCGCCTGGTGCGGGAACAACCCAAGCCACTATGCCAATGCGTAGCGTTTGACCGGATTGCGTCAGGAACTCCATTCGGTTGAAGGACTCGGTTGAGATGAACCCGGCCTCGCTCACGGACCACCAATGGTTGTAGACGAGCACGTCATCATGCCAGAGCCGAATGTAGCCCTGCCCGAAGGCACCGTAGTACACGCTTGAAATCGGCGAATCCCAAGTCACCGATGCACTGGTTCCAGGGATTTGGACGTTCAGCATGTTCCACGGTACGGGCGGGCTGCACACGAACGGGCTGGTAGACGTGAAGGTCACGCCCCACTGCTGTCGGAAGGCATCACCGGCGATGACGTCGCCGGGGGAATATGTGGCAGGCAACAGGTCGTAGAAAAGCATATTTTTAACCGGCTGGTTTCCCGCAGCCGCCTGCCAGGCGAGCCAATCCCTGGAAACCACGTCGGCGGACGCCGGGGAACTCAGTGCGACAGATATGGATAGCAGAGTGATGGATACGCGCATAATTAAGTGCTCCTTTACTGGGTCTAGCTTTTAGGGACAATCTTCAATTGAGAACAGTTTGCGCGATGACCGCAGCCTCGAATGCCAAGATATTCGCTGTCGCCGGATCTTGGGATGCCGCGAAGCTTCCGAGTTCGTCCAAATCCTCGAAACCGAGAAACTGCGCAGCCAACGTGCTCGCCGCAACAATGGGCAACGTCTGCCAGCCTCCCTCGCAATCCCATTTCGGAATCGAAACAAACGTCCCGCCGGAGGTCCATGCGCCGAGCATCAATCCGAGATCTGATCCATTGACCGCACCGTCACCGTCAATGTCGTATTGGTAATCGCTTGAGCCCCAATGGGAGAGAAGTAGGCCCAGATCAGAGCCATCAATATGAAGGTCTCCGTTGTAGTCCGCCGGATGGGTCATGAGCATGAGCTTTGGTCCGTAGCCACCCCAATTCGTGACCTGGTCACCCTGCGGCACGCTCAAGTAACCAACTGCTACAGCGCAACCTCCCGAACCTATCGAGTGTACTGCACGCACTTCCAGCACCCTTGCTGATTTATTGGAGGGCAGATTCACGCAGAGGGCTTCGGCCCGTTTTCCGCACCAATCACCAACCGCGTTTCCCTGCCATAGCACGCCTCGCGACGAGCTACCCGATTCAAGGGGGGATTCGCCACCCGCACCGAACCGTGCGCCGACCAATAGCCATGACGGACACGGGGTTTGATCCGACGCTACGCACCATGAAGTCGGAGCCATGCACATGTCCGCAACTCGCGAACTTTTGCGCGCGCCATCAAAATTGTCGTAGGTGTTCAGCGCATAGTGAACGTCCATGAACGACTGAGAACCGCCACCGAACGCGAGCACTGTTGCATGCGACTCTCCACACGGGAATAGAGCACCACTACCACCGCTGCCAACCCCGCGACTTCGAGACCAGCCCGCGGCGGCATTCACAGTGGCCGTCAGCGCCCTCGAATCGGTCGTCACATAGCCGGGAGGAGTGAATTGCCAAGAGCCTGCACCAGCTCCTGGCACCCAACGCGCGAATTGTTCATACTGGACGCCGCCACTTAGCCAGTCACACAGTTGCTGAGGGAACACGCTGCACGGCGAACACACACGCCAACCGAATCCGAAATTGGACGCGCCTGCCGCCACGATGGCGTAAGTAGACCCTTGCATTTCCATGGGTACAGTTTGGGATTCAGAATCAGCCCATCCGCACGGCTCGACAATTTCACCGACCAGCGATCCAGCTCCAGCGGTGTCATGCATGAAGGGAACCGGAGGATGACAAGCAGAGGGTGCTGTAACCGCACCCGCGACCATCGGCAACACGCCCGGTCCCACGGCCTGAACGATTCCTAATGCGTTGGCTGCCCAGATCGACGACGGCGGCGTAAGAGCTGGCGAACTTGCCGCGCTGACCGAAACCGACCATACCGCTGGCGTACATACGCCGGACTGGGCGATCGCACCACCGACGTGAAGTACTCCCGAAGCAGCGTTTGTCGAGACACTCGTGGCAACGGAATCGAGGACATTGATTTCAGCCGTGCCCAACGATGGAAACACCAGCCGCATTCGGGACCCCGAGCCGCTGCTCGACGCTGCCACCCAGACCGTGGCGCGCGGATGAAACATCCCTGCAGACTCTACGACTGACGTGCCAACGATGTTGCCAACTTCGTCAATTCGAAACCGAAGCAACTCTGGAAGAGCACCGTTACCGGTGCCGTCGGGAAAGAGCTTGATCTGCGCCATCGAATATTGGTCGCCCAAGTCGTCTACCCAAACAAGGCGGTATGGACGCGCTTGGCCCGAAGCCTGCGCAGCTTGCGACCACGAAAGCGACGAAACAATTATTGAGGCAATCGTGAATCCGCAGTTGCGCAGAGGCGTGTTGGGACTGTTGGTGGTCATGTCTTTACTCTCGAATTTCGTCACTGCACCCAAAGGGGAAGCTGGCCGGACACCGGCAGCATGCACGTGTCCGCCCTCATCACCGTCTGTGAACCACACTTGTGACCGTGAATTTCAAATCTTTGTAACTTTTTTTGTTGAGGATGCGTGATTCCGATAATTATGGCGTGCAGTTGCCTGATTACGACCGCTGCGCTCGAACGCGGGGAATCCCCGCGTTTGTAGAGGCGGATGGCGGGAGCGGGCCGAACAGCGCCGGACGTGGCGCCCTGCCCCACAAACGCTCGGTCGGCCGTGAAACGGAGAACGCGATCAGGGGAGTTAAAAAGAATTTACGAAATCTGGCGGATTGGCCTGTCACATCGGGGCGGGGCAAACGGTGATGCCAACGTGCCCCCGCATCGTGCTGGGGATCCCTCGCCACAGAAGAAAGCCTAAACATGACCATCGTTCGTAGCGAAACTCCGCGACTGTCCACATTCCTCGTAAATGCTGTTCGATCGGCAACAATTCTTGCGCTCCTCGTCTGCGCTCCCGCAGCCGCCCAAGTCCAGGCGACGATCGCCGCTGGCACCGAAGAAACCCTCGCCGGGATCAAGACCTATGAGGTGGCAACCGAAGCAGAGGCGAGCTCGCAATCGGACCTCTGGTTCTGCCAGGTGGTGGGCAAGCCATCCGCGGCCGGCTCGATCAGCATCACGGAGTCAGGGGGCAACATCTCCGCCGTCGCGAGACACGCCAAGAGTGGCGCTGAGATCACGGTGATATTCCTGCAGGATCGATCCTTCTTCGTCACTCGCAGCGGGGTCCAGATCGCGGCCGTCATTCCCTCGCCGCCGGGTTCGGGGCTTCCGCCGACGACGACCGGAACGCAGGCGCTCAGCTCTGATCCAGCCTGGCAGGTCTTTCGGACGGCAATAATGGACAGCAACTTGAAGGCCTCGCTGGAAACCGGGGGCGCCGCTCCGGCAGCAAACTGCATGGGAAACTGCGCCCAGCAGTGGCCGACTCCGCCCGGCTGCGATCCCGCCGCTCCGACCGTCTACTGCTGCCAAGTGCAGGCAGAGCGCGACTACTGCCAGTCACTATGCCGATGTGAGGGATCGGTCCTGCCAAGCACCTGTCGCGCGGTGGCGGCGGCTGAGTATGTGGTGGACTGGATGAACTGCTCGATGCTGGATGACGAGATCTTCTGATGAATGCCCCCAGTCAACCCCCCCGGGACTCAGACGACGCGCGTAGCGAAGTTGGGGACGCCACGTGCCGAATCTGCGGCTTGGACAGGCCAACTGAAGCCAAAAGTCCAGTGTGCGATCGTTGCTGCCGAGAGTTCGTCGCGAGAGGCGCGGTGGCAGCAGAGGCCGCGCGCCCTACGCTGCTGCAAGCCACCCGATTTCGCTGGATCACGGTCGTCGTGGCCGCAGGTTTCATCACCCAATTGGTGGCGATTGGGGTGGCGTCCACAGTTCATCAAAACGCGGTTCCAGAGCTGGTCGCCAACGGGCTGAAGGGATTGCAGTTTGTCCTCCTCGCTGCAGCGCTATGGACCTGCGTGAGGCTCGACACGATTGTCCGACACTTTCCCAGCCTCCCACGGCCGCCACGGTCACGCATGCACGCGATCTCAGCCGGCCTTGAGGACCGGGCTCCGGGGGCAGCACTGGCAATGCTCGCGATTCTCCTGCCGTGGGTGATCGGTATCCGCGATCGGTCGCTCATGCTGCTCATTGTGTACGCGCTACTCTCCTTCGCCACCATTACGACGGCGGCCGCGCTCTGGTCCCGCATGCGGTCCTACGAGCGAATGCGCACCACATGCCAGGCCGACTCGGCGCACCGGCTGCGCGCGTGGGGTGGTGTGCGCGTGCATCGCCGAGGAGTAATAGCGGTCGCTGTATGGGCGGCAATTCCCTGCCTGATTGCAGCTTTGCCGCTCGTGGGGATTGGAAGACCGTACCCGCAAGGCGGGCCCGGGTTGTACGAGTTTGCAGCTTGGCGTGTAGTCAGCGTGTCGCTTTACCTCGCTGCTTTGCTCTGGTTCATCGCCTTCATCGACGCGACTAGAAGCCTCCGAAGGTGGATTCCAAATGGGGCGTAACCCGCCCATCGACCAGCAGCCGCTGGCATCGTGGCGCCCTTCGCGGTTTGCCCCACTGCTCGCAGCACCATCCGGCGATGGTCGCGATCAGGAACTTGCCGAGCGCGTCGCCGAGGACGCCGAACGCTGTCTCCGCGAGCACCTTCTCATCCCGACGATCCGCAGGTACTCGCCCGCCGTCGATCCGGAACGGCACCACTTCGCAGCGCAGGAGGTGGCGCACCAGGTGCTGACGGCGTGTGGCCCACATCGGGAAGTTGTCGGGGAATGGTTGGCCGACCGCCATCCCGCGTGGCTACAGACCCTCCGCCGGGCGTTGAATGCACTTGAGCTCGTCGATGACGTGCCGCGCGACGACACGGCGCCGGCAGCGGTCGGCCCGGAACTTGCCGATGGCGCGCCACGCTTCCGCGTAGGAGAAAGGATCGCGAGGGGGTCAGGCGGATCGGTCTATCGCTGCATCGACCGGCTGCGTTTCGATGGAAGATTGCTTCCGCTCGACGCCGAGGTTGATCACGGTGACGAGGCGCCCGGTCCATTGGTGGTGAAGTTGCTGCCGCGGGTATCTCGCAACGGTGACTCTTGGCACCCCGAGGCGCGCTTCGCCGCGAAGGTTGCGACGCCGTGTGGGATTCGCATCGTCGACTCTGGCGACGCGACCAACGGTGCCGCCTACATTGTGATGGAGCGTGTCGATGGACTCACGCTCTCGGCGATCGCTGCGGCCGAACGGCAGGTTGACCCGTTAGAAGCCATGAAGGAGCTGGCCCTGCTAGCCATGGCGCTCTCGTTGCTTCATGCCGATGGCCTTGGACACGGTGACATCAACCCCATGAACATCATGCTCGACCGTGGCGGAAACCTGAGGCTGCTCGACTTCGGTGCGGGCGGATCGGCGTCGGCGGAACGCGACGTACGTGCGCTTGCAGCACTTGGACTGTGGCTCTCTCTTGGCTGCCTGCCGCGCAAGGGTGCGGGGATCCCGTGGGGTCCGCCGACGATGCGCCGGGCCCTCGCAACTGCGTCGATCGAAGCGATCAATGGCGGCTTTAACGCAGCGGAGCTTGCGGATCACCTGCAGAAGCGGAGCCAGAGGATCTGCGTCCTCCGAAGCATCATCACGGTAATCGTGATCGGCGCACTCATCGGCACCCTCCTGTATCTTTCTCCTGAGGGTTCAACCAGCCATCGCGGAGGTGACGATGACAGAGAGCCAAGCAGAACCTCCGAACCATGAGCGAATCCCCGCGGGGCTGGCCGAGGCGCTCTATCCGCACATACGTGCCTGTAGGAACGGGCGTCGAACCTGCGACCTGCATACGAGCGACATCGCGTCCACGACCATGCACGATCTCTTCGTGTTCCTGATGCGCTATCCGCAAGTCATCAAGAAGGAGGACGTCCGACGGCTGGCGTTCTGGTTTGCGAGGCACGTGACCTTTGATTCCATTCGAAAGGCGCGGCGCCGCCTGCTCGCGGGTCAGCAGATGCCGGAGGACGCTTATCAAGTGGACAGTTCGGTCCGAGCCCCGGGGTCGGGGTCATTCGGAGTGCCCGAACAAATGAATGACGAGTTGCGAACCAGAGTTGCAGCCGCATTGATCACGCTCGATCCTGTCGATCGAGCGATCGTGAGGATGCGGAATGACCGCATTCCGTGGGATCAGATTGCAGTCGCCACGGGCCTCCAAGCGGCAGCGATCCGCAAGCGCTGGCAGCGGATCAGGTTGAATCTTCAGAGAGAGCTCCGGGAATTGGCCTGAGCGGAAAGTGCAGCAACTTCGAGCGAGACCAGCCTCTGCATCGCGTGAAGCATGAAGGCTGCGCCAGTCGCTGAAGCGACCCGCCTTCTGCCTTCTCATCATGTGCCTCCGTGGCGCGAGCTGGGAACAAGTCGAAGCCACCCTCGAGATCACTGACGTCCAAGGGAAACGAGGCGCAGACCACAGGGGACTGAACCGTGATGACTACTTATCTTTGCGGCTAGTGGTTTAGAGTGCGTGATTCTGATAATTATGGCATGCAATTGTCCGATTACGACCGCTGCGCTCGAACGCGGGGAATCCCCGCGTTTGTAGAGGCGGATGGCGTGCGCGGGTCGGACAGCGCCGAAAGCGGCGCCCTGCCCCACAAACGCTCGGTCGGCCGTGAACCGGAGAGCGCGATCAGGGGAGTTAAAAAGAATGTTCAAAATCTGGCGGATTGGCCGGTCACATCGGGGAGGGTCAGACGGTGTTAGGGGTGATGGAACGTGTCCGTTCATCCTCCGCAAAGTCGCCCTCCACCTGGGCGGCTGTCTCGTATCCGATGAATCCTGGGAAATCTGGGCAGCTCGTACAACGGGTGGCGAAGGCTGCGGGCAAGTCACCAAATCCGACTCTCACGCAAGATGGAACGATGAGAGTGACCCGGTCACGATGACCAACCAACTCAAGCAGGAGAATGCACCATGAAGAATTGGCCGTCCGTGGCATGCGCGGTACTCATACTGTCGACTCTGACCGCAAACCGGGGCCTCGCCCAAACCGGTCCACAGACAAACTGCCATACCTTGGGCAAGGGCGAGTCGTGCTGCGCGACCTACGCATTCAAGACCATATGGTGTCCGATCATCGGGCAATGGTGCCCTTGGATGCCCGCCCCAGGTGGCGACATGACCATCTATCTCGGCGAGTTTGGCGCACCCGGTTGGTCTTCGCCGCTGCCGCAGGATCCCATTAAGCATTACTGCTCGTTCTATGAAGCAGTCTGCCCGAAGTCTTCGACAGGGGCCTGCACCACCTCGTTTCCCGTCAAGAAGTCGCATCCGTGTGGTTCATTGGCTGAGCCCAAGACATCGAAGGACTGCGGCGTCGCTCCCTACATGAGGCAGTGGAGGAATCAATGCTCAGCGTACTGATCATGGTGCACGTACTCGTGCTCGTGCAAGAATCGCCGCCAGCTGAGACGCTGAAGGTGGTCGAGAATCCGAACTTCCAAGCTGGCAGCAGATTCGTGTTTCGCAATGGTCTCGTCGGCGTGGTTGGCGTTGGCCAGCTCGATGCTCCGTTGAGCAACCTCCCTGCGCCGGACACCTGGATCGCGGTTGCCCGGAGAACCACAAGCCTGCATCTCGATCCAACAAGTGATGAGCTTGCATCACTTCTAGCATCGGCCGAAGCATTCCGATCGGCTTTGGCGAAGCGCAGGGAACGCGACTGGCAGCCACAGTACGACCGGATCAATGCGCTCATGTTCGAGAATGCGCAGCGTGGGAGCGGAGACGATGACAACACCATCGCTCTTGCAAGCGAATACAGCCGCGACTGCGTTCGTGGGGCGCTGGCGGACTTCGATGCCGAAGCCAGTGCATTCGCGGTGGCACTTGCAAAGGTGAGCGGCGGCGAAATCGATCAGCAAGTTGGCGATCGAGCTTCCAAACTCCTGTGGCGGACACGCGCCACGCACTTTCTGCGTGATCCCGCGCCGATACCTGTACCTCCGATCGTGTACATGTCGCTGAGGGACGATGTAGCGGACGTGCCAGTGGCGGAATCGAAGGCGCAGGCGCTGGAAGACGCACTTCGCGAATACGAAGCTGCGTGGGACGAGGCACTTCGCGACATGATCAATGCGCAGGCACGAGCATTCACGAGCCCTGGCGACACGCCGCGCGTGCTCCGCCTCGTTGCCGCGATGGTCGATCGGATGAACGACATCGACACGCGCGCGCTTGACGAAGTGGCGGAATACGTGAGCGATCCGTCGATCCGCTGGCTGCGCGGAGTCTTGGTGCGCCGAAACCCACACGCCAAGGAGGTCATCGACGCATGGCTCGGAGTGAAGCGATTGCTCACTGCACCCTCGGATCCAGCGATCCGGGCTGTCATCGAGCCGACCGACAGCGCTCTCCGGTCGCTGACCCAGGAAATGCGAATGACCGCGTGTGAAGGCTGGCGCGCAAACATCGTGTTCGGAGCCACGCCGTCCCATCCAGACCGAGCCCGATATCGGCCGGAGATGCGAAGGATCGCCGCGCAGTCGCAACAGCACGCGCTTGCGCTGATCGCTGAGATCGATCGAGTGGTTGGTACTCAGCGTGGCAGCAGCGGCATTGAAATCTCGATGGCGGTGCGTACTGCTGTTGAATCCGTAACCGGGACGTTGGTGGATACTGAGTTCAGTGCCGAGCCAATCTCTCCAGAGTGGCCGCCCCAATTGGGAGATGCACCGCAAGCTTCCATGCTTGGCCACTGACCGTTTCGTTATGCTGATGGTCCATCCTGCGTCCGGCCCCGGTGAAAGTCACAAGAACGAAATTGCTTCCTTGAACGTGCCCGACCAAGATAGCCTGACTGAAGTTGCTCGATCCATCAGCAACCAAGAACGCACGTTCGCCCACCGAGCCGTGAAGGCAAACTTCATGCGAGATGTGTGGGTTCTGCTGCCCGGCGGCTTCTTCCTAGCAGCGGCGTCATGCGCCGGTGTACGTGGACTTGGAGGCAGCCTCCCGACGGCACTGTCCCGAGTGCGGCTACAGCCGAATCGTGACGAAACGCAACTCAAGGTTCCCAGAGGAGCCAACCGAACTCTTGGATCTTCGTCCCTTGAGGCACGGCGGACCAGGTAGGAGTGACATCTATTGAGGTAGCTTCGGCTGTTTTTCTGCATTCTCTGGTAACAAGCCCGTTCATGTCCCGACGCTGCGTCGTGACGAACTTTCGAAGCGGAGACACAAACACTCCAGTCTCTGCCGCGATCTGGTGGGGCCATTGTTGCGCTGTGATTTCCCCGCTAGTCGAGACAGTGAACACGCACTCACTGGCGCCCGGTTGGTAGCCAAGGCACGAGTCGCGACCGGCAGGGCTGACACTTCTCTCGTCCGGCCCGAGACCCCCTGGAATGCTCGAGACAAGGCTCCAATCCTTCGCGTGCCTGACTTCGATCAGTGGGCCAGTCCGCTCGAGCAGCAAGAAGCGGCCGTCCTTGCGCCAGATCAGATTACGAATCTCTCCGGCGATCGGAACAGCGTTCGCCGTGATGGTTCCCTCCTTTCCGGAAGGATCGAGTTGACCGACGTTCAGAGTTCCATCTCCGGCGAGTGCGGCCCACTTTCCCGCGTCTGTAACTCGGACTGTCTCGAGTTGGTAACCAGTGAATCGAAACCTCGTGGTCGGTTGCCGGAGATCAACGATGTACGACGAGTAGGGACCGCCAGTTGGGTGCTGCGAAAGCAAGACGTGGTTGTTCGAGATGAACCGCACTTGTGAGACATCGGCAAAGCCGATTGATGAATCAGCGTCCTTCCAGTCAGGCCACACAGTCACTCCCGCGGGCGGCGTGGGGTCATCACCTCGCTTGGCGCACGTACAGGCAACGCTTCGCCCGTTGTCGCTCACGATGACCGCCGGCAGATCGATTCCAAGCTTTGCTATTGCGTCTCGGATCTCTTGCAAGTCCTCGATCGCCGCGGGCTTGAGCATGGGGATGTCGGACCAAACCAGCGTGAACACGCCTGGGACGGAAGCAGCGGTCCGCCAACCCACCATGACTTCGCTTTGCGCGAAGGCGGCCGGGGATGCTGCTGCGAGAGTGCCGATGATTATTCCGAATGCACACTTTGAGAGCGTCATGTCGATCTCCTTTCAAGTTGAGTTTCTCTCGAAATCAAGGACTATTGCGGGCAACTCGGACAATTTGCGAGGGGAATCAAGACGCTCCACCCCGGAGCACCGAGCGGGGGTGCGGGGATTGGCAATGGCTGTGGCCCACCGCTTGAGGGTTGGCATGCATCAATTGCAGTGAAAGCCGACGAGTTCGAATTGAATCCGTAAAGCTCCGGGAGCACTTCGTACCGAACGCAGCAAAGTTCGATTCGACACATGACGTCTCGGATGCAGTCGCATGTTGCGCAGTTTGTGCCGGATGCTGTATCCGCGCAGGGGAGCGGGGGAAACTGCCAATCGGGATGCCCATTACTGTATGGGCCGCAGTAAGTGTCAATCGGTCCCCACGCGCCATCCACGATTGTCCATCCGTTGCATTGTGGTGGAACGTTTGGCGAGGTATCGACCCCGGCGGGCCATTGGTCTACGAATAGCCCGCTCGGACTGCCTCGACAGGCGGTGACTTCCACGCTCCCATCCGGGAAAGTTGTCGTGCACTTTGTGAAACAGTGCCACGCGAGGCCGCCGGCCCCTACGATGCCTTTACAACACACCTCCACTTTGCAGGCTGGTGCGATCATTTGCTGTGGCGTCGGTGGCAGAATCGTGATGACCTTGTCGCCACCCGCGGCCGAGCTGGCGCCTGAGATTGCGCATGCCACAACGGCAGATCTCATCCGAAGCCTTCTCGCAACGTACTCCAATAAACTCAAGCGTTCACGTGTGCCCCTCGAACAGCATCCGCTCGGCGCGCTCACAGGCGACCGCGCGGTTCGGCGCGAGACGCGCCTGATCCAGCAGCGGTCGGACAGGATCAGTCGTTCGGATTTGGTCGCGTGTAGCTTCATTCGGTACCTCGATCGGGGGTCGCGGGCCGGAAACGGACGCCGCCAGCCGGACAACCCTATCACCGTTCGAGACCGCCCCATGTGACCGACGAATCCGCCAGATTTCGCATTTTTGTTCCGATGACTCCAATGCGCTCATGAGCCAAGCCCCGCACGCGGCGCGCCACTATTGGCACAAAGTCCCAACAATCTCCACCGCAAAACCACTTCCGCAGCTTGATGTAATGCGCTGCAGCGTAGGTAGTTGAGACTGGACTTCCATCCCCCAGAATTACGGCTTGCATTTGTAAGAAATCTATACTAGTATTTCTTACAGATGCCGCCCCGCCCTGCAAGCCCGGTCGATGCCAGGATCCTCGCGACGCTCCGACGGCGCGGCGCGGGCACCGTGTTCGTTCCCAACGACTTCCTCGCCCTCGGGACCCGGAGCGCCGTCGACGTCGCCCTGCACCGCCTGGTGGAAAGAGGCGCGATCCGACGACTTGGACGCGGTGTCTACGACCTTCCGAAGCGCCATCGTGTTGTGGGCGAGGTCACGGCATCGGCAGACGCAATCGCCGCCGCCCTCGCGGGGCGCGACCGACTACGCCTGCAGCCGAGCGGTGCGTACGCGGCGAACCTGCTCGGACTCAGCGAGCAGGTACCAGCGAAGGTGGTGTTCCTTACCGACGGCGCCACACGGGCGGTGCGTATCGGCAATACCACCATCCAACTCCGCCGGACGACGCCCCGAAACATGGCGACGGCGGGTCGCCTCAGCGGGCTTCTGATCCAGGCCCTTCGCGTGCTTGGCAAGCACCACGTTAGCCCGCAACGGATCGCGCACTTGAAGCGAACGATCCCGGCGGTAGAACGGCGTGCACTGATCAAGGACCTGCGTTTCGCGCCGACGTGGATGCATCCGATCTTCCGTGCACTGGCCGGAGACGGTCGGTGAGGATTGCCTGCATCAATGCTGCGATGTCAGCTTGTGCTAACGACGTCGCCGCATGCGCATCGGCGGGCGGAGGCAGATGACGCGCCGACGCCGAACTCGGCTCATCTACTGCTGCGTCGGCCTCGCGGCGATGCCAGTCCTCTTGGGCTTCTTGATAACGCCCAGCGTGATGAGCATCAACCCACCTGCGCAAGCCACAGCGTGGCGAGTGAAGTTCGGGATCAACGAGTGGCTCACGGTGGAGAGGGAAGCGACGCGCGCAGGCGCCATCGGGCCGCTCCATTGGGAGGTCGATCCGATCGCAGCCTCGTATGCAGTGCTCGCAAGCGCTGTCTTGGTGGCTATTGTCTTCGTCGCCGGCCGTTGGCTTGTGCACAACTCCTCCATCCGACACCGTTGCGACACATGCGGCTTTCCGACGGACTTGAGTTCCTCGGCCCGCCCATGTCCCGAGTGTGGTGAATTGCGCGCAGCGGCAGATGAAGCGCGTGCGATTTTCCCTTCTTCCTGGTTGCTGCTCCTCGTAGCGCTCGTCACGACGGCTGCTCCCGGCGCACTGCTGGCGCTCACGCACTCACTCCATGTGACATCGACCACATCACAGTTCCTGAATCCGAGCAAACCGCCTTGGATGCCAGGCTGGTCGCCCGCCGATCTGACGTCGTATCTCGTCGGGGCGTTGCTTCTTGGGGACTGCATCTTCTTGGTGTGGTTCTATCGCGAGCCGTCCAAGCATCGGCAGAGGGCGCGGTAGCGTCGGCGCAGCGCCGGATGCGGCGCCCTGCCCCACAAACGCTCGGTCGGCCGTGAACCGGAGAGCGCGTTGAGGGGTGTTAAAAAGAAATTTCAAAATCTGGCAGATTGGCCTGTCACAGCGGGGCGGGTCAGACGGTGATAGGGGTGATGGAACATGTCTGTCCATCCCGCGTCGGGCGGCTCCCTACATCAAGTCGCAATCAACGGAAGGTAATCACATGAGCTCCACTTTCACCGTCGTACTTGCCGCACTCATCTCTGCGGTTCCGCAGTCGGGTCCATCGCCGCTCTGCCTGCACGAGTTGCCAAGTTGATGTTGCTAGCAAGGCGCAACAAGTGGCTCGCCGTGCTACTCGTGTTGCTGTGCCATGAGTTGGTCATCGCGCAAGACGGCAACGCGGAGTACTTCGCGTGGATCAGCGGCACCGAAACGAAGTCGTCGGGGATCGTGAGCAACTGGGCCGCCACGATGGGCGCGATTGATGGTCAGGCGTGCAGAAGCATGCGCGCCCGACACAACCTATTCACCGCATCTGGTCGCGAACATTCTTCGCCTCCTGCACCTTGCGGCTACTGATCGCAGTACCAGTCCGGAAGCCAGCGCATCAATCAGGCGATTGGCACTGGATAACGCCCCAAGCATGTGCGAACAGCGACGAGTTGTCTTCGAGGCAATGAAGAAGTGCGGCTATCGAGGAAATGAGGCTCTCCAACGGGCGATTGATTCCGGAAACTCCACAACTGGATCGATGGCGAGCGTCTTTCGCCCCATTGCTCTGGGATCGGCACGCGTCGCAGCCACAACCCAAGATATTGCCGCCATGGCGCGAGCCGAACTGACGCCCGAGGTCGCTAAGAAACTCGACGACAGTCTGCTTCGTCTCACGTACGGTGCACTGGCATTCGACATCTTCAGTACAGACGCCGTTGCGCACGTGCTCATTCCACTCGTACCGGATCAAGATCGGGAAACATGCGTCGCGCTGGTCCTCGACTCCGCTCGTCAACGTGCGGTGCTGCGCGAGCGAATGCTCAAGAGTTTCGATATGGAAAGAAGCAAGTTCATCGAGCGCGGCTTAGTGCGCGACGAAGCCGCCAGCGATCGCTTTGGGAAATCACTCCTCGGCTACCTCAAGACATCCCGAATTGGCGCTGAGCAAATGCTCACCAAAGTCGCCGCCATCGCACGTACAAACCCGAAGTGGGACGAAGCAGAGTTCGATGCTGCGCGGCGAGAGTGGCGGTCAGCAGTGCGGCAACGACTCCAAGAAGTAGCAATCACCGGCGGGGCGTCACCTGTCCTGCCCTATCCGCGGATGGAAACGATTGTTCAGGCAGCGCTGGAAGAGTGACGCCGAGCGAAACGCAAGCGGTTCGGTACTCGAGCGAAAGCTTGTAAGAAATGTTGGGCACAATTTCTTATGAAGCCAACGGCGTAAGGAAACGATCGTTTCCTTACGCCACTGAATAGGAAGCGATCGTTTCCTAGCGTGATGCGGTCGCCGATCCGGTATCTGAGCCACTCGTTCAAGCGCCACCAGCGCGGGTACTACGACCGGCTCTCCGCCGAGCGCACCGACGGCGACTGGGAGGGTTGGACGCAGTTCTATTTGGCGTGCGTCGAGGAGGCTGCCGAGGTGCTGGAACGGATCGGCGTACTCCGCGAGACCAGCGGACGGCAGCGCGACCGCGTCTACGCGGACCAGGCCTACCTGCAGGCACTCACGGTGGACGAGGCTCGAAGTTAAGGATGGCCGGAAGGCGACCGCGGCACCGGCACGCAATCAACCACGATTCCTTGCGACAGGACTTTCGCCATGACCTCGCTCGCCGAACCGTCGGGAAATGGAGTTGTTGCTTCGAATTGGCGGATCGGGGTGCACGTGACCGTACTTCCCGCCACGAGTTCCACGGAACCGTTGACCACTTCGGGAGGGAACGCAGTCAGTTCGATGACCGGCCACTCCGAATCGCTCCACGGTTGTGAGCCACGTGAACGCCCGGAGCTAGGGACGGATGGCCGCGCACGCAAGGTTGCGTTGAGGGCGTTCCAATCGTGCAACGAAATTCGTGCGCTGGTTTTCATCACGCCATGCGTCGTTCGAGCTTGGAACTCAAGGAGCACCGCTTCGAATCGAAATGTGCCCCAGTCGGGCTCAACGGGTGTCGCGCGTGCCGACCAGTCGTTCATCAGGCTCCTGATGGAAACCATGATCCACGCGTTGAAGATCACGCCACCGGCGGCGACAAGAAGTGTGACAAGCACCACGGCCACCGCAATCCGCCGAAGCGCACGCTGCCCACGCTCGAGTTCGGCCAGTCCCTGCCGGAAGTGATCCACTGCGTTTCCGAATCGCTCTTCCGCTTGACGCGTCGCGCCGCGGGCGGCACTGACCGAGTTTGGGTCGTTCTTCATGACATCCTCCTCAAGCATCTCAAGATGACTTTCAATCTCCCGTCGTAACTCAGACGCCTCGTCCTGTGGATCATGCGAATCGGACACGGTTGCTCCCTTCAATCTTGTCTGCCAACTTGGTGTTCAGGAACTTGGCGATCGCGCCGGTGACGGATGTCCACTCTTGGACGCCCTCGCGCAGCGATACCTTCCCCGCCGGGGTGATCGAGTAGATCCGCACTTCCCGACCATTCTCTTGCTTCTGCCATTCCGCCTCCACCAGCTTGCGCTTCTTCAGGCGCTGCAGCGACGGATAGAGCGACCCTTCCTCCACCGCGAGACGACCATCGCTCACCTCCTCGACGAGACGGGCTAGGCGATAACCATGGGTGGCCTGCCGTGCAATCAACGAAAGGAGGACAAGGTCAAGGCTGCCAGAAGGAAATGACGGACGACTGGATGGGGCTGTGGCCATATACATAGCGTAACGATGCATACGGAGCAAAGCAAACACGCGGGGGCGAATTCCTGAGAAGTTTCTTAAAATCTACGTATACATAGTTACGCTAGGCATAAAAACGCGATACGTAGTCACGCCATGCTGCAGATCAGATTCAGCCGCCATCGCGCCGGGTGAATCACTGCTGCACCACCGGCTGTGACAAAAAAACACCCGCCGCCTCTTCGGGCGGCGGGTGCTTCATTTCGGCCTTCGGCCGATCAATGTGCTTCAGTATCAGGGAGCGCACTTACCCCAATCGTTGAGCAGGAAACTGAGGTCGCGGCCGTTGCAGATCCCGTCGCGGTCAATGTCCGCGGCGCCGTATGGCTCGCCCCAGTGAGAGAGGACGTTCGCAAGGTCATCGCTACCGATGACGTTGTACGGCGCAGCCAAGTCAGAGTCACAGATGCCGACGCATTCTGGGCAGTAGAAGGCGAACAGCTGGCCATTCTCCATGAGCGGAGCGGCGAGTGAGTAATGACACTGAATGTTGCCAAGGAACCAGCCGAGACCGAGCTGATCGCGTGCGTCGATCACGCCCGAGACCTCCTCGTCCTGGTTGAACGGAGCAGTGGCAGAGGTGGTGCCGTTACCGAAGCGAGCCGGATCGCACTCGAGGATCGTGGTGCGCGTATCGGTGGCCACATTGTAGAGGTGGTGCTTGGCGTTTTGCAGGTTGTTACCAGGATCTTCCTGCATGATCACCATGGTGGCCCCAGCTGGAGTGTTGTAGACGCAGATGTTGTCCATCATCTTCTGACCTTCGTTACCAATGAGAAGCGCTTCGATGGTGCCGCCCGCGAGCGGGTTGCTAACGTCGGAGAAACGCATGCGCCAAAGGCGCGAGTTGGTGGTCATCGAGGCAGTGGTGACGAAGTAGAAATCCGCCGGGTTGGCGGGATCCCACGCACCGTCCTCAGGACGAAGGAACGTGGTACCGGAATCAGTGGAACCAGCGCCGAACGTAAAGGTGCCGCTGTAGACGGGGGTGCCGCTCGTAGCGAGGCCGAAAGCGCTGGTCTCGGCAGCGACATCGCTACCGTTGACCTGCACCTGCATGCCATAGCCAGTGCCATTCTTGAGGCCGGCCTTCTCGACCGAGGTGCCGGTGGACTGCTTGGTGCCGACGTACATGAACACGCGGTTGGTCCCGCCGTCAGAGGTGGCGACTACCACGGTGCTTTCACTTGCGAACGGACGGGCACAGCCGTTCTCCCAGCTACCCTTGAGCGAGTCAAACGCTTGGAGTTGCGTGCCGACGCCGGTTTCAATATCCATTGCCATCATGCGACCGGGAACGCCACCTTCTTCGCCAGCGAGGAAGATGTGGTTCAAGGTGCCGTTGCCGGTGGCTGGGTTGTAGTAGGCGCTGGCGGCAGCCAAGTCAGCCGAGCAGAAGCGCTGGAACTGGTAGAGCGAGCCAGTGCCGGCGGTGGTGACGTCCACTGAAGTCATCGCGTCGGCAGCGCTGGTGATGGCGAAGGTTCCAGGAGTGATGTTCCACTTGCTGACGAATCCGCCGCCAACGATCCCTGCAGGCTGGTGCGCGCGGGCCTGGCCGCCGACAGCGGCGGCAATCTCGTGGGCCACGGTGAGCGTGAATGAGCCATCGCCGTTGTTGAACGCGCCCATGCCGTCCGGGATGCCGATCATCTGGTAGCCGCCGATGATGTCACCGACAGTGATGATGGAGACCACGTCACGCACTGGGCTGCCGGTGTTCGGACGGACGAACGGGGTGGCGGAGGACGACGGACCGGTGCGCACAGAGCTCTGCGCGGTGGCCGAGGCGGCAACCGCGAGAACGGCGGATGCGCCGATGGCGAAGGTAATACGGGTCATTTCTTTATAACTCCAGATCGGGTTTCAAGACATTGCGCCCCGGACCTTCCGAGACACGATGAATAATGGCGGCATGCTGTGAAGCCTGCGCTTGACAATGATGTGGAGTTATTGAACAAACGATGTGTGTCGCATTAGCGCACTTCAACCGATTCCGCAAAGGGCTGCACAACAACAATTTGCGGCGGCGATGTTCGCGGCTTCACCACGTGTGAAGAAAGCGATCAGTTTCGGTTTGCCGCCGTGGGTCGCTCTTCGATCTTGAGCATCACCGTCACGTCTTTGCCGTCACGAAAGAACTTGACAGGTACCTGCGAGCCGCTGAAGTAGTAAAGAGACTGCTGGAAGTCGACCACGCTGATGATCTTGGTGCCATTGATCTCGGTGACGAAGTCGCCGCGGCGCACGCCCGCCGTAGTGGCGGGGCTGGGGTCGTAGAGATCGTCGACAAGGAGACCAAACTCTGGCTTCTTGAGCGCGGCAAAGGCGGAGTCGTCCTTCATACGCGTCTTGAGTTCCTGCTGCGATAGCACAGAAAATCCTGTCCAAGGCGAGTGGTTGGAGCGCTTCTTGGTGAGCGCCTCGGCGACGCCGAGCGCCGTGTCGATCTGCATGGCGTAGGTCACGTAAGCGTGCGGCTGCAGGGGTTCGGACGGCTGCATCGAGGGCGGCGGAACCAACATGCCCAGCACCTCGCCCGCCGAGCTCACGAGCGACCCGCCCACGGATTCAGGGGAAATAGCCATACTTGAGTGGATGAAACTGCCAGTGAGGTCCGCCTGGTAGCACGACGCCACGGGCAGTGCCATCACTACGCCGGGTGCAAAGGTGCGCGCCGCGCCGAAGGGATCCGCCACTGCGAAGACGCTGTCGCCGATCTCGAGCGACTCGGCTTTGCCGATGCGCGCAGGCGCCAACCCGCCCGCCGTCTCGCCCTCCGCCGGCTTCAACCGAAGCACCGCGAGATTGATGGTCGGCTCGCTCCCGAGGAGCTCTGCGTCGACGCGCACGCCGGTGGATGTCTCGATGTCAACTCGCTCGGCAATTCCGCCGTTGTCGAGGACAAGCGGAGAACGGCAGCAGATCACCATGCCATCCGTGCCGACGAAGATGCCACTTGAAACCGTAGCACGCGCCATGCCGGGGTACGGAGATTCATCCGCCACCGCCCAACGCCCTTCGCGGGGAACGCCCTCGGGAACGCGCTGGTAGCTAGTCACTGTGACGATCGAAGGAACGACAGATACCTGCAGCGCGCGCCGTGCCTGGTCGCCAGCGGAAAGCGAGGGAACCGCTTGCGGCGCGGTGGCCTGCGCAACCTGCGCGTGCGATGCAAGGAATAGGCAAGCGGCGAGCGTGATCATGCGAGAGAGACTATTGATGAAGAAAGTGCTACCTGCTAGCGAATGGTGAAGATTGCATTTGGGACCGCTGTTCACGCTGCAATCCGGCAACCTATCGCGCCTAGTCTTCGTGCGTGGTCTTCTTGATTCCAGCACTGATGGCGTGCGCCCTGCTGCGCGCCTCCGCGCCCCCGGACCGGGCCACGATCACCGCCGAGGCGGTGCGCGGCTACGTTCGTCACGCAGAGCGCGCCTACGACGCCACCCTCACCGCAACGCAGGCGATGCGCGAGGCAGTGCAGTCTTTTTGCGCTGAACCGAGTGACGCTGCCCTTGCGCGTGCCCGGCAGTCCTGGACCGCCGCTCGCGAGGCCTATGGGCGCACCGAGGCGTTCCGCTTTGGAAACGGCCCCATTGATGCCAAGCGTGGCGGCGTCGAGACGTTTGTCAATTCGTGGCCAGTGGACGAGGCGTACATCGATGCGGTCGAAGGTTCCGTGGGCGGCGGGATCATCGGCAACCCTGCGAAGTATCCAGCGCTCGGGCGCGCCATCCTTCGACTTCACAACCGCCGCGGCGGCGAGACCAACGTCTGCACCGGATGGCACGCGATCGAGTTCTTGCTCTGGGGGCAGGACCGCTCCGACTCGGGACCTGGCGCACGACCCGTGACGGACTTTGTTGACGGTAAGGCTCCCTTTGCGAACCGCCGGCGCGAGTTCCTGCTGGAGATCACCGACATGTTGTGCGAGGACCTTGCGAAGGTTGACGCGCAGTGGCACGCGGGCGGAGAGAACTATCGATCGCGATTCGAGGCGGACCCGAAGGCTGCGATGCAGGCGATCATGACCGGTGTTGCGCTGCTTGCGGGGTTCGAGATGTCCGGCGAACGGATGGCCGTGGCAGAAGAAACGCACGACCAGGAAGAGGAGCAGAGTTGCTTCAGCGACACAACGCACCTGGATTTTCGGGCGAACATGCGTGGGATCGCCGACGTGCTGCGCGGCGATGGCGCGCCTGGAGTGATCGCGGTGGTAGCCACCGTTGACCAAGCGCGAGCCAACGTGATGACCGCGGCGCTCGCAGCGGCAGTGGCGGCGGTTGATGCGACGCCCGCGCCGTTCGACCGCGCGATCCGCACCGCGAAGGGCAGCCCGGAGCACGCGCAGATCACGGCGGCAATTGCTGCGCTTGAGAAACTTGGCGAGGAGATCTCCGCAGCGGCAAAGTCAATGGGCTACTCGCTTCCCTCGGAGCCGCACGGTTGACTATGCGCACGCCAGCCTCTCATCGACACGCACACCCGCGAACGATGCTCGCCGCCGCGATGGCGCTCGCCGCGGGCGTCACGTGCGCGCTTGCGCCGCGCGGCGATACACCCGCGGACCTTGCGCGCCTCGGCGGACCAGCGACGGTGGAGATCGACACGCCGGACGCGTTCGGTCTCTCTGCGCCCGGTATCAGCAGCGAAGAGCGCCGCGCGTTCAGTGTTGGCAACTCGTTCTTTCGCGACAATTGGGTGACCGCACCAGCAAGCACCGAGGGGCGCGATGGCCTCGGCCCGCTGTTCAACGCCAACTCATGCAGCGCGTGTCACGCCGATGACGGGCGCGGCAGACCGCCGCTGGCGCGCGGCGAAGTTGGGCTGGGGCTCGTGGTGTTCGTCAGTCCACGCGATGCCGATGGCGCGCCGCACCCGCTGTACGGCAAGCAGCTTCAGGACCAAAGCATCTCTGGCGTCGTGCCGGAGACAGAGATCGTGCTGCGCGCGGTGCCCGTGCCCGGCGCGTATCCGGACGGCACGAAATACGAACTCAATCGCTGGGAAGCAACGTTCGAGCAGCCCGCGTACGGCCCGCTCGGCGAGGTGCGGACATCGCTTCGCATCGGTCCACAGGTGATCGGCGGTGGATTACTTGAAGCGGTGCCTGACGCCGCGATCGTCGCGCGTGCTGATCCGGAGGACCGCGACGGCGACGGCGTGTCCGGTCGTCCGCACCTGGTGACGGGCGCAGATGGCGCGCGGCGCGTGGGTAAGTTTGGTTGGAAGGCATCGCAGCCGACACTTGAAGGTCAAGTGATGGCCGCGCTACACGAGGACATCGGTATCACCAACGACGCGCATCCGGTGGAATCACTCACCACCGGTGAACGAGCAGCGATCACGGCGCCGAGCGGCGGAATCCCCGAGGCGGACGCGCACAAAGTCGCGCGGCTCGCGCATTACTGCCGCGTGCTGGCGGTGCCGATGCAGCGCGATGCGGACACGCCGACGGTGGAGCGTGGGCGGCGGCTCTTCACCGATACGGGGTGTGTGACATGTCACACGCCAACAATGTCCACGGGTGATGCATCGCCGGTGACGCTTCTGCGCAACGCGACCTTCCATCCGTACACCGACCTCCTGCTCCATGACATGGGCGAAGGCCTCGCCGACGATCGTCGCGATGGCGACGCAACCGGACGCGAGTGGCGCACCCCGCCCTTGTGGGGCATTGGTCTGGTGCAAACGGTGAACGGTCACACACGTTTCCTGCACGACGGGCGCGCACGCGGCCTTGAGGAAGCCGTCCTCTGGCATGGCGGCGAAGCACAGCGCGCGCGGGACCGATTCATGGCCATGCCTGCAGCGGATCGCCAGGCGCTGCTTGCGTTCCTGGAATCACTGTGAGAGACGTGATGCAAGTTGCGGGTTGTAGGTGAACACTCCGTAGCGCGCACACGGGTCACACACACTGTGGGCATATCAAACGAGGTCAAGTCGGTGGGCATCAGCGATCATGTCGGTTTGCTTGGAGGCAACTCCAGCCATGGCGGCGAACTCCCTCCACCCGGAGACCGCCTTCGCGACTTCGCGCGCAATGACTTCCGCGCGACCACGCTTCATTGACGCCGTGTCCGCCACTGCCTTGAGATCGTCAAGCGTGAAGCCCTCCCGCTTACCCGCCAAACTCATCTGATGGCTCGCAGTCCATGTGCCAGACGGGTTGTATGCGTACATGACATCGAAGGCCGGCGCGAGCGACCACTGCCCGCGTTTGTCCATGAGAAAGGCGATGTTCTTCACGTGATCGTCCTGGTTGCGGGCAATCACGTTGAAGGCCATTCTTCGAAACTGCTCTTCGACTGCGTCCATCGACAGCCCCAATCTGCGAATGACGGTCACGGCCTGCTCATAGGAATGTGCGATCGGGTTGTTGAAGTCAAGGTGCGCGATGGCGCCCAGCGACTGCATGTGGAGCTTTTCGCCGTCATCAAGCCGATCGAACCGCCGAGTCATGAAATGGCGTCGTCCGTTCTCCTCGAACAGTCGGCACTCAGACATACGGATGCCCGCTGCCTTCGCCATGAGCGAGTAGGCGTATTCAATCGCGCCGAATTCCTGCGGGTCAGCAAGGTCGCGGTCCTTGTTGTTGGTGACGCCGTCAAACTTCATCAGCCAATACTCGAACCCGCTCGGTGCCTTCACCTGACCTGATCGAACCTCATTGGTAGTTGGGTTCCAAGCAATGACGGCTTTGGCGCGAGCACCGCCCGCGGATGCGCTGACGCGGAGAATCTCGCGCAGGGCGTGCTCCCGTTCCGGGTCAGCAAATGACGCCTGTAGGTTCTCTCGGTTGCTGAGCACTTCGGAGGCGAGCGTCACCAGCGAGTCCACTTTCAGAACTGTTGACGTGCGGCTCTGTGGCCCGTGGGCTGGCTTGAATTCCAGCGCGCCGATCCCGCGCGAGCCGGTGTAGCACAGGCGCTCCACCGCGTCGATGTCTTGGGGTAGACGCCCCTGTGAGGCAAGCCACGCGTCGATCACGGCGTTGCCGAATGTGTCGGGAAGCGCGTCGGCAAGCATTCCCGGCAGCCCGTGAAATGACTCCTTGCGCAAATCGGGGAAGCTGTACATCTGTCCGGCAAGCGGCATCATGAGCGGCGCGACCTCGATCCCGCTCCGACGAAAGGCCGCCGCGTATTCGAATGTCGCGATCTCACCGGGTCCATTCACGGACACCGCGCCGATCGAACTCCCCCACAATCGCACTTCGGCAACGGTACTCACGGTTCACCTCCGGTCTTTGACGATTCGTCTCCCCATGTCCACTGCGGTGGCGGTCCGCTCTTCTTTACCCCAGGCGACGCGCGACGGCGCTCCTTCGCTCGCGAGCGTAGTTGCGCAATCGGACTCGACAGCGGCGGCGGAACAAACGCATCAAGATTGCCCAGCAGCCCCAGCGCGCGGACCACGCGGATGAGGTTGGTGACCTGGCTCGATTCGCCACTCTCCAAGCGGATCACGGTGCGTTTGGAAACACCCGCCTCGCGAGCCAACTGTGCCTGAGTAAGGTTCCTCTGCAGTCGGAGACGCGAAAGTCGATCCCCCAGTTCCGCCAGAACCGCCTCGTCCGTCATTTCATAGGTCTTTGCCATAAGTGCCTCTTTTGGCAATTATACGCTCTAAATTGGCTTAAGAGGACATATTTGGCATTTATATTGCACCAACAATGGGGCGTTTGACCGATAAACCGGGCTCAGCACCGCGCCGCGGGAGTCAGTCGAGCATCGGGGTGCGAGCTGGGCCCGAGCGCACTTGCTGCGCGTGGGCTCAAATCATTCGCGGGCGGTCACGTCTTCCCCCACCCCGGCAACTTGCTGGCTTGCTTTGCCCATGACGCGAACTGCGCGGTATCCAGTTTCTCGCCTTCGTAGATATGGAAGTAGCGAGTGTTCTTGTCCTTGCTCTCGACAGGGGGAAGTGGTTTCAGTGATACGCCTTGGAAGAATGCAACCTTCAGGTACTTCGTGAAACAGTGAACTCCGAGAAACCATCCCTGCCCTTCAATGCCATAGAGCGGCGAGTTCCATTTGACGGCCTTGCACGCGCCGGGGACGGCTTGCATGATGAGTGCGTCAAGCTGACGCCCGAGATCTCGCTTCCACCTTGGCATCGCAGCGATGTATGCCTGCACGGGCGCATCGCCATCGGCCTTGGCAATCTGCGGATTGCCGCCGGAGAGAAGTTTAGGCCTGGGCTTTGATTTGCGCGTGGGCTTTGCTTTCGGCGCTGATTTCGGCGCTGATTTCGCAGCCGCCTTCGACGCTGATTTCACCGCCGCCTTCGGCGTCAACTTTGAATTGCCCCGTCTCCTAGGAGTTGAATCCATGCCCCACAAGGTACCGTACATCACAGTCAATCGCGTATTGAACCGCCATCACTCATAGGAGCCCTGCGACATGAATTCCATTCTTCGACTGCTCGCGCCAGCGGCACTCCTCGCCTCCGTTGTTGGCTGCGCCGCTCCGCGCGCCACTCCGCAGATGGAACAGGAAAACCTGAAGTGGTCAGCAAACTACGCGTCCGACTTTGCAAAGTTGGTGCAGAGCTATGTCAACAAGGAGTTCGTTCCATCGCCCGACAAGGCAACGCTGTTGACACAAGCGGCCATTCTTGCGCATCACGCGCAGGTGCAGGCGAAGTCGGTTGCCGCATACACGCCAAGTAACACTAAAGAGTCAGAATTCATGTTGAAGGACCTGCAGGCACGCGCCGTCGGCCTTCAAGAAGAATGCAAAGCTCTGGAAATGCAATGGAACGTCTGGCAGGTGCAACACGGCCTGCAGAAGGTCGAAGACATTGAGATGGTCTACGTACGCGCCGATCCGGGGTGCTGATCTGCTGACCGGGCGTTTAGATGCCTTTGACCTTGTTCGCCACCGCTTTACTTTCCACCTCGGCTAAATACTTACGCGTTGCAGCAGGCAGCAATGTCCACATGCGGATCGCGAAGATCAATCCGATGATGGTGAACGGGAACAGGAACATCGGCCAGTAGGCCCAACTCTTGGTGGCAAGAATTCCCACGGCAAACGCCTGAATGGCGCTGCCGAGTTTGCTGAATGCATCGGCGATTCCGGTGGCGGTGGCTGCTGCCTTCTTGCCGCCAAAGTCGGCGGTGGCCGTTCCGGACATGATGCTGTGCACGCCGATTACGCCCATCATGGTGCCGATGGCGCATGCGCCGATGATCCACGGACGTGCCGTCAAGAACAGATCCGTGAACGAGCCCGAGACCGCGCCGACCGATTCTGCCGTTGCGTTGATCGGCTGCCACACCAAGGTGAGGATCATGGTTCCCGTGGTAGCAAACATGATGCACTGCATCAGCGCCGCCGACGGCGCACGGCGCGATTGGAACAGGCGGTCGCTGAGCCAGCCCGCGGTAAACCCGC